>SDBT01000840.1_pt1 | contig 50868 bp, 95 predicted proteins | sample 2277101 | NCBI WGS metagenome assembly SDBT01 (sample SAMN10404973, study PRJNA504765) | marine sediment metagenome | isolation source: marine sediment core GS10_PC15, 103 cmbsf | place: Arctic Ocean: Southern Knipovich Ridge | collected 2010
GGCTAAAGTTGAGCGTTATTGGTCGAGTGCTGATGCTAAGACTAAAATGGAGAAGATGGCGGCTCTTGATATTCGTGGCCACTTAATGAGGCGTACGGAAACTTTGATTGTGAAAGTTCCTTTTGAACATGACCTTGGTGAATTCGTTATTGAGGCGAGGTTGATGAGTCCAGCAGAGCAATTAATATTTCAAGAAGATATAGAGGTTTTGCAGAAGCTGGATGCTAAAAATACGGAAGTTGAGGCTATAATGAAACAAGCGGAGGATGGTAAATTATCGGAGGAAGATAAGAAGCGGATCATTAAGGAAGTGACTGAGTTGGCACCTGCAGGAATTAAAATTTTAGATAAGATGTATCATTTGTTGGCGATAATTTGCAGAGATAAATCTTTAGATTTTAACTGGTGGAAGGCAGGAGTTGGATTCAACACGGATGTGCCTATGAGGGTCTTAAGTGAGGTTCAGAAGGCTACTCAGGAGTATGCGCGGAATATAAATAAATTTCGCAAGGAGTGATTATGGACAGGGGTTTATTCAATTCTTAAATTTTAACAATTTGAATGTTGAAATTTATGGGGCCTTAGAATGGGATGTGAGACTGTTCTATGATCATGCATGGGCGAGGTTGGTTAAATCTATTGAGGAAGCGAGGGAGAAAAAACGTTGAGTGTTGAATTATTAAACTCTATGAATGTTATTGCTCGCTTAACCCGATATGAAAATGCTTTATCGAAGGCATCTGAATCGGGAACTCGCAAAGTGGCTATTCTTATTCGGGATGATGCGAAGAGAAATTGCCCGGTTGGGACACCAGCATCTACAGGAATTCGGGGTTATATCGGGGGGTCTCTAAAAAAATCGATTAGGCTTCAGGTATATGCTAAAACAGCGGGGGTTGTTCATAATATTGGGGTATCAGCTGGAGGCTATATCACGAATCCTAATACTGGGCTGAAGGTTGGCTATGCTTGGTTTGTGGAGAAAGGCACATCTAAAATGAGCGCTCAACCGTTTTTAGGTCCTGCGAAGGAAAAATATAAAAGGAAATTACCGAGTCAGGTTTTGGAGGATTTAAAATTACTTGTCCGCTGATCAGATGGATTTATGGCTTGAGATAAAAAGCAAGATTCAGGATGCTATGAGTGGCCTTAAAAAAGTTAAGGGTGAAGTCAGCAACCTTGACAAAACCACTAAAGACACATCTAAAAGTATGAGCGCGATGGAGAAGGCCGGGGCGCAAGCTGCGGGTATGCTTATTCGGGATATGGTTCAGGGGGCTTCTGCGGCTCTCGGGGAAGTTTCTGAGCTTGGCGGGAAAATCGGTACTCTCCGTAATGCTTTTAATGCTATGACTGAGGATGTTGGAGCAACAAATTTAACCCTGGAGAGTTTAAGGGCGGCTACGAACAATGCGGTTTCAGATGTGGAATTATTAACAGCTGCTAATCAGGCTTTGGCTCTTGGATTACCAACGGATAGTATGGCGGAGTTGATGGGGGCTGCTATTAAACTTGGACACGCTATGGGCATCGATGCAGGGATGGCGGTTGATAGTGTGACGAAGGGTATTGGCCGTCAGTCTAAAATGATTTTAGATAATTTGGGTGTAGTGTTTGATGCTGAGGAAGCAATAGGCTGGTATGCAGATAAACTCGGGGTTGCATCGAATCAACTTGACGAGAATCAGAGGAAGTTGGCTTGGCAAGAATACGCTATGGATCAGGTGATTACTAAATCGGAGTCTTTGGGTGATATTACAAGCGAAACAACAATTTCTCAGGAGCAGTTTGCGGCTTCAATGACTAATCTTAAAACGAGGATAGGTGAAGCTCTTTCACCTTTAGCGGGTATGATTCCACTTCGTCAATCAGCAATGCCTATGATGAGTTCCATCGGTATGACAATCTTGCCAGGGATGATAAAGTCTTATGGTGGCCTTATTCCAATGTTGAAAAGTTTTGCGAGTATGCAGACCTTGGTGGCTATTAAGACAAAAATTGTTGCAGCTGCTCAGGGACTTCTTAACATGGTGATGAATGCGAATCCATACGTCTTAATTGTAACTGCGATAATTGCATTTATTGCCGCACTCGCATATTTATACACTCATTTTGAGCCGGTGAGGAAGGCGCTTGATATGGTTGGCGGTGTTTTAAGAGAGGTTTTTGGTGGCGCTATCACATTTGTGAAAGGTCTCATTGAAGGGTTTATCGGGGTCCTTAAAGGAGTTGCAGATTTCCTTGGGGGAATCGGGTCCGCTATTGTGGATTTCTTCAGCGGGACCGCTTCTGAGGCTAAGTCATCATCGGATCAGATGGCTAATGATTGGGGAGCTGGGTTGAATCGGATGGGGTCCGATACTGAAGACTTCTATCAAGATATGTATGGTGGATCATTATGGCCTAATCTTATGAAGGGTATGGTCCGGGAGACTCAGGAAGGAGTTGGAGCGATTAAGGATGAGTTTGGTTCCATCGGGGACATTATTAGTCCTTCAGTTAATGTTGCTGGGGGTCCTGCTCAGATGCCGGTGATTGGAGCTCCGGGTGGAGGCTTGGGTGGTGGGGGCTTAACGATTTCGATGCCGATGAGCATTGGCAGTATTTCAAGTGATATGGATAAAGAGGAACTTGTTGCTATGGTGAAGAGAGGTATTGCGGAGGCTTTGATTGCTGCGGGCGTGATGGGTTAATGCAACATAAAATTTTTTTAAATGGGAAAGAGCAGGAGGCTATAAACTGTAAGATCAGACAGGTTGCTTCGGGTGCTACTGGAGTATTCACAGCTGCGGTGCCGTATAAATTATCGGTTACGCGGGGACAAACTTTTCGGGTTGATATTGAAGGTAACACTTTGCTTGTTGGGTTAATTAAGAGGATTCATCGTCAGCGTAGCCGGGGAATTAAAACCTTGACTTGTTATGGCTACACTCATTTATTGCAGAATAAATATTGTGTTGATGAAGGATTCCAATTATATGAGAATGTGGATGCAGGGGTTATCGCAAAGGCATTAATCGATCATTATTTCAGCGGAATTTTAACCTCTACAAATATCAACATTACGACTGGAGTTACAATCAACTCTTTAGATTGCACGGATAAAACGGTTTATAATATGTTTAAGGAGTTGGCTAAGAGGGCGAATTGTGATTTCTACGTGGACACTTCTTTAGACACTTACTTTTTTGTTGTTGGGTCCGTTGAGGCTAAGAGGACGATTCAACCTGGGGACATCCTGGATGTTGATTTAGTCGAAGATGATTTAACAAAAAAGGATTTAATCAGGGTTCATGGTGGTGGTGGCCGGGCAACATCGGGGACTGGAGATGTTGAGCATTTATTGGTGAACACATCTATTCTTTCAATAGCGGAGGCTCAGGAAGTGGCGGATGCATTATTCGGTATCCTGGGGACTGGGAAGGTGAATGTTACCGTTAAGGTGAAGGGGTTTTATGATGTTCATAGTGCAGAGAAAATATTGCTTAACAGTCCAGCGGATGATGTGATTAATCAATATTTTATTATTCAGTCTATGGGTTGGAATCTTGGACTCAGGAATATTTCATCGATCATTAAGTTGGGAGCTGCGGGGTCCTTGGGCAGTTTAACTTTGAAGAGTAGCGCAGGGTCCTACATGCGGGATGATGCTATCGCAGAAATTTTGACGGATACAATCATTCAAAATAAGGATAATGCATCAATTAACACTTATCAATTATTCGGCCACGTTGTTGATGTGAAGAGGGTTGCTACAGGATTCGAGTTAATCGGTTTAACCTTTGGCCGTGGCAATTTATTCTATTTAGATTATACGTTGAATATTGTTTATGAAATAAATAAAGAGACGATGGCGCTTGTGAATAGTTTTGCGGGGTTGGGTCTTAATCCCGCAGGGTTGGCTTATGAAGACGCGAACAGTATTTGGTATGGTGACCGGATAACTCATCTTATTCGGGAAGTGAATCCTACAACAGGGGTATTAGTCAGCAGTTTTAATTGTGGATTTGATGTGAGTGCTATCGCTTATGATACGGCTTTGGGACAGTTATGGATAGGCTGTGAGGACGATGGATTAATCAGATTGTTTACTTTGGCGGGGGCCTTGGTGAGAACAATATCTGCGATCGCAGATGTGGATGCTTTAGGTTTGACGTATGTCGACCCTTATCTTTATGTTCTCGGTGTTTACATTGAAGGGGTCCTGGTTGAGATGGAGACAGGTGTCACACCTGCAACTCCGATAAGGCGATATCACGCGATTAAAAGGGGGTTTTGGCCTTATCATGGTTTGGCTTACGATGGGGAGTATTTAAGGGTGGGTTCGGATTCTGATGGGGTGACGCGTAGTATAATAAGTAAAGTGATTAAAGGTTAAGTGGATATAAATGTTTAATTCTTCAGCTACAACGGATGAACCGCTATATCTTGTTTTTATATCGGTTCATAATAATAATTACTTTGATTGTGACGAGCTGATACCTCAGCCTAAGAAAAAGAAGAAAAAGTTAGATGAGAAGAAAATGAGACGTTTAATGTGGAGAAGAAAATAATTGACGGATTCAATTGGCGCGGTTGAGCTACTCATGGTTGAGATGGGTGGTTACTCTATGAGGGACAGGGCTCTTTCACTTCAGGGATATTTCGCTTCGAGGGTTCTTTGGAATCAACTTAATGAAATGTTTGCTTTATCGAAACAGGCTATAATTAATCAGTTGATGGGTGGCCGGTATATCTATAATGATTTAACTGAGGCTGAGAGAAACGTGCAGTATTGCCTTTTTGATTCAGACCGGGCTTTGAATGGATTCTATGTCCTTCGAGGCTTCGGGTTTTCGGCTACGCAGATGCCGACTCATTATCCCTGGAGAGCAACATTATTCTTTATCGGAACGAATTCAATTAGGCAGAGAGGTTACGCTTTCCTAAATATGGAAGATAAAGCTAATGATTGGGAGTGAAATAAATGGGAGATTATATTCAGGGATTACCGGTTGGCAGTAAAAATTTTATTAATTGTGAAGAGACTTTTCTTCGAGTTGGGGAAGATGGTAGTGAACCAATATTTTCTTTAATTGGCACTAAAAAATTTTTCGGGGAAGTGTTGAGTGGTTTATGGCTTAAGCATGATGATGGGGTTCTTGTTGGTCCTTGGACTGCACTTCTTAATGCGGGAGATTTAGAGCTTACGGGGGCGGCTGCGGTTGCTGGCAATTTTGATGATGGTTGGATAATCTCTAAAAACCATTTATATATGTTTCCTGGGACATTTTATGATGTTCACATGAAGATGCCTGCTCACGCTACAGCTACTCGATTTTTTTGGATGGGATTTTATTTTATAAGTCATCATCATGAAGCTTCTCCTGAATCAAGCGAAGATCATTTATCCATTATTTTAGGAACTGATGATACAAATTATCTGATTTATATTCATAAACACGTTGCAGGTGTGAGTAGTGACATTTATCCCGCGGCTATTGTTGTTAATGCGGAGGGAACTTTTAGGGTTAAGAGAGAGCTTGATGGGGACTACACATTTTATTATCATGTGGGGCCAGGGGCGATTGATGAAGCAACGGATGAGATTGTGGCTAAGTCAGACATTGGATTAAACTTTGATTTTGGGGAAATCTCTTATAGTTTTAATTCAAGCGATGCTGCGCTGCGCATCCTTGTATCTGAGAAATTAGATATTTCATATCCTAATTTTGAAGCAAAATATGATTTAGAGGATGCAGATATAAATAAGGGAGATGTTCAAATTTTCGATGGGGACCCAGATGCTTCAGGCATTCAAGTGTTCGATGAGGATCATAATTTTGCGGATGAATGCTATATTCAGAATGGTTTAATAAGACTGCATATTGATGAGGGGGTTCGGTATGGGTTGAATCTATATTCCTATATTGGCGGTTCTTGGGTTCTACCGTTTGACAGAATTTTTAGGCCTTATTTATTGGATAATACAACAATTTTAGAATATTATTTCGTGAAAAGAGTCATCTATTATAGCGTAGATAAAATCGTTTTACAGATAAGGGTTGAAGACTCTAATATTCAGGATGGGGATTACTATGTTGATTTCAATATTACTATTGAAAGAGGCAAATATAATTTTTCTCTTGAATTTGACGATGTTCATCCAACTCAAAACATTTACGTTTATTTTGAGAAGTCGAGTCCAGCTTCACGATTCGGATATGTGGGAGACGCTGGTGTGTTTGGAATAGGAGACGACGACCTTAACCTTTATGTGACTAATACAACTATGTCTGATAATTTCCTCATGAGTTTTGATCCTGATCAAACAGCAGTATTAGGTTTAATGGCTACTTCTTTGAAGCCTTCAACAACGGGAAGATTCATTCACGCGGCTGAATCTTTATTATCAATACGAACTTTCACTCCTGCTAATTTAAAAACGGTTAAACTATTTTTCGGTTTAATCCCATACGTCTTAATAGCTGACTTATTCAAGGAGGCTGAAGATGCGACAACGGATGGAGACATTGAAGCGGATCCAACAGCTTCAGGTGGATTCAGAGTTAAACTTAACGCTCAAAACGAGTACGTTCAATGGGACCGTTCTTTGGGTTGGCTTGATGATTGGTTCAGGAGAGTTAAAATTACGATAGACAGCGGGGACATCGATGCAGTATTAACTAATTGGCCAGTTTTAATTAAACTCGGCGTATCTGTAGGGATAAACTCGGAAGACTTATCTTTTATTTTTGACGCTCTTCAGTCTAATCTTAACAGGTTTAAAATAGCTGTGACAGCGGCTGATGGGGTAACTCAATGTTATGTGGAAATAGAAAAATTCGATTTTGTTAATGAGGAGGCTTGGCTGTGGGTTCGAGTTCCAACCGTGAGCAATATAGTTGATACGGTAATTTATCTTTATTATGATAGGTTGCAACCTGATAATTCCACTTATGTGGGAGATCCCAATTCGGTGCCGGCTGAGACGGTGTGGGATATTAATCATGTTTTTGTCAGTCACATGAGGGATGATCCAGACACTTCAAATATTCGAGATTCATCAACGAATGATAATGATGGTGTGAAGTTAGGTGCTAATCAACCTCCATTATTAGTGGCTGGGATGATTGGTGAAGATCAAGATTTCGATGGAATAGTTGATCATGTTGAAATTGTAGACTCTCCGACTATACGTCTTATAGGAAATAACACTTTGGAGGCTTGGGTTAAACCTAAAGATTTAGCGGGTTCAACAGGCATCATTCTCTCTAAGCGGTCGAATTCTTTCAATAAAAGCGATTATGATTTAAGGGTATCATCAGCTGGAGTGCGCCTTTTTTATACAAGTGGAGGCGCTTCTAAGACAGTTAATTCTGCGGCTTGGGTTGGGGCAGATGGCATTCCTTATCATATTGTTGGACGATATGACGGAACCTTCTTGGATATTTGGATTAATGGGGTTCGATATGCTCATGGTAACGTGGGGGTTATGGTGATTGATGTTTCAGGATTCCCTCTATTCTTAGGCAGAGCAAACATTAACGCTGGGGATTCGTATGGTAAAAACGAGTTAGATGAGGTTCGTGTAATCGATACGGATGTGAGTGATGCTTGGATAAAAGCGAACTATGAAACCGGCAGAGACCATATTCTCGATTTTGGAAGTGAAGAGGTTGGAGGTTCAGTTCTTGGGCATCATTTAGCTATTTTTAGAATAAGAGACCTTAATCAGATTGCGCTTGATGTGGAGACAAGTGTCACGGTTTTGGCTACTGGAGCTTTAAGGAATCAGGAGAATGCTGATGTTCATCAAGTGGTGACGGCTGCTTGGCTGTTCTATCAACTTATCTTTGAAATCAGGGCGGGGGATGCAACTCTTAGGTTTAAGGTGAAAAAGGATACTGCTGCGGGCAATGATGTTTTTGTGGATGATTTTCTTATAATCCCAATTGGGAATGGACGTAATTGGCCTCAAGATTTAGCTCATTCAGCTTTGAGAAGTCGGGATCAGCTGAAGCGTGTTTTTGAGCGATAAAAATCTCTTTTTTTGTCGGGGATAATCTTTATATAAGGCACATTACACAGCATGTAATTGTGGTTTGGCATGTTTAGAATCAAAAAAATATTTGATATATTTAGACACAAAAAAACATATATTCCTGATAGCCGAGAAAACTTGATCACAATGTTAGAGTTTGCAAAGAATCGTGCGATGATACCTTTTTGGTGTAGACATGAGTGGGCTGATCGCATTAAACTAATTGAGGAATTAATTAGGAGGAATGAAGTAATTGTGCCAATTCTGTAAATCTGAAACATACATGGAAGATGGGATTGAGATTTGTGTTCATTGTGGAATGCAAATTCAGGACGGCGTTATTGTTTAGGTGATTATGATGGTTATAGATTTGAACTCCATAAGATTTATATAAGATTTATTACATGACACGTAATTGTGGTTTGGATAAAAATGACAAATAAAATAGTTTGTGCAATCTGCGAGGAAATAGTTGATCGAGGCGCGTGCAATCAGAACTTCACAATAATCACAACTGTGAAGGATACCGATGAGGCTGGGACAAAGAAAATAAGAAATCATCTATGTGACACACATACGGCACATCTGGAGCTGTGGATATCAACCGAGGCGTATAAATTCGCTACTGCAGAAAGATTCGATAATCTACTGAAGAGGGAGGCGTGAGATATGTCATCTGTTGAAATAAGAATGTGGGATGTAGAAGCATTCAAGATATGTAATCATTTAGCTCTTAAAAATCAAGGGGATAAGGTATCGGTTAATACAAAAATAACTTTTATTAAAAAGATTATCTCAGGGCGAGAATGTGTTGAGTTGGAGTTTGATATCTGATGAGTAAAAACATGAAGGATTATTTCGGGAAAGTCATCAGCTCTTATTCGGATAATCAGGCAGAGGATGATGGGATTCTATTCCCGGTGAAGAATCATAAAATATTTAGTTTTATCACAACTAATCTTATGCATGGGCAGGGGTACATGGTCCGGGATGGAGGTGAAGAGCATGTTAATAAAGCTAATCTAACGGATTTATTACATCTGGCAGGGGGAATTGTGGTCCGGGCATATAGGAAGTCGGGCGTGCAGGATAGGTTTTATAGTGGATTTATCGAGTTTCCAAGCGGGACTAAAGGTAAAATTTTTATCGCTCAGAATGAATCGGGGAAATACACGATTATGTTGCCGGAGGATTATTGATGGCCCGGGATGAGTTGGATATGAGCAAGTCGATTAATGAGGCTTTCATAAAAATTATTTTAAAGCAGGACACTAAGTCAGTAAAAAATTTTATAACGGCTATGTTTCGGGGTTCATTGATGATGATGGATAATCTTGGGATAGCGGTTAAGTCAGAGGAGGCGATGGAGCGGTATGCCAGGTATATCGATAAACCTCTTGATGAGCTGGATTATGTGGATCATTGTATGGCGGTTGGGCTGGAGGGGTGGCGGTTGCTGATGGAGGTTGAAAGGGAATTAATCTTGGTGAGGAGGGCTATTGCTGGTCCGGGCTCTCCTGGGGGTCCTTAATTTTTATAGATTTGTGGTTCATAGGGCTTTATATAGTAGGTATTACATGGTATGTAATTGTGGTTTGGTAAAAAATGTTTAAAATAATAATAAAACTGGTAGACGATAACGATCAGGTAGTTAATCAATCAAAGACATATTTTCTCTCAGCGGTTCAAGCGAAGAACATCGTAGGCGATATTAGAGAAGGACTGAAATCTGTAGTTAAAAATATCCCAGTGGCATAAAAATGACGATGAGAAGGGTTTGGTTTAAAGCGGTCGGGCAACTGCAGATGGATAAACTCAGGAAGGCAATAGGCATCTTAAGTGTTGAGCTGGAGACGTATGGGGATTCGGGGATTGTTTACAAGTTTGATATTACAGGGGAGATGGGTGGCGTTGATGGTCCGATGGGTTGGGTCTACATTCATTATGTTGATGCTAAAAAAGCGGTTCAGCTTTTAAAAGAAATGCGGAGTATTCAACCTATCCTGGTGTTTTAAAATGGATGAAAAATATTTTGTAACACTTAGTGGTAGAACTCTTTATGTTTTATGTAAAAAATGTAATAAATGGATAAGTAAGAGAGCTTTTAAAGTTCATAAAAACAGTTCAAGATGTTTTAAATAGGTGATAAAAATGACTGAGTTTGAACTTAAGTATAAGCGGACGGTGAGTCCTGAAGGTTTTGAGAGCATTACTAAAGAGGGAAAATTCGTGTTTGACACAGATAATATGAGTCCTGAAAATGCTGATCTTTGGATGGAGGCGTATGTTCATGATATGTTGAATCGTCAGCTGCGGACATTAGCAATTAACATGGGGGATTCGTTTTATATCTCAGTTCTAAAAAAGAAGGTGTTTTTGAATGGTGGAAGCAGATAAGAGGAATGGTAAATGACAACATTTTTTGATAGAGTTCAACATTTATTATTAGAACTGAAACCAAAGATGACAGATGCGGAATATCTCTTTCTGAGAGATTACGTGGATGCGACCCATGAATATCAACATAAAATGAATTCCCATAAATTAGACACTTATCTCTTTGAAAGATTAATGACTTCACCATTCGCTCGGGACATTCTGCGACGAATTGGTTACTACGCTGCGGTTGAAATATTTGAAGAAAGAAGGAATAAGAAATGACTGGATGGAAATATCGGTTTACATGTTACAACTGTGGCCACTCTCGGACTAAGACGTTAAAGGGTGGCATCGATGATATTCGGTTGGCCTTAAAAAAATTAAAATCTGAATCTTCTTGTTTGGAATGCTATTCTTCAGTTGGTGAATGGAAGAGGGTTGGAGGCTGATATAATATGATTTTTAAAATGGTTTGTACAATAGCGGATAATGAAAAATTAATTGCGAGGCATTGTTTGGGTGAATGTTTATCAGAAGATAATGTATGTGAATTCTTTATTATTCGGGGGGAGCCGGTTGATGAATAAAGTTGGGAGGCTAATCTTTTTATAATAGGTATTACATGACATGAAACAGGTGGTTTGGACAATGATGGATACAAAATTAGAAAGTGAATTAAAGCAGATTATACACCCGGATAGAGCTGGGCGATACATCGATGAGGCTGGGGCTGCGTACGATCAGGAGTTGAAGGTTTGGCGTGCTCTTGTGCCTAAGATATTTTTTGATTCTTTAGAAAATATTAAGGCGGCGTATCTGGAGGAACGTGCTATACCCAGGGAAGAGATTCTTAAATTGGCTGTGGCTGTTAATCAGGTGAGCCGTCACACATGGAGTTTTATCGGGTCTCAATTCGGGAGTCTAAATTTAATTTCTTATATCGATTTAGCTAAAGCAGCGGACTTGTGCGAGAAATATAAGTTTAAAGGTTTAACGAAGGCAAATGACGATTCCTGGTCCGGGCATACGAGTAAACTTGAAAATAAAATAATGAACGCTCTTAATCGGGGAGGCGCTGGTGAGGTTCATTGCAGGGTTTGTGGCCGGTTACTAACTAACGGGGTGAGTATTCGTAGGGGGATTGGTCCGATATGTTGGAGGAAGGGGGGATTTTGAAAGATGTCAAGAAAACATAAACATAAATGGCGTAAGGTCGGTGGCGTGTTCAAGAATGGTAAAGTTGTTAGTACTAAAAAACGTTGTATTTTATGTGGTGAAACAAAGGAGATTTTGAAAGTTGGTTCATAAAGCAATTTTGAGTGAGTTAGAACGCAGTTTAATAAAAAAAGTAATGACACATGGAGATATGACAGACTTGGAGGTTGGGGCTTATCGGGTCCTAAAGACGCGGATTCCTCAACATTATAAAACTCTTAAAGCGGATTTCAAGTTGATTAAATGGTTCATGAAGGGAGGCTAAGGGATATGCTAAATCAACAATTTATTTTGAGGATTATCGGGGAGATGGATTTAGCGACTTTGTGGAGATGGAAGCACGTTATCGATGTGAAACTTCATGATGCGAAGCCGTTGGCTGTTATTGGTCCTAAAATGTTTGATGTTCAGGAGATTGCGAATGCTATGACTATGGGGGAGCTGGAGACTTGGGATCAGATGATAAATTATACAATAAAGAAAAATAAGGAGGTTGGCGCGGTTGAAAATTAACCATGTCATATTTCCAGCGGTGGCCTTGGTGGGGGAGTTGCATCAGGCGTTGAAGGGTTATTCCTTTAACTTGTCACAAATTTTTGACGGTTCATTACATCATGAACATTTTATCCTATTTTTTTTGGGATTATCAATAATAGTTTGGAGGAGGCAATAAATAGATTTGGAAAGAAAAACATATTATATTAACTTCTGTGAATTCTCAAGTGTTGAGGGAAATGTGGATACTCTTGATGCTGGCTATAAAGAGGGGTGGGTGTTGGATCCAACATATCGTTCTAACCCTGTGACACTTAACAATGTAATTATTTATCACATGGTTAAATATTCGGAGATGGAGAGTGGTGCGATGTTGATTGCGATGGATCAGAAGAAGCCGGGGCCTTTCGATGATGTTATAGATGTTAAAGATGTGCCTTCTGATGAGGTTGCAGGGTTGGTGGAGGCTGGTTGGGTGATGTATAAGGACTATGCTAAACTTATCAGGATGCTTCTGCGTAAAAAAAAGGAGATTAAACACGCTTTAGTTATCCCTCTTAAATCGATCAATATTAAAAACGGTAAAAAAGCAAAGGAAGTGAATCCTAATGGATCAGAACAAAAAGAAAAACAGTAAAAAACCTTTGACTCAGAAACAGCAGATTGCTAAATTGGAGAAAAACATGTTAGCATTCAAAAAAGAAATGATTGAGTTGATTGGTAAATTGGTGAAAGGTAACAATGCATACTGGGAAGCTATTGAGGATGTTTCAGTTGAACTAACGAAGCAAGTTAAGAAGGTTACAGATGAGATGGTGGGGCTTCAGGGCGGCGTTGATTTAATCTGCAGAACTTTTAAAGAGCAAGGGGTGTCGATGGGTTTATCGATGCAGAAGATATATGATGGATTCGAGAGGGTTCAGGGTATCATTGATCAGAAGATGTTTTATGCAGAGGAAAGAAATGTTACACCTGATTGGAAGAAAGCTGAAGAAACATTAAAGTCAGAAATTCCTAAAAAAGAGACATCGTTTACTCCTGGTAAATTAAAAGCGCCGGTGCCAGGTGAAAAGAAGGATACTCCTTATACGACTAATGTGAGGCAGTTCAGGGAGTTGATGGGGATGGATGTGGAGCTATATGACATTATGGTGGCGGGGCGTTTTGGTGACGAGGTAAGAGTTAAACCTTACAATAAAGAGACAAAGAAAAACTTTGTTGACGGTGATCAATTTAAGACGTTGGCGAGGGCTTTAGCAGACAGGGGATTCGGGCGGTTAGCTGGGCTTAATGGATACTTCTCAAATAAGATTAGACCTCAGAGGCAATGGAATAGTGGTGGCGGTTCGGGTTATCGGAGGCGTTATTGATGAAGGGTATTCGATTTAAAAAAGACTGCTATGAATGGATTAAGCAGGGGACTAAGACGACAACTTTTCGGAAGACGAAGCGGAATGGTGTCTATGAAATTGTTGAGGGCGGTTGGTTCAAGGCTAAACCCTATTGGTATATGGGTAAAAATATTTTATTGTTGATGAAACCGATAAAGATGTGTAATGCACATGAAATCATTAATGTTCATTATCACACGGAGGGTCCCTTCAACAATAAGGAGGAATTCATTGCTTGGTTGGAGAAAGTTAAATTGGAGCTGCCGGAGTTTGGTTGGTTGAATTCTTTAGAGGTAGTGGAGAGGAAAAATAATGAAAGTTAAAACTCGTACAGAAGAAGTTGAGCGTAAACATTATCTTATTGAATCTTTCGGGGATGAAGATAGTGTATCACTAAAATGTGGTCCTATTAATTTAACGATTAGAAAAAATATTTATACTCAAGGATTAGATTTTTATCCTGAAGGTTCAAGGGAGCCGTGCTTATGTTTAAACCCGCGAGATTGCATAACAATTCCATTTGATGCTGGAGGGTGGGAGATGTGCCATGTTTCGTTTATTGTCATCGCGAATGATATTGATAAGGTTCGAGAATTATTAAAGGGCATCACATATATTGCGCCTGCAAGGGAGCTGAAGAAATAATGACTCTTTATGATGATATAAGCAAAATTATTTTCTCAACACCGGAAGATGCCAGGCAGTTCATACAAGAGCTTAAGGATATCTATGTGAGCTGGGGTATTGGTCCTCAATCTTTAATCTCTGCAATTAAAAGGGTGGATACAGCTGGAGTGTTTAACGAGAGGATTAAAGTTTTATCGGTTGATACGGATTTATCTAATCTATCATTTTCTTGGAGTGTGGACCCTGCAACTGTTAAAAATAATTTTACGATTTCAGCTTTAGGGGGGACAGTTGATTGGGTTAAGAAGGAACTAATGTTGATTATGATTAATAAAAAACAACCAACAGAAATACATCGATATAAAATTATTTTGGAGCGGGTTGAGGATTAAATGGTTTCTACTCGGGTTAAGTTGGACGGTTCAATCATCGCTATGTTGGATAAGATAAAAGAAGAGGATTATTACCTGGTCCGGACTCATGGATATTCCAAGACGATTCGGGATTTGGCTAAGTTTAAACTTGAACATAAATCTTTGGAGGGTGTAGTGGAGAAGATGATGCAGAAGTATCATTTAGATTTGGCTAATCATGAGCGGGAAATGTTGAGCATGGTTGATTCAATCCCGGATAAAATCTTTAAAGCTCTTGGGAGGTTGATAAAATTTGTTATGGACCCATCGGGGCCTTAAGATGATTTCTCTCCATGGTGACGTGCGAGGATATCCGATCATGGTGGGGCCTGTTCGGGGTTATTCTCTCCTCGAGCTCCGGGTATTCCCTGGAAGGTTCAGGGATACATCGGGGACACTTGGAGGGCCTCTTGTTGGATCCAACAGCTGCTGGAGTATTCCTGGAATGGTTCGATATTGGTCCTTAAGGAGATATGTTTGATGTGGGTAATGTATCGGGTGTATTATAGCGTTCCAAAAAAGCGCTCCTGGAAGTATTGGTATTCTCTTATTCAGGCGCATAGTAAGGAGGAGGCTCTTGAAAAATTTAAAAAAACTCGGACTTCTGAGTGGCATAAAAATATTAAAGTTCATGGTGTTGGGGATGTTAGTGAATTGCCGCCGGTTACTTGGAAGCCTAAGAGAAAAAGTTTGGGGAGCTTTTGAAAGATGAATAATTATCTTTATTTTGAGGTGATAAATTGAGAAAGAAAAATTGTGTTCATTTTCCTCCAGAGACTTGTGAAAATAATGAAGAGGAAGGAAGTCTTGATTGTTATTGTCAAGATTATATAAAAAAAGGAGATGTTAAAAGATGAGTTGGGCTAAAGCTATTCGAGATAATCCAGAAGCTTTGAGGCTTTGGGGATTATTAAATAAAGATGAAAGAAAAAGATTCTCTCGGATATTAGTATTGATATATGAGGAGATTTGAAAGATGTGTTTAGGTGCTGGTTTATTCTGTTATTTTATTCGCACGTGTACTAAGAAGAATGAGAAGAATTGTAAGGATTGTTTGAGGAGGAATTTAAAACATGGTTAAAAAAGGAGTATGTGAACGATTATACAATTATCGTTTTAAACCGACAGCTACTGCGTGTCCGTTGTTCGAGCGTAAAGAGGAAGGTGGCGTGGGTCCGGAGCAATGTCAATTCTGCAAATTTTTCGATAAAGATGGGAGTTTTTAAACTATGGTTAAAGTGCAAAGTTCAAGTACGAAACCTCTCTATGAATCTGGTTGTGATGATTGTGGAGAGAATTTTTCAAATACGAGTATGGATGGAAGGGTCTATCTTATCGCTCGGGCGCACTCCATGAGAACTGGACATCACACTTTTGTTCGTAAAATAACTGAAACATATTTTGAGGCTGTTAAATGATGCAATCTGAACTTAACTTTCCTGGTGATGTGAAGGTTTGTGGTTTGGAGAAGACTAAGGCTTGGAAGACTGGTTTCAGCGTGAAGTGTCCGAATTCTACAGCGGTTGTTTATATCAATCTGAAGGGGCGGGGGTTGATGTATCTTTATTGGCTTCAGGCGAAGCGGAAGGGTTCTTGTTCTAAATGCAAGTTGGTGAGTCTATAATGTTTGTGAAAACCATCGATCAATATCGATATCTTAAACACCGCAAAATAACCCATAAATTTCCACGCGTAAATTGTCCGAAGGAAATAAGGTATAATGGGAATAGGATTCTTAAGACTAAAAAAACCTATGCGAGCATCCTTCTATCTTCATGTGTAATCTGTAGCAGTCATGATGGAATCGTTTTGATAGACGAAATTAAATATGTTGCATGTATCACGGATATTCGGTGGAGTGATGATTTTGTTAAATAAAAATGAACTGGATTTGAACTCCATAAATTATATTTATTCAATCATACAATTTTATTATAAGGAGATTTAGAAAGATGAAAGTGATTAAAGGCAACGACATAATAGAGAAGATTAAAGAGTTCAACGTTAAGGGTTGCGATAGTTGGGTTGACTTAATCAAGTACATCATGTTGCAGTTGAAGGGGAAGCGGCTGATTGATGAGGCTGAACTTAGAGAATGTTTGGAGAAGGATAATGGAAACTTGTTCAATTATGGGACATATTCTTTAGGTGAAATAAATGGGCGAACACAATTATTAAAGGAGCTTTTGAAAGAATGACAAAAAGAGTTTATATTAAAATTCAAGTTTATGTTGATGGTAAACTTATTTTTGGTAATGGTTGTTATATGGCAAAAAATTCTTTGGATGAATTGTTGGAGCTTTTGAAAGATGAGTAAAAGGTTGAGAGCTTGGTTATTTTTCGGGTGGATGATTCCTATTGTGGCGTATGTGATTTATATTGTCATATTTTGGAGAGTGGTTAATTAATGGCTTATCAAGAGAAATTGGACATGTTGGACTTAGTCATAACCGCGCTTAAAGAGCAGGAGAAACGTAGCCATCTTATACTTGAGAGGTTTGAGAATTTTTTAAAGATTTGGAAGATTTGTCGGGATTGTTTGTTGGATGCTTCTCATCTAAATGTGGACGTTTTGAAGATGGGACTTATCATTAAAATTGTAGATAAAAAAGATTGTTGGGAGTGTAATAAATGAGAAGGCCGGAAGAGTATTTTCAAGATAGAGTAATAAGAATTTTGACTGAGCGGGGTTATCTGGTTCTTAATTGTGGTAAAAAACAGATTTTCGATATTGTGGCTATTAAAAAGCAGACGGCTTATCCTATTGAGTTGAAGGCGAAGACTGGCCGGTATAAGGAGAATCAGAAACAGGCGCAGGCTAAGGCTATCGATCATTGTCAAAGTGTATTTTTTGTTATTAAGCAATCTAATCGGAAGGGGAAAATGGTTTTATCAAAGGGGGAATGTACACGTAGAGCTGGGATTCTTCTTAAAAGGTTACAGATTGATTTGGAGGAATATCTTGTATGAAAAAATTGAAAGTGAAAATTAGATATTTCCTGTATATAAGCGGGCATAATATTGGCTGCTTCGAGGTGGAGCAGGAAGCATTGGCTTTCGCTAAAGATAAGTATCCGTATGTGGCGCCGGTGATTGTACCTGCGGAATTATACACCTACAAGGAGGAATCTGAATGATAAAAAAAATGGTTTATAATCGTGAGGACTTGGAGAAATATCTTGCCTTGGGCTATGTTCTAAAAGAAGAAATTTACCCTGATTTTAGTTATAATCGATATTATGTTATGACTAAAAAATTTTTAATAAAACATTGTGAACCATGCAGGACTCAATGGTATGAGATTAATGCAGCTCTTATTCTTTGGGTTAACCTAAATTTTTGTCCTCATTGTGGACATCAATTAAAAATATTTTTGGAAAGTGAATAAATATTGTGGAATACTAAAAAAGAAGTTGTAATCATGAAGGGGATATCTCGGTTTGAAATTGAATCAGCGGTTACACGTTCAGTATTCAATTCACTCTTTTCGAGTGCATTTGAAGAATTATTGAAAAAACTTAAGGAAAATCCTGAGGTGGAATGGAAGGGGATAATTATGACTTTGAGGAGTTATGATGGAGGCGAAAAATAAATGAGACGATGGTATACTTGGAGCACTATGAGAAGAATTTACGCTATGATGTTTGGTTTGTTAGTTCCTCCCTTTGGCCTTTTTCTTTTTTTTTACGCAACGGAAAATGTGGAGGTAAATTGAAATGAATTTTTATCGGGGAACAGGATCCGGGGATCAGGGCAATCAAAGTCAGCTGGAGCTTGATGTGATGGATGGACTTCATAAAGCGTTTGATGGTGGGGAATTGAAGGAGAAGCCTTTTACAGATAGATATATTCCTTTGGGTGATACAACATGGCATAAAGATTCAATGTCTAAACCTGATTTCACATTCCCTCGGGTTAAAATCGCAGTATTCCTGGATGGTCCCCCTCATCGATCAAGGTTGCGTTCAAGGAGAGATGAAGAAATAAAGGATATTTTAATTGCTGCGGGTTGGGATGTTCATCGATTCGATTATAAGAGGCGTACTAAAAAACTTGGAAGACTTTTAACTAAGTTGATTATCGAGGCTGTGAATAAGAAGTGGGCGGCATGAGTCTATGTGAAAGATGCAATAATTATGTGCCGAGTAAATTTACGAATAACTTTCATTGTTCAATTGACAGGTATGCTTGTCTACATATTTATACGTGTCAAAATTTTGAACCATTAATAATTGAGGTGATTTGATGCAGATAATGAAAAAATTAAAGCCAACGGTACCTCTGTTGGACGCAGGAAACGGTGTGGGGCTAAGTGAAGTTCAGAAACAGACCAATAATCAAAAAGGTGATAACTAATGGATTTCGTAAAATTGAGTCCTGCTGATCAAAGGCCATCGCATACTGGTGACTGTGAAATATGCGGTCCCGTAACAACAAGGTTAGCTATTATTCATCGAGAGATGATTATACGTGGGGATAGAATCATGGTGTATGCAAAGTTATGTCCAGCTCACTTTATTAAAACTAAGGATGATTCACAATCTTTTATTTTAGGCGAAATGAAAGATGATGCGAAAGCAATTTATACTGCTATTGAAAGAGCGCCCGAAATCGTTGATATGCTTTTAGACCTTAACCTTAACAAGGAATCGCTTGAAAGATTAAAACAGGCTTTTGAGAACTTTGAAAAAAACTATGAAGCTGATGGATCCACAAACACAGATGAACTAAGAAGTGTACTTGAAACAGCAGAACAAGGTGAAGATAATGGTTAAATGTGAAGGTACTTGTGGTCGAGAAGTTGATGAAGTCTGCGGGGACGGATATTGCAGGGATTGTCATAAATCATTATCTTGGGACTCTTGTATAAACAGAACTTGGGTAATTGAACATTCAGCGTTGGTGTGATGAAAGAGGAAATAATTTGGACTTATTAATTTAAGTCTATATCCCCTTTTTTTTGATATAAATAAAAAAAATAAAGAGATGAAATAAATATGAATAAGAGGTGGTTTGATGGTTAAGAAAATATTAAAGATTCTGAGCTGTGATGCTGGTGGGGTTCTTAAGCTGGATAAGGGGGCTGCTATGGCATTAATTAATGGGCTGGAAGTGAAGGGGGGTCAGCTTCATGTTAAAGTTGAATATTATAAGACGGATGAGAAGGGAAATCTTATTCAAGAAGTTAAGAAGGACGGTTCGATTGGCTCTGTCATTATAACGATTGATAAGAACTTGCGAAGTATTGAAATCGGTTACATCGTGGAGGAATAAAAATAAGAACTATGAAAGAAATTGACCCAAAACATGCATCAGGTTTCTTCAGGCCTGATGCTACACAGGAAGAAAAAGATGAATATTGGAAGAAACTTAGAGAGGAAGATATTATCATAAGTAATGGTTTAAAACTTATCACAAAACATTTGAATGAAAAAGGAGTGAAGGTTTTGGTTAAGAGGAATATCTCCTGGAGAGAACTCTTGGATAAATGTATCATCCTTGCTTTAGTGTCGGGGACGTTTGGTATTGCACTTAAATTATCCACATTTTTAAATAAACTTGTCTATTTCCCCTTCTTTCCGAACATCCTGGACTGGATCTTTATTTCAGGTGGCGCTATTTATCTTGGTTACAGGGCTTGGAGTCATTCTAATGAATGAGGTTGAGAGGGCTTTCGATACAGGGGATAATTTACATCGGGGTAAAAAATTATTAAAGAAGAGCATTAATTGGCTAAGTTGGAAGTTTCCTGGTACTGGTTTAACTGTTTATAAATGGCCTTGGGCTGATGATCCAGCTCATAGGCCTTTCGGGAAACTTATATCGATTCAGGGACATGGCAAATTCATGATGGTTGGGCGAACTACACAGCCTATCTGGAGGCAGATTGATTCGGGTCCGAGTATGCCTTATGTTTCAGTTCATAAGATTGGGGCTGATTACTGTTCACAGGAGGGTATTCACCTTCTTTTTGTGATTATTCTTTTCGAGAAGGGTTCGGATAAGAAATATAAAATTTATTTCTATGATTTAGACCCTGATAAGGTGATTAATGAGAGTGTAACGTTTGAGCAGGAACGTTTTGGGGATAATCAATACAACTTTGGCAGTTGGATTCTTGGAAGCCGTATCTTCTCAGGGGGGGTTGGTTATCATCTAAATAAAAAGGGGGTTAAAATAAATGATTGATTGTTTTTATATTAAATACCCTATATTCTTTAACTCAACTGATTTTTTTGCACTTTTTAGATTTCATGTAAATGTTAAAAATTAAGGTTCAAAAGGAGATATTTATAGACATAAAATGAATGAGAAAAAAGTTTTAAATAAGTGAAGAAACAATACTAAATTATATTAATTCAGAATAAATCGAGTTGCTTATTCAGATGGGTAAAGAAGGCGAAATTGTGGATATTAATAAGATAAAGGTTGAATTGGGGGATATTCTCGCAATTTTCCCCGCACCGATAACTCAGCAGGGTGGATCATTTTATATTAAAATGAACCCTGGGACAATACGTTTTTACAATCTTGAAGTTGGCGATCAGGTACTTGTTATGCTATCGAAAGTTAAGAGGAAATAAGATGACTTATATTCGTTGTATTCATTGTGGCCAAGAATTTCAGGGAAATAATTTTAAGACTGTTATTACTGAATGGGATGCACATAATCTTGATTGTGAAGCAATTAGGGAGACGGATGATTGGTTTAGAATAAGAAGACAAATCTTGAGTCGAGATAAATTTCAATGTCAGCGATGTGATTCAAATAAAAAATTAGAAGTTCATCACATTAAACCTATATCTCAAGGCGGAAATCATAATCCAGCTAACTTAATTACTTTATGCAAAGATTGTCATATCCCTGAAACAATGCAACTTTTGAAACATATCCGAATAGTTAAAATTAAAAATATGGAGGGTAAGTGAAGGCATGATTTCAGGGGGACTCGAAAAATTGTCCAAACCACACTTTTTGCCCCTTGATATGTCAAATTCACTTATTCCCATGGGATGATTAATATGTCGATTGATGAGATTGAAGCCTATTTAACAAAAAAGATAATGAAGAATAATCCTGAGTTTACAGTTAATCATCCGATTATGCTTAAGTGTTCTGATGGATATAGTTGGGGCGGTTTTCCTCCTGGGATAGTTTTGTTTGCTTTCTGTAGGGTATGTCCTAAAGTTGCGAACTGTAATTCGATAAAGAGGATCATAAAAGAGATGTGTGAGGAAACAGTTATAGTTAATTATAAAATTAACATGAGTTAATTATTTAATTAGTTGTGGTATGAAGATATACGATATGAATACGATTAATGGATAGGTGATAAATTATGGGATACTGGAATAAGTATTGGATTGATATTCTTCATTTACAGGCAGTTCAACGAAAAAAAGAACATATTAAATCTAATAATTCCTTTCAAATAGATAATTATCGTTATGCTGATCTTGAGAGGGAGTGGTCTGGAATTAGGCGGGGGAAGGATCATCCTCTTTATGGTAAGTCTCGTTCTGATGAAGTTAAACGAAAAATATCTGAGGCACATAAGGGTAAGAAGCATTCATTAGAAACAAAAAATAAGATTGCTAAGGGTCGTCTTGGAAAAAAACATTCTGAGAAAACTAAAGCGAAGATGAAGGAATTTCGTTTAAAAGAGGGTATTGGAGGACATAGAGGAGGTTTACATCATCAAAATCTTGTTAATAAAATTGCTTCACAATGGGATAATGGTTTAAATAAAGTTGAAATTGAAAAATGGTTAAAGTTGCCTAACCATCATTGGCGAATAATTGATGTTCTTATAAACGATAAAAACTGTATCGAAGTGGGAACTTGTACACGAAATAAAATTGAGGAATTAGAAAAATACGGATTTAAAGTAATCCATTTACCTTATTCAAATTTTGAGGAATCATTATTGGAGGTAAATTAAATGGTTCATGGATATAGAATTCCCTTAGCTCTCACAAAGGAGATGCGTATTGCATTGACTAAGTTGGCTGCTCAGGAGGATTCTCCGACTGATTTTCGTCAGGCTTTGAAGGCTATGCGGGTTGGCATGATCATTTATGGGGTTTTATCTCCGAAGGATTTGCAGGCTATGTATCGCAGGGAGCTTATCGATGATGATGAGGCACAGTTCTTGTTGGAGAAGGGGCTTGTTAAAGACGATTTTAGGCCGGTAAAAGTGGAGAGGCTTCTTCAGGCGAATGAGTTGAGAGCGTTAAATAACCTTTATGGGGATGTCATCTTGAGGTGGGATGATTTGAAGATGTCGGCTAAGATTCGACATTTAAAAGATGCAATAAAATATCCTGATATCCCGAATGCTGTTAAGTTGGTAGAAATGTATAAGTCTTTTCAGGTGTTGGAGCCGGTTAAATGAATAAAAATTCAATGTTTTATTGGTGGCCAAAGGTTAAGGATTTATCGATTCTTCAACCTAAAACATCAATGGTCCGGTTTAAAGGAGATTTCACATTCAATGTAATTGATGGGGTGTTGAATCCTTCTTGGGAGAGATTCTTTGATAAGGTTAAGGTTGAGGCTGATAAAATAGGTTATCCCTTATTTCTGCGATGTGATGAGACGAGCAATAAACATGATTGGAAGGACAGCTGCTACGTGGAATCTGAAGATAAGTTGATTCCTAATTTTTGCAGAATCTTGGAGATGATTGCTATGGCGTTTGGTATCGGGTTCAGCGGTGTGGCTGTTCGAGAGTTCTTGGATTTGGATGCGCGGTTCACTTCTCATAATGGGATGCCGGTTGCTTGTGAGCGCAGATATTTCGTGAGGGATGGTAAGGTTGAGTGTTGGCATCCTTATTGGACACCTTCAGCAATTCGTAGACCGAGTATTAAAAATTGGTATGAAGTTCTTAAAGAATTGCAGACTCCAACATCTTTCGAGATTCGAGTCTTGGAATCTTATGCTTATACAGTTAGTGAGACGTTGGGTGGTTACTGGAGTGTTGATTTTTGTCGACATAAAAATGGGTCCTGGTATCTCACAGATATGGCTAAGGGTGAGGATTCTTATCATTGGGGAACTTGTGAATTTGCTTCACCGAGAATGTTGGAGCATTATGGGGACCCTGAAGACCTTTCAGTAATGAAGGAATATGAAGAGTTAATGATTCGAGTTAATAAAAAATTAGATGTGAAATAAATGGAATCTGTAATATATGCTTTAGCGTTTTGGCTTACAGCATTGTTTATTGTTCAGTTAATAACTATGCCTAAAGGGGGAGGTTGTATTAGATCACCAAAACCATTAGGGCCTGAACCGAAAACTCCTGAACCGGACGATTAATAAAAAAAATTTAAACATGAGTTTCATAATATTTAGATGTGATTTAATTGGATTGGAAACAGACATTAATTGCTATGGCTGCTATAATTTGTTGCACGTTGCTTGTGGTCCTGGATAAGCTGGAGCCGGGGAGGTTTATGGAAGTTTTAATGTTGCTCCTGGGTGCTGTCTTTGGTATATCAGTTGGGTATGCCCTGGGATATATGAAGGGGAGAGGTGTTTAAGTTGGATAAAAATCATATTTGGCGTCGAATAAAAAACAAAAAAAATGTTAATGGAATGAGCGGGAAATTACAACCAAAAATTAGAGGTGGGGTGGTGATTCCTGATCGACCATGTATCCGCATTTATGTTGATCAGAAAGAGTCGGTGGCTTCTCTTTCAATGAAGGATGTTATTCAGCCGGATATCGATGGTGTTGAGACTGATGTGGTTGTCATCGGGAAGATGAAAGCTCTTTCACAACGCGATAGATTTAGGCCGTCACCAGCTGGAGTGTCAGCAATATATCGAGGGGGGTCCGCATGTACGCTTGGCTATTTCGCTAAAGATAAACTGGATGGCAAGATTGTTGTCATTGCGAATAATCATTGCACTTGTAACGAGAATCAATTAAGTCCTGGACATGAATATTTACAGCCAAGCCCTTATGATGGAGGAACAGATACTGACGCTCTTGGCCACTTGAAGAGGTTTGTGCCACTTAAAGCCTCCACTGATAATGGCGGATCATGGCTGATCGATTTATTCATGAAATTTTTGCAGTGGTTACTTGATCTTATTTTTCCACAAAGAAGATTGCAAGGTCCGATTTATAACTTGGTGGACTTGGGGATAATTGATGTTGATTCATTTCATCTTAAATTGGAAATTCTTAACATTGGCCAAGTTAAGGGGAAGCGCAGGGCTCTTATCGGGGAGTTAATGGAGAAGATGGGGCGGACTACAGGACACACTAAAGATGGTCCTCTTATCGATAATGATTGGTATGGGCAGGTGGGTTATAGTAGTGGTACTCTTTATTTTGGTCCTTGTGGTTTAATCGAAAAAACAGGGTTCAGCGCGGGTGGAGACAGCAGTAGCGCTATCATTGTGCAGAAAGATAAAAGTTTTGTCGGGCTATTATTCGCTGGGAGTGACACACATACGATTTTCTGTCATTATGATTTCATTGAAGAAATTGGAAACGTGGATATTATAGTTCCCGATTGAGAGGTGATTAATGGATGGTGAGTGATACTCATGAAGCTGATAGGCTTCTAAAGAAACTTATCAAGCTGAAAGGTTCGAGTTGGATAAAAAAGAGATTGATGGATGTGTCGGATAGGAAATTTGGGAAGGGTTAATCTTAGCGTTATAGTGCCTTTTTATCAGAAGCAGGATCATTGGGTTAAAGCAAACTTTTTTTTAATGCCTCAGCTTATCCCTGGGGATGAGGTTTTACTTGTTGATGATTGGAGTCCTGATGGATTCAATTTTAAACATGCATATTTGAGAGTAATTCGACCGCCTAAAAGTAGTTCTCACATTTTGAGAATTTCAGCTTTGAGGAATCTTGGAATTGAAGAGGCTAAGAATGATGCTATTCTCATCCTGGACCCTGATTGTTTAGCTGGTCCTACATTATTGGAGAATGCTCGTGCATTGTTTAATCGGGAGATTCTGTTTGGTGGCAGGATTGATTATTTTAAGAAGGATGGCACGATTAGTGGGGACCCTCGTCTATATAAGAAGTGGAGGTTGGGCTGGATGATTTGGGGAGGATTAATGTTATTCAGTAAATCCAGGACGAGAAATATTGAGTGGTTCGATGAAGCCTTCAATGGCCGGTGGGGTTCAGAAGATAACGATTTCGCTAATCGCTGCTACTATAATGATATTGTTTTAAAATACACTTTAAGACTTCATGTATTGCATCAGTTTCATGATTTGCATCGACCTGGATATAGTGTAAACCAAAAAATTGCTAAAAAAAAATTGTTGGCTTATAAAAAATCTGTTATGATTAATCACATGTTGATCATTGTGGATGTGTATGGGTGGGCTTGGGACATTGCGAGTCAGGAGCTTAAAAAGTTCATTCCTGGTGTAGATGTTAAAGTCATTAATGTGCAGGATTTGAAGGTGTTGATTCGTAAAAAATTGTTTAAGACTTCAGATTATGACATAGTATTGATTTATCCTTGGGGATATAGAAGCATAGTAAAAAAACTTAATCCTAATAACACAATCATTTGCGTGGCTGGAGGTGAGCAGTTGAAGATGAAAGATAATTTTATGAAGACATGTGGACAGTTTAATGTATTCGGGGCTTGTAACTCTAAGATTCAGCGGGTGATTCAGAGTTGGCTACCGAATAAAAAAGTGGTTGTTTTATCTCATGGAGTGGATTCTGATAAATTTAAGCCGAAGCCGATTATTCATGGACGGTTCACAGTTGGTTGGGCTGGGCGTACTGAAAGGGCTCTTAAAAGATTTCATTTGGCGAAGCAGATATGTCATCGGGTTGATGTAGATTTAAAGGTGGCTGGGTTTATCGGGGATAAAGATCATTATGATCATTCATCGATGCCTCTTTTTTATAATTCAGTTGATGTTTTTTTAGTGACGAGTGAAGCGGAGGCGCATCCTCTTGTGGTGTATGAAGCTATGAGTTGCGGGATCCCGATTGTTTCGACTGATGTGGGAGATGTGAAGGAGAACATTAAGGGGTGCGGGTTTATCCTGGAGGAATCTGATTTAGTTAGGCGAGGTGTGAAGGCGCTTAGTAAACTAAAAAGTAATAAGGATTTACGGTTGAAGATGGGGGCTGCTGCGCGGAAGAATATTTTAAAGAATTGGATGTGGCCTAAAATTACCCCGCAATATACAGTTCTAAAAAAATATATGCCCGGTTGGAAGTTGATTTAAGTTGGAAACAAAAACTAAACTTAAGTCTAAAAAGAAGATTCAACCTGCAGTTAAATATCGGATTAAGAATTCATTGTTGCCTACGGGTATTGTGTATAAAATTATTGATGAGACATTGAGGATGTTTGAAAGGGGAGATAGCTTATTGGATTCCCCTCTTATTCAATGGGGCCGGGAACGGTTGAAGCGGAGGGAGTGGTTTTATGGTGTTGAGAAGGATAAGGTTCAGGATAAGGAAGAGGGATTAAAGGCGCGACAGATTAAAGTTTTACGGTTGTATAATAGTATTAAAAGTGAGGGATATAATGGTTCACTCATTTGGGTATTTTTTGATGATGAAGGTAAAATTCAGACATACGATGGATTTCACAGGTTATCAATTCTTAAATATTTGGGTATGGAGGTTGATGTGAATTTGGTTATAACTACGCGGGATAAGAATCCGCAGAGGCGAGGGGATTTCCCACTTGTTGATAAACTAATTGAGATTAATAGCGGGAAGAATCTTTATCAGCCGATAAATGATTCGAGGTTAAAAGATTTTAAATTGTGGAGGAAGGATTGTCAGCCACGATTAGACTTCATTTTAAATAATGTTAGATGCAACACAATCCCGGTAACTTACTTATCTGTTTTGGACATTGGATGTGACACAGGATATTTCTGCAGAGAATTAGCAGGGAGAGATTTTATAGTTACAGGTTTAGATTCGGATAAGAGAAGGATTGCGGTTAGTCGATATTTATCAATCATTAATAATATCGATATTGATTATGTGGTTGGGCGATGGCAGGACTACATTAAGACAGCTGAAAAATTTGACGTCATTTTAATGCTGAGTATATTTCATCACTCTATTCTAAAAAAAGGGGTTGATGAAGCGTTTAAAGATTTATCTATGGTCCGGGGGAAATGTGATCAGTTATTCTTTGAAGCACCAGCTTCTGCATTGGAGATTAAGTGGCTGCGGGGAGACGATAAAAGGAAGTATGACTTATCGGAGACAGAGTTCAAGTGCAGAGTTGAGGATGCTACCGGATTAAAAATTAAGGACTCCTGGAGGGGTGTTCGATGGATGTATTTCTTGGAGGCTGTTTAGTTGAAAATACTTGTTTGTTATCCTAATATTAGCAATGTATATACCGGGAGTAATGTTTCCTTTTTTTTGGAAGAGTTAGGTAGACAGGCTGAGTGCAAATTTGTGGGGTGGGGTTATCCCGATGCTCTTATTAAATCTACTGCGGATAATTTGAAACAGAAATATGTTGTATCTCTTGATTTATGGCAGAAGGCTATTGATTCAGTTAATCAATTAGCTCCCTCGGGTCCTAAATGGAATATGGCACCTTATGTGATAGAGAAACAAAAACATGTAATGAAGTATCATCTTGAACGATTTTATGGGGGTGATGCTCCGGATTGGGTTCTTGGCGCCAGGATAACCGGGAAGGAACTTGGCGAAGATTATAGGTTATGCAGGTGGTGTGGGGATGTTCATGTAACACCGGAGATTCAGATTGAAGTGGCTAATATAGAATTGGATATGTTGTTGTTGAGATGTCTTCACTCACAATATTATTTTCCTACCGTTAAAGATTTCAGGAGTATTTTTGGAGTTCGACCTTTAAGTAAGTGGATTGAGATGGGACATTTGCGTGAGGTGTCGGATGATTGGTATGTCAGTCAGCTTAAATGTGGATATATGTTTTGGCCACCATCTTTCGAGCCATCATTTTTTAAGCCGGTTGATGAGTCACAAAAAAAATATGATGTAGCTATGATTGGTTCGGTTGGTGGGTTCTATCCTCTACGACAAATAATTGAGAAAAATTTGCCTAAGTTGGCGGATGCTCATGGTTGGAACGCTTTATTGCGTAGGCCTCCTTCAATGAATGAAAGGCTTTATCGACTGCAGATTGATAAGGCGTTGGCTGATCCTGAGCTGAGAAAGAAGTGGCTACTCGGGGAAGATTACGCGAAGGCTTTAGCAGAGAGTAAAATCCTCATTTTTGGTTCATCTGTATTTCGTTATCCTCTACAGAAATATTTCGAGGCTATGGGATGCGGAACATTGGTGATGGCTGATTCCCCTTTTCACGCGGAAGATTTACATTTTAAACCTGATTGGAACTTCATTGAAATAAACGCGGATAATTGGCAGGAGAAACTTGAATATATCTTGGATGATGATCAACTTCGAGAAAAAATCGCAAAACGAGGCTATGAGACTGCGATGAAATGTCATAGTAATAAAGTGCGCGTGCAGGAGTTCCTTAACAAACTGGAGAGTGTGAAGTAAATGCGATCTAAAGGTTTTCATCATTCTGAGGAGACTAAGAGGAAAATAGGTGATGCTAATCGAGGTAAGGTATATTCTGGTAAACTTCTTTCTTTAGAACACCGAAGAAAAATAGGTGAATCTATGAGGGGAGAAAAGCATTATTTATATGGTAAACATCTTTCTGAGGAAACTAAGAGAAAAATGTCAGAGGCTCATAAAGGAAAGCCTTCATGGAATCGTGGTCTTACTAAAAACATTGATGAGGGAGTTAGACGAATGGCGGAAGCGCGTATTGGTGAAGGGAATCCTGCTTGGCGTGGTGGCATAAGTTTTGAGCCATATACTTCTGAGTTTAATAGAATATTGAAAGAGCAGATAAAAAGACGTGACTGTTTTATATGTCAATGGTGTGGAACAGATAAGAGATTAGCGATTCATCACATCGATTATAATAAAAAAAATAATACTCCTTTGAATCTTATTACTCTTTGTAAATGTTGTAATTCAAAAATGAATTTTAATCGAGAATATTGGATGAAATTTTGGGATAATATGTCAGGGTTAAAGATTTTATTAATGGATTGAATAAATATGATGCAGATAAGAACTTTTAGAGATAAGAAAAGGTTTATTTTTGAGCCTTTGAGTGCTGGTTGGATTCCTCATCAATATGAAGAAACTAAACAATACGGATCATTCTATAAGTTGAGGCCGGAGTGGACAGTTGTTGATGTTGGGGCTTGGATTGGACTGTGGACTGTTTGGGTTGCTTCTCAGGTTGAGAAAGTTTACTCTTTGGAGCCGGTTCCTGAATGCTTTAAGAATCTTAAAAATAATTTGAAATTGAATAAGATTTCTAATGTGGAATTATCTGAGATGGCTTTATTTTCGGAGTCGGGTATGCGGGAGATGGATGTGACTGGAGTAACTTCAGCTTCTACAATGGTTGATGCTTGGAGATTCGGGGCCGAGCATCTTTATGATGGGGGACGAAAAATAAAGGTTCAGACTAAGACTTGGGATGATTGGGTTAATTGGTTCGGTATTCAGGAAGTTAATTTAGTAAAAATTGACGTTGAAGGTGCCGAGTTACATGTTTTATCTGGGATGAATAAGGTGTTGCCGGAGAGGATTGAGGTGGCGATTTACCATTTAGATGCACCGTTAATTAAAATTATGAATATTCTTTATCCGAAGGGTTACATCCTGGATGGGTTTGGATATTATGATTGTCGGGCGATCAATAAGGGGAAGCCTCATTCTGCATTTTTTAGGAGACAGGATATATCTTATGAGAGTCCTCAGAGATATATAATTGGGAGTTATGAGTTGCCTTCGAGGGAGCTTATGTATAATGGGTTGGCGTTCTACTTGGAGAGTATGGGTGTTAAAAATGAAAGATAAAAGGTTTCTTCAGGGGATACATGATCGACTTGAAAAGGTTCATGGAGAGAAAAGGGAGATGGATTATATGCATAAGTTGAGGGCTATCATTAATGCTTATCCTAAAGATAAAGAAACTCCTAATGTTGGAGGGTAAAATAAAATGATTGAGATTAAAGACCTCGAGGGTAGAACAATAGGATATATTTGTAAATGCGGACATCATTATTGGCCGGCAAGATTTGGCGGGTGCTGTGAATGACAGTCGAGATTAAGGATTTGCTTTTATCGGTTACTAATTTTTGTTTGGGGAGCTGCGTGTATTGTAACCTTAAAATTTTAAATCGATTTAATTATGATGGAGAAACTACGGTGAAACATATTGAGAGATTAATGCGGGATCCCCTTCTCAACAATTTAAAGAATATTCATATTACAGGAGGGGAACCGATTCTAACTCCTAAGACATACGAGGTTTTTGAGCTTATACAAGATCATCATCCTGATGTGCGTGTGAATATGCCAGTTAGCGGATTTTTCCCTTATGCTACAGAGAGGTATCTGCGGAGGCTGTGGGTGCTTACTCCTCAGTTAAGAGTTGATGTATCTTTGGATGGTCCCAAACATATCCATGAATTAACCCGGGGGAAGGGGACTTATCGTCAGGTTATGACTACAATTAAATTATTGAGAAAAATCGCTCCGGAGAATAAACTTCAACTACAATTAACAGTTATGAAGTCAAATCATAAATGGGTTGAATGGACATATAATTATGCGAAGAGGCTGGGACTCGGGTTCTACATAACTTTTCCTCATTTTGGTGTCAGGTTCGGACATAGTAAAAACGAGAGCTATAAACACGATAAAGAGTTCATTGATTCGTTGGATGTTCAACTAAAAAATACTTGGCTGAAGGATAGGCCTTTAAATCGGAGGATTTGGGCAGAACAGAAGGCTGGGTGGGAGGGGAAGGAGGTGCGGTTTGACTGTGACATGGGGAGGTTCAGCATCGATGTGGATCCATTGGGGAACGTATATCCTTGTATGGTTTATGTGAAGCTTCATTGTTTGGGAAATATTCAATGCGACTCATTAACGGATATGCTTAAGAAACCCTGGATAAATAAAATTTATGGAGGTATTAAGACGGGTAATTGTCAGCCTTGCGTGATGCCTTGTTGCGCGTGGAAAAGAAACTTATCTATTGATGGGGTGGTATGTGTTGAGTAATTTTGACAGGAAATCTTATGATCAAGAATATTATAAAAATAATCGTGAACGGATTATTGAAAAAAATAGAAAATATTACGCAGAAAATAGAGATGATATTTTAAAAAAGAGTAGGGATGCATACAAATTAAATCCTGAAAAATTTAAGGCTATTCAAAAACGAAGCTGGAATAAGAACAAGCAGGATCCACTTTGGATGAATGAATATAGGCGAAAACGAAGAGAATATAAAAGACAGAGAGTTATGAGTTTAATTAAACAATTAGGCGGTAAATGTATGAGATGTGGCTATTCTGTGTATCCTGTTATCTTACAATTTCATCATAAGACATTAGTGAAAAGACAAACTAATGAATATCCTCATTTCACTCGCGGCGAAATATTATTTAAAGATGTTTCATTAAAAGATTATGAACTTCTCTGCCCGAATTGTCATTGTGAAAAACATTTAGAGTTGGGTGAAGAGGTTGAGGAGGTGGTGACGGGATGAAGTTTTGGATAGACATGTCCACCCCAAAAGAAGTATTATTTTTTAATGTGATCAGGAAGGAGTTGATTAATCGGGGACATAAAGTGTTGGTGACTACGCGTAAATATCGAGAGACGAATAAACTCCTGGATTATTTCAATATTAATCATGTAGTTGTTGGCCGTCATGGAATCACGCGAGACGATAAGTTAAGTGCTGGATTGGAGCGGATGAGAAAACTTTTTTATCATGTGGAGCGTTTAAAAATTGATGGATTGATATCACTTGTTAATCCTGAGGCGTGCAGGGTGGCTTTCGGGTTGGGTATCCCGGTGTATAATTTTATTGATATGATTGAGTCTGAGATTGTCTGCAAATTAACATTGCCACTTTCTAAAATTGTTTTTATCCCTTTCCATATGCCACGTTGGAAGCTGCGAAAGTATTGGAGAGAAAACGTGTATATTTATGGGTGCCTGGACCCTGTTGCTTGGATGCCTAAGATTCCAGCTCCATTGGAAGAGGTGGGGTTGGATGATAAATATTTCGTTAATGGTAAATTAAAGAGGCCGTTCATCGCTTATCGGGTGGCTGAGACGAGGGCGAGTTATTTTCAGAAATATAAAGACATAACTTCAGACGTTGTTGATGAGCTTAAAAAAAGGTTGCCGGATGCAACATATTTTCCTATTCCCCGGTATGACGATCATGAGATGGTTGATTTGCAGAGTTTGTTGGCTTATGTTGATTTGTTTATCGGGGGAGGTGGGACAATTACGGAGGAGGCTGCTTGGTGGGGGTCTTGGTGTATAACTTGCAGACCGTTCTTAACATCGTATGATCATTGGTTAATTGGTGCCGGGTTGTTGGTGAGTGTTAGAGACGTGGTTAAGGGTGCGGAGAAGTGTATTCAGCTTTTAAACATTAAGGGGCGGAATGCTGCTGCTTCAAAATTGAGAACGCAGAAGTTTCCTTTAAATAGTATATGTGATATATTGGAGACTGGGATGCTTAAAGATTTTAAGCTGTGATAGGTGATTTTAGATAATGGATGTAGGGAAGATTGGATTGGAAAAAAATAAAGTTTGATATTATAATCAAAAATAAGATAGGGATATGGTTTTCTACTCGTCATTTTATGACAGGAAGTTATGGTCTATTTTTTAGTGTTGCTTATCGACCTAAATGGTGGCCTAAATTCGATAACTGTTATCCTCAACTAAATTTCTCATTACGTTTACTTTCAAGGTATGATATTTTGAGAAGGGGAGAGTTAGTTTGAGATTAAATAAATCGAAAAATAGAATGTTTAAGTCTGTAAGTCACACAGGGACATATTTTCAGGGGTGTGATCATGGGTGTCTGTATTGCTGGGCGAAAATTATAGGGGTATCTCATGAGCCTAAGTTGAAGCAGATGGACGAGTTCGAGGAGTTAAAGGTTCGGGATGCAATTATTTTCTTAAATAGTGCGCATGACAGTTTTGCGGAGTGTATCCCGGTTGAGTGGATTAATCAGATGTTGAGGTGGATTGGCCGTCAGCATTATTCAAATAAATTTCTTTTACAATCTAAAAATACGAGGCGTATGGCTGGATTCCTGGATGAGCTGCTAAAGATTAAAGATAGGATTCGGTTGGGGACAACGGTTGAAACTACAGGATCGATGGAGGCTTATTCGACAGCACCTCATCCTGGACACCGAGCGTATTACTTGGCGCATTATCGGGAGAAATATGGGTTTGAAACCTTTTTGAGTTTGGAGCCGTTAATGAATTTTAATTCTGATGCGATGGAGCTTTGGATCAGGGCTGTTAATCCTGTAATGATTGAGATTGGCCTTGACAACTATAAACATAAACATAAATTAAATTTGAGGAAACCGACTAAAAAGAAATATAGGAAACTGCGTACTAAATTAAATAACATGGGTTATCATTTTATCGAGAAAGACAGCATTAAAAGGTGGTTAAATGAAAGATAAAAACGAGGTCCCTAAATCCTTTTCTATTATGGAAATTGACGGAATAATAGTTATAAAGAAGGGAACTTTTCCATCAATCAAAACTGGACATGACTTAATAAAATATGCTGTTGAATGTGAATCGCTACAAGCACCTTTAAACCATTTACCTTCAAGAATTTTTTACATTCCAGCTGATGAGGATGTGACTAAATGAATAATTTTGTTGATCAAACAGAGATTCAAATTATGGATGAGAATGATGAAGAGTGGGTTAAGGCTTGGATTAAAGCCGTTGGGGGATGTAAATGTTGAGTGAGAAAAAAAGAATTATTGAGATGGTTGATATGTATAGTGGAATCAAAAAGGAAGACTCGGGCATGATATTCAAAAAAAAAGTTACCATGGAAGCCTGTCCTAAATGTGGAGACTTGGGGAGGATAGATAAAGATCAGGAAGAGGGGAAGGTATCTTTGATATGTCCTGGGTGTGGCCACCACTATTATAAAAAAGGTGAAGTGAACTGAAATTTCATGTTGGTAAAATTCTTAAAGAATTGAATCTTACAAAACAGAATGTGATTGATTGGGCTAAACGTGAACTTCCTCATGTTGTTCATGATCAAGATTATTGGGATTTAAAAACTTTAAAAAAATCAACTATAACCTGGTCGATTGTTAAATTCAAATATTTACTGATGGAATATCTTTCTAAACATAATTTTGTTGTTACTGGCGATCTTCGAGTTATGTCACGAAATGAACATAATATTCTTAAAAATAAATTATTACAACGGGTGAATTGAATGTCAACAAAAAAAGAGTTCAAATTAGCCTATGAATTATTACCGTTATCTAAACTTAAAGAGAATCCTAAAAACCCGAATGTTATGAGCGAGAAAATGTTTAAACTCCTGGTAGATAACATTGAGCGGGAAGGCTTTAAAGACCCTATCATTGTGAGGCCTAAAGATGAGGACGGGTTTTATCTCATCGAGGATGGGCATCATAGGAAGATGGCTCTTGTGGAGTTAGGATTCGAGGTGGGTCCTTGCGTAATTGCTGACTTTAAAGGAGACTTGGATTTATCATCTTTGATGCTGAATAAGATTAAGGGACATTTAGCGCCTGATAAAGTGGGTGCTATCTTAATGGGGTTAAGAGAGGAATATTCGAGCCAGGACTTAGCGAACTTAACAGGGTACAGCAGTCAAGACTTAGAGAATTATGCAAGTGTATTATCTGTGCCGGAGCTGCCGGACTTGGGACATTACGGGTCCTTATCTTCATTCCCTTACGCTGGAGGCAAATATCACATAAGGCATCGGATCATCAGCGCGTTGCCTGAACATAAATGTTTCGTGGAAGTATTCGGGGGAGCTGGGCATGTGATTCTAAATAAACCAGCATCATTAAATGATGTGTATAATGATTTAGATGGGCGACTTGTTAATTGCTTTGAGGTGATTCGGAATAGGCTTGACGAGTTTACTAAAAAAGCAGAGTTCATATTATACAGCAGGGAACTTCATGACAAATTTCAAAACGACCCAATACCTGAAGATGAGGTGGAGGCTGCAGTTCAATTCTTCTATATAATGAGGACGAGCTTTGCAGGGATGCAGGACGGAACATTCGCTTATGGCCGAGGAACTAAACATGGCACATCGAGGCTTTGGTATGGATTCGATCAACTAAAACTTATCCATGACAGACTAAAAGAAATCGTTATCGAAAAATTAGACTTCAGGAAGGTTATAGTAAAATACGACAGCCCGGACACAGTATTCTTCCTGGACCCACCTTATTACGGCATCGACTATTACGCAGAAAACTTTGAGGAAAACGATCATGAAGACCTCTATAAATTATTAATGAAGGCTTGTTTGGGGAAGTGGATCATGACATATAACAACGTGCCATGGGTCCGAGATAAATATAAAGCAGCTGAATTCAGGCTGGCATCTTCACCGTTAAGTATGCCACTTACCATGGGAGGCGCAGGTTCAAGACTGCCTTATCACAACTTAGTCATCATGAATTACAACCCAGCAGAAATAACAAAAATGAAAGGATTAACAAAAAAAGAGGATTAAAATTGGAGTCTAAAAACGATGTCGGGGCGGGTGTCATTCACCGCCTATGTCCAATCATCTCTTTAATACGCAATACCGACATCATTGGACAAATCCAAAATTACACAAGATGTAATAATCAAATTTAAAAATTTCGGGTAAAATGAAACGATATGAAACATCTACAAAAAATTTTATGGTGAATTACATGGGTAGGTTGTCAACAACTGATTACGAAAAAAAGATTATGGCTATTCATACTGCATTGTTGAGGGGTTTTGAGGATGCGGAGATTATGAGTGCAGAGCAGATTTCTCGGACAACATTGTTCAGGTATAAGAGGACGATTCGGAATAGGGGTTTGAGGCTATATCCTAAATTGTCGCATGATGCAAAGTTTTATTTTGTGACTCAGATTCAGAGGTGGGAGGATGTTATTCGTCAGGCTAATAGAAAAATTATGAGTGGTCCGGGTATTAAGATTGCTCCTTTGCTTCGGGTGATTAATAATGCGACTAAAAACATACTGGAGTATATGTTCAGGGTTGGTTTGATTCCAGAGGTGCCTAAGGAGATTAGGTTGCAGGGTGGTGTGGATGTTAATCTAATGAATGAGGCTATGAAGTTCTTAGGGAAATATTTGGCCGGTATCGATGATGAGTTGGCTGCTCGGGTTATAGAAGTTGTTAAGTTAGCAGAAGCGGCTGGGACTTGATTGACTTCTCTCCTGGAGGAAGCGGCTGATTCTTTAACGGCTGGTAGGGCTTATCATAATTTAAAAGTGTTCAGCGAGTATTGTTGGCAGGACGACCCAGATCATCGGGACAATGGGGATTTTCAGAATAATTGGTATGATATTCTACAGTATAATAAAAACACTCCTTTAGGGGTTGCTTTCGAGAAATATAAAAGGTTGCATCTTGAGGGTCCGCGTAAACATGCGAAGACGACTTGTATAAGTATTAAATATCCTCTTTGGTGTTGGGGTAGGAATCCTAATATTAGATTTTTGTTTGTTTCAAAAACGAGCAGTTTAACGGAGGACATCTTAAATGAGCTGCGGGGAAACATTGACAATAATAAGCGGCTTCATGAAGTATTTCCTCATTTGAAGGGAGATGTGCCTTGGACAGATAGAGCGTTTAATGTTGAGAGGTCCCGGATTGATAAGGTTAAGAGCGCCCGGGGTGTGGGGCTTCATGGTTCTATTACTGGAGGAGGCGCAGATAGGATTATCATGGACGACCCTTTTGATGAAGCGGATATTACGACTAAACGTCAGCGGGAGAAAGTGGAGCGATTTATTGAGAAGGTAGTGGTCCCGACTTTATTTCCCGGTGGCATAATCATCGCTATTGGGACGCGTTGGCATCAACAGGATTATTGGGGGAAGTTGCTAAGTCGGGATTTTCGCACTTTAACCGATAAATCAATCACGCCTTATGTCACGAATGTTGATCAAGCTATTAATGAAGAGGTGGGGAAAGGACTCTATCCTTTATGGCCAGAAGTTTGGGATTTAAAACGTCTTAACATGATGAAGGGAGACATTGGCAGTTTAAGATTTAATTGTTTAATGCAGAACGACCCATCGGGATATGAAGGAGTAATATTCAAGGAGGGGTGGCTTCAATATTATAATCCTAATCTTTTACGGTTCATCGAAAACATGGAGCTGTATCAGGGAGTGGATCCAGCAATATCGGAAGACCCTTCTGCAGATTATACAGCTCACTTAACAATGGGCCTTAATCGGTACACTATGAAGTGTTACATCCTGGATATTTTTCGGGAGCATTATGATTTTCCCGATCAGGCACGGTTGATTAAGAGAAAATATTTACAATGGAAGGAAATCGCAAAGAATTATGGGTGGGCTGGTCCGGTTAAAATCGGAATAGAATCGGTTGCTTATCAAAAAGCATTATCGCAAGTGTCTCTTCTTCAGGGGTTACCAGCCAAAGAGATAAAAAGAAGTAAGATATCTAAATTAATTAGAATGATAGGTTTAACTCCATATTTTGAAGGGGGAAGAATATTATTACCGGACCCATTTATAGAACGAGCTTCTTGGTTGCAAGATTTCGTTGATGAATATCGGAGTTTCCCTCGAGGGATGAATGATGATATGTTGGATGCGCTGGATTGCTGCGTGGCGGCTGCTGACCTCGTATCTGGAGGGGAAGAGGGTGGGTTCTACTTTGGTTAATAAATTAAATGGGGGAAAATAGGTTTTGGGTAATCGTAAAAGTAGAGGGTTAATTGACCGTATTACGAATCGAGATATTCTTGCGGATCAGAATAGAAGGCTTGAATCTCTGGGAGAAAATATTAGCAATTTAAATGAGGCTAATGTTGAGAGAAAAAAGATTGATGATGCGGTGTCGGTTGCAGGTCCTTCATTCTTAAGACCTGGACTGGAGAGCGGGACAACTCGGGTGTTCGGGAAAAAAATTACGAACTTGGATAGGTTTTGGGCTTCTACGCGTGAGCCGGTTGGCGGGCGAACTGTGAAGGATGTGGCCACGGACATTTGGGATAATTGGTTCGCTGTTAAAGACACTAAAGAGAAAAAGCCTGATGAGGATTTAAATCATCGAGTTCAAGATGCTTTAACTAAATTAAATGCAAAGTCTATTTTTACAAGAGCAACTATTTTCGAGCGTAGATATGGGACGAGCATTATAGTGTTGGCGTATGCTGATGGGGAGATGCCTCTTAGTGAACCACTTCCTAAAGATTTATCAACTGTAACTATTGAGCAGATGGAGCCTTATTCTTTAACTAAATTCGAGGTTAAAAATGGGGATATTATAACTCTTGAGAATACTAAAAAAGATGGTGAGCCAAAAATTAGGTTAGGCTTTCCACGATATTATACTGTTAATATGGGAGCTAAAGATGTTTCAAATGTGAAGGTTCATTGGAGCAGGGTTATTCATTGCGCTCCGAGATTGGATGAACATAAGTTTTGGGGTATCAGCGTAATCGATATTATTCATGACGATTTAACTATTTATCGCAATGAACGGTGGGGCCTTGGGCAGACATTATTCAGATTCGGATCCGGATTCCCAGTCATCACTTTAACTGGAGCTTCACCGGAGAAAATTAAGGCTTATCAGGACGCGGGGACATTTGCTAATATTTGCTCAATGACCTATTTCGTTTGTTCAGATAAACAATCTTTAGAGTTTAAAGGGGTGGCTGGTGCGGCTCTTAATCCAGCGCCTTATTTGGAGCCGGTGTTGGATAATCTCTCAATTGGGACAGGTATTCCTAAAGCTATGTTGAGAGGTGCGCAGGCTGGGGCTTTATCGGGTTCTGAAACTAATCGATATAACTACTCCAAAAAAATAAGTAGTGATCAATTACTGGTTGAGCCGGAGCCGAGGGAACTTATCGACAGGTTAATCGCTACCGGACAGATTGTTTTTAAAGGCGATTATAAGATGGATTGGGTGTCAGCGTTTGAACTATCAGAGAAAGATAAATCTATTATCGAGAGGGATTTAGCAATAGCCAGGCGTAGCAAAGGAACATATAAGAAGATTGATGAAATTAGAGACGAAGAGAATCTTCCGCCATTGGATAATAATGAAGGCAATGTGGTGTTGGAGCTGGAGAAACTTAAAGGTCCTGCAGGAGGAGGCGGAGGATTCGGAATGTTCAGTTCACAGTCGAAGCATGACCATAAGAATAAAGATGGAGAGGCTAATCCTCCACAGTTAGCTATAGTCACGTTGGAAGATGATCTTTTAGAGTTAAAAGGTAAGATTGACCGGGAAGACTTAGATATTGATGAAGCTCGTGCAGAAGCAGAAATAATAGTTGAGAAATATGTTGCCATATCTGAAGCTGATGCGCTTGATAGACTCTCAGAAATTACAGGTGTAAGGGTTGACGAGACTTCCCCAGAGGGTGTAAGACTTAGAAAAGAAATGACTGATTACTACATGGAATGGTTCGATAACTTATTGAAAGACATTATTAAGCACAGGGAGGACGGGGAATTTGTTGTCGGTTCTTAAGCAGTATGATGTTTCCGATTTTACGATTCCTTTGCGGGATCCTGTTGCTCAGAAAACACCTTTTTGGCTTACAGATAAAGGGTTAAATCAGCGAATCAAATTTCTTTCACGATTAGTTGTAATTAGAACTTACAATAATGCTCTTCAAGTCTACGGGAGAGATGCTAAGGTTAAAGGATTCACTTACGTTAAGTATAACAGGGTGTATGATTGTGAGATTTGTTGGCCTTACGATGGGCGAAATTATAGAGCTGGACAGTTCATGCCTTATATTCCTCGTCATATTAATTGTCAATGCGGATTTGATGTTCACGGTGTAGAGTTGCCGGAGATGGATAAGAAAGTGATTATGTTTCTTGACGGTTCAAAATGTATTTAATGGTGAACTAAATGAGTGAAGATAAATTTGTGACTAAAGTTGATTGTTTAAAATCAAGCAATAAAATCCTAAACAAATTAAATGATATCGAAAAACAAAACGGGGAGCTTGACGTAATGCTCAAGGGAGATTTCGGAATGGTTGCTGTAGTGAAGAAAATGCAGAAGGATGTTGAAGGTAACGGGAAATTATTAATTGATATCAAAAAGAACGGCCATATAAGTGGAAAAGCTAAAACAGCCATCTACAGCAGTATTATTATCACAGTAGGGACCGTTCTTGTGGCTTTAATCACTTGGGCAAGCACTTTGAGGGGTTAAAAAGATAAAGTACTATAAGGAGAGAATGTATATTTTAGGAGTGAGTTAATCATGAAGCGAATTGGGTATGATCAAGTATCTTTAGATAAGGATGTAGTGATTGACGAGACCGATTCAGAGATTATTATTCGGGATGTTATTATCGCAAGGGAAATTGTTCAACCTTACGATATTGATGGGGAAACTAAATACGCATATAAGCCAGGGGACGAGTTGAAGGATACTGCGTGGACAGCTGAGGGGATGCGCATCACTATGGATCAGCATCCTGTAACGGTTGTTATTGATCGAATAGAGTTAATTCATGGACGGATGGCTAATGTGCGGTTTGTGAAGAATCTTAAAGACGCGGTTACTAAAAGGCCTATGGCCAGAGGTATTATGGCTGACCTTCACTTCTTTAAGAAACAGATAAGCGCGCAGAAACAAGAGGACATTAAAAATCTTAAGCATCGGGATGTGAGCATTGGATTCTTCTATGATGCTGATGAGACACCGGGAAAATATAACGGGACTGATTACGATTTTGTTCAGCGGAACATTTGCATCGATCATTTAGCTGGGCCTATTAAAGCGGGGAGATGTACAATGCCTTATTGTGGATTCGGTGCGGATGGTATGGTAGAGAAGATTTTGGGGTTGGACCCTGAAGAGACAGAAACTTCTTTCAGAATTACAACTGGAGAAGAATGTGATGTTACGGCCACAATTACTATAAGCGATGATGAGGGGATAACCGCGTTATATTGTGGCGAAGAGAAAAAAGTTAAAACCTTCATTTTTGCGAAGTCTAAAGACTGGACTATGGAAAAGGCTAAAGCTTGGGTGGAGGAACATAAGGGTGATGAAATTATGAAAGATGCATTATTGGAATACTTCAATAAATCTAATTCAATAAAGACTAAAGTTGAAAAATTGGTTAAGCTGCAGGACGCTGTATCTTCTGATATGACATTGGAGGAAATAGAAACTAAGATTCAATCGTTAAGGGATGCGCGTAAGGTTCTACATGACAAACTCGATAAGCTATACGATACAATGTATAAGCCGACTGAGGAAGAGAAAAAGGCTCGGGAAGAAATTGATATCCTTTGGACTCAATTAAACGATATAGAACTTGAGTTAAGCGCGTACATGGAAGCGAAGGTGAATAAGATCGCGGGGGACAGCGACGATGTTAAACCTGATCCTAAGGCTAAAGATGAGACTGCTAAATCTAATAAGGAGCGATTCATTGCAGAGTTTGGTGTTTCAGAAGAGGACATGGATAAGGTCCTTGGTATCCTGGGGGAGAAAGTGTATACATTATTGCCGGAGATCGATGAGGATAAGATCTGCGGGACATGTGGGAACTGGACACCTTGCGAGGAAGGGTGCGATGATGATACGGGGACTTGCGGTGTATCGGATGAAAAGACTAAATCTGATAAAGAATGCTCCGGAGGAAATTGGAAGGCTAAAGCAGGAGATTCAGGGAAGGAGGGCGCTGGAGTGGAAGCGAAGGGGTCCGAGAAGGAAGGCAAAGGTGCAGAAACTAAAGAAGGCGATATCGCTAAACCGAAATCTCCTATTGAAGAAACCGAGTCATTGTTGAAAGATAAGGACTTGTTTGATTAATGCCTAAAACATTTACAAAATTAAAATGTCCTAACTGTGGCGTAGATGATAAGGTGGCTAAGAAGCGGTGCTGTGGGGGGCGTTTATATAAATGTTATAGTTGCGCCTTTTCTGCAGAGATGAAATATTTCACAGGAGAAGCTAAATTGCCGAGTCAGGTTAAGCGTTAATGAAATCTGAAGAACTCGCTCAGATGGAGCTGGATGTTAAGGAGGCTATCAGCCATTTAACAGAGGCTGATTCCTTATTGCATAAGGTTTTAAAAATTATCGGGGAAACTCCTTTAATAAAAATAAACTCTTAGGGAGGTGGTTGTTGTTGAAAGTTAAAGTTGTTGTTGATAAAGATGCGGGTGGTACTGAATTTTTTAGTGGCGAAGTTAAGGTTCTGAATAATGCAGAAGGAAACTTGATTGTGCGAATAGAGGACAAAACAGTTGCTGTATTCCAGAAATGGCAGTATTGGAGAAAAGTCAAAGAAAATAAGTGAATGAATAAAATTTGCTAAACTTGGGAGATGAAGGTTTCTGAAAGAGGATTGATCATCCTTGGAAGGAAACTGGATCCTTCACTAAATTAAGGAGAGGAAAATAAATATCCGTAGCTGAAGAGATTAATCAATTAAAAACAGAAGTTAAAGCATTAATTAATCTAAAATCTTTTTATGTTCAACATAGATGTCGACAAGGATGTTATTATATATGTTCAACATGGATGTTGTACATAAACGGAACATGACCCGGTTGGGTCTTTAATCTTTAATTAATTTATCCTGCATAGGTGGATCCATCAATCCTCGAGGCGGGGTATGGCTTCTTTGGGTCTATTCATCTTTTCCTGGAGTATCCCGGCTGCAGCTGTTCGGGGCCTTGTCGGGGCTGATTATTCGTTTTATTAGGGTGTTTACTACATTATTTTTCAGTAAAGCTTAAACATGATAAAGGATTATTATGGGGTAAGCGTGGGCTTAAAACCGATTTGTGTTTTAAATCCCTTCAGGACGTGGGTCCTGACTAATCTTTACCTTCACGCGAGCGAGGGCGTGACTAAAGATAACCCAAACTTAAAAAAAAGAAAGGATGTACTATTTTATGAACGATGGAAAGAAAGGAGATAAAACTTCAGAAGTTGCAATTAAGTTAAGAGATGTTATGTCGGAGAATCTTTCTTTGAAAGCAGAGAGAGATGAGATTAAGACTAAATTTGATGTCATGAAGAAGGAACGTGACGATTTGAAAGAAGTTGTTTCAGAAGATATTAGGGCTCGAAAAGTTAATCGTATTCAGGGTTTGAGTAATTTTACGCTTGAAGACCTTGATTCGGCTTCTCTAATTGAGCTTGATACTATTGAATCGACTTTGAAGATGGCGAGGAAGGAATACACACCGGTCGCAGATCAGGGCGTTGGTTCAACGAAGACCTCTTTGGACAGCTTATACGAGAATACTCCTTGGGGAAAAGAGGGTAGATAAGTATGCCTCAAAATTATGTGATGCCAGCGAATGCAATTCTTATTCATGGGAAACCATTGGATGAAGAGTTCGAGGCTGCACCTGGTTCAGCTATTTTACCCGGGGACCTTGTTGAGTTTAATACGGCCTATTGTGCGGACGGATTGGCTAAGATTAAGGAATCACCAGCCAATAGTGAGAACGCTTTAGGATTCGCTGAACAGGCTTATAACGGCGACAAAGATGATGTATTCACGATTACTGATGGTGTAGGGCAGGCTGTGCGCGTTATGAACGGTGATATTATAGTGGCTGCTCGATTGGCTGCGGGCAACGCAATTACTTGTGGAGATAACTTGAAGTCAGCAGCTTCAGGTGAACTTCAAGAGTTAGATTGTGAAGAAGGAACTACAGACCCAGATGAAAATGCTTGTTTACTGGTTGCGCGAGCAAGACAGAGCAAAGCATCAGCTACAACTGTACAATGGCTCATCGTCAAATGTATGATATAGGAGACTGATGAAAAATGAGATCAATGAGAAGAGTTGGCTTAGAACAAGGTACTCTCCTATTGGAAGAGTATCAATTTGTCCAAGAGGAAGTGCTTCAGACAATTCAACCAATGCTTATTGGCAGGAAACTATTCCCGACTACAAAACTTAAAGACGCCGGTTATATGAGCATCAAATACTACAAAGAAACCGATATGTCGCAGGCTACTATTTCTCTTTATGGAGAAACGGAATCGAAAGATAAGGTTGTGAATACTCCATATACGTTGGATATTTACACAATCCATAAAGATTTCTTACTTCATTGGAGAGAAATATTGGCGGGACGTCACAGAGGGGAAACCTTAGAGGCTGCTAATGCCCGGAATGCTGCCAGGCAAGTTGCAGAAGAAGAGGATAAACTTCTATTAAGTGGCGGATACACCGGGTGGCCAGCATACGGCATCGAGGGATTGGCTTCTGCTACAGGTAGAAGTACCGTTGCATCTGCGGGTGCATGGCCAGGAAGTGCGTTTGTGGATATTAATGCATCGAGAGCCTTGTTACAGGCCTCGGGATACGTTAATTGCCCATTCGCTTTGATTGGTCCGGTTGCAGAAATTAAAAAACTTGATGGATTGATTGCGAATACGACAAAGACATATCGACAAGCATTATTGGATAATAATCTTGTTGCGGCTGTCTATGAGACAGGAAGCTTATTTGCTGCTAATGGTGACGAAGATAGTGTATTACTTGTTTGCCCAGGCAAGGACAATTTTGACCTTGTTGTTGGCCAAGAAACCTCAACATATCTATGGCAAGACAAGAATATGAACTACCATGGGAAAGTGTACGAAGTTTTAACTCCAAGAATTAAACGTGCTGCGAGCATTGTTGAATTAACAGACGTAACTTAGTAGGCCAGGCTTCAAGTTTATTCTTGAAGTTTTGAGGCTAAGTTAATCTGTACCCTTTTTTTATATTTTAAAGTTTTAAATAAGAGGATAATGTATTATTATTTTAGCAGTTCTATGCTATATCCAATGAGTTACGGGATGGCGCAGTCGCATTGCGCCATCATTTTTATTTTAAAGTTTTAAATAATACATAGTCCTTTCTTTAATTCACTTAATATATGGAGGGATTTATGGATTGGTGAGGATGAGGTTTTTAGGTGGTAATAGAGCGCCGGGTGTTTATGTGGTTGGAGTCATTTATGACTTATCGGAGAGACATTCAAAGTTTAAATGGTTTGAGCTGGTTGATGAGAAGGCGGTTGATAAGCGAGTTCAAGATGCTACTCCTGGAGAATCTGTTTTTGTGGAAAAAGAGGTTCCAAAAAAACAATCAGATGAGGAAGAGTTTGAGCAATCCTTTGAGGATCATATAAGGGGACAGCTTCCACAGGTGCCGATTAATCTAAACGAAAAAAAGAAGGTAGTTCCTGATGCAGGTTCAGATATTGTTGCTCCAAGTGTGGAGGATAAACGAAAAAAATTAGAGAGCATGACAAAGAAGGAGCTGATAAAGATTATCTCGGATCAGGGCGGGGTGGCGGACGAGGGGATGTTGAAGGCGATGCTGGTGGAAATTGCTATAAACAAAACCTCTTAGTTTTCATCGGGATTCCCTGGTTAAAGAATGGCGATAAATATGAGGGGTATTTATCGAGTTGTTTAGATCATATTAGGAGACAGGTTTGTTCTGTCACCTTAGCTCCTATTTTTAAAACTTCAGCAACGTTGCGGACATTTGGAAATAATCGCAGTAGAGTTGCGGCTATAACAGAAAAATTGAATGAACTCAGGGAAGCATTCATTATTTCGGGGGCTTCTCATCTATGGATTTTAGACGCGGATGTTCAGGTGCCTTCTCATGCTTTGGATTCCTTGTTGAGGCTGGATGTGGATATTGCAAGTGGGGTTTATCCGACTCATAGTGATAAAGAAAGAATTACAGGTGGGATTATGAGCCGGAAGGGGAAGATGTATTTCGGGTTTTTATCTAAATTGAAGGGGAGGGTCCTGGATGGTGGGGCTGAATATGTGGGGGCTGGGAATGGATGTTTATTGATTAAGAGGCGAGTATTCACAGAGGGACTTCTTGACGGTGAACCTTTAAAGTTTAGATATGGCAAGTTCAGGCGGAGTAGTGATTTACAATTTTTTATGGATGCTCAGAATATGGGGTTCGAGGCGCGTATTCATGAAGGTGTTTTATGTGGGCATTTGCCGGAGTATCCTTTAAGCATGTTTTAATGAGTAACATTTTTAACTTGAACCATTAACTATAAAGTAATGTGGAGTAGTTGGTTAGAGAATTAGATTCAGAAACCGTAACTTCAACAAATGCTTATTCCAGCACTACAGACTTTGTTTTAAAATGGGTAAGCTATAATCTTAATGAATTACTTTTTGATATTCAAGAGAAAGGTGTGAACAGCGTAACCATAAAGGTTGAGGGTTCGTTTGATGAAGATTTTACGAATCCGCGTGAGATTAAGGAAGAGACTGTTTTGTCTGATAGTGGGATTTATGAATCTTTATCGAACAGGTTTAATTTTGTGAGGGTTCGTGTCAAGTCTACGGTGGCTGATGTTCATGGTTCCCTTCAAGTGAATGTTTCAGGAGGCTAAAAAGTTGAGTATGGATAAACCTATTGCAATTAAAATGTTTGATTCTGAGGGTAGAGAAGTTAATGTGGATTCTTTATCGAAAGCGTTGGTCGTCATCGATTATGAACATAGTGAAATTCATTCGGGAGACATGTTTTATGTATATATTAATAATGAAGAGGATAATGGTGCTGCAGTTGAGATTGCTATTCAGCCACCGGATTCGCTTAAATGGAGTCACCCTATTTTCTCATATATTTCGGAGTTTGAGGGGAATCTTCAGGTAATTGAAGGCGTGACTGCGTTGGCGGCTGGGACAAATTTTGTTCCTCTTAATAAAAATCGGAACAGCATTAAGGCTTCATCGGCTCTTGCTTGTAAGACTGGGAAGGTGGGGGGGATGATCACTTATGCAGGTGGGAATGAAATTTTTAGAGAAACCTTTGGAAGTGGAAATAAACGAGGAGCTACACAGAGAGCAGAAGATGAATGGATATTAAAACAGGGTGTAGTTACAATTTTTAGGCTGGAATCATCGAAGGATAATAGTCAGTTAAGTTTGAAGCTAACGTGGTATGAACGCACTAATTCTTTCACTTAATGTTAGAAAAACTTTTAACCCAACATACTAAATATATTATAGTGTGTATTTAATTGGCTAATTGTACGTTTGATGAAGTGAGACTTATAATCGATTCAACTTTGACGGATGCGAATATTACAGCTTTAATTACTTTAGCGGATGCTGAAATTACAGGGAGATATATCACATCGGTATCTCGGACAGCAGGGATTCTTAAATTAATATCGATGTACTTAACGGCTTCTTATATCTCAATGCGGGATCCCCATTCACGTTCAGTTGGAAGATATAGAGAACAAGTGGCCAGCGCTAAAGATTGGATGGCTTTGGCGAATCAAAAAATTAATGATACCTCTCCTATTCCAAGAATCGCAATGAATGTTGAGATTGACGAAGAGTCTGAATAAAAATGACTGCTGGACGATTTTTTTATGAATTGAGAAATCTTGTTCATTATACCGCTATTAAAATTGGGAGATTCGTTTTTATAATCGGGGTGAGAAGACGTGACAAGAGACTTCATGATTAAACTTCACGGGGAAACTGTGACGATCAGGCGCAGGACTTTAACTGGGACTGATGATTATAAGAAGCCGGTTTATTCATGGGCTTCTTTAGGCGCTACGGAGAAGGCGGTTCTGCAATATTTAACCATGGAGGACGAGTTGATTGAGAGGGGAGAGTACACAGTTGAGGATATGAGAGGATGGTTCTTACGGACAACTGCATTATTAATTGATGATAGAATCGTGCGGGAGGGTGGAGATTTATTCGAGGTTAAATCTTTGGAGCCGATGATGGAGCGGAATGCTATTTTTCATTATGAAGTTTTACTTAAAAAGATGGCGGCGGTTACATGATTATTGACCCATTAAAAACTCTCATCGATTTCCTTTTCGGGATTGTCGCTGTGAATGATGATGATGGTGATGCAATAGCAATCACGGTGAGTGGGGCGTGGCCAGATGAGAGGAATTATGTTCCTTGGGTTAGCATCGGTCCGGTTATTTGGGAGAATGAGCAGACTTGGGACTTGGGAGCTTTCACTTTAAGGGTTGATGGGCGTGTTCAAATTGATATTTGGGTCCGGGAGCCACCGGATAGACTTTTATTAGGCAGAAACTATAAACGTGATGAACTCGCATTTAAGATTAAAGAAAATATAAGAGTATTAATTTGGGCGCAAGTGAAGACTTTGATTAATGGGTTACATATCGTTAAGGTTGAGGGGTGGGGTCCTCATTTTCCTCCTGAAGAGAACCTTGCGCGATTGAGGGGAGAACTAAGCTACTTCTTTGAGGAGGATAGGCCGGTTTGATAATCATGCCCGGTTTGAATGTTTATCCTTAAAACATTCATAAATATAAAAAAAAATTAAAGGAGAAAGAAAAATTTGGTAGATGTTACATATACGGGACAACAGATTAGGATTGCTGTTAAGGCTGCGGCTCCGGTATTCACGGATATTTCGAGGGCTGTTAATAGTGTCACATATACTTTAGACCGGGACATTCGGGAATTGTATGAGTTGAGTTATGCGAGTCCATTTGCAATTAAGGAAGGCAATATTAAGATTCGGGGTACTATAGAGAAAAAATTTAGTACAAATAATTTCAGCGCTGCGGCTGTTTCATTCGGGGTTATGGCTGGTGCTAATTCTGCGGCTGCTCTTGTTGCATTTGCTTTAAGTCTATTCCCTGCAGGTGCTGCTACACCGAAGATTGATGTGACCGGTGTCAAGTTCAGTAATTATCAGGTGCGGAGTGATCAAGACGGCGATGTGGTTGAGTCTTGTGAATGGGCCGGACTTGTGAGTGCTTTGACGCCATGATAGGAGGATAAGATTATGGCGGATACAACTTATACAGGACAGGAATTAAAGGTTCGGATAATCGGGAGAGTAAAATTTGCTCAGGAGATTCTTGGGACACTTAGCGGTGGAGCTGTCGATCAAATATTTTATACTCAGGCTTTCCCAATTACGAAAGCTCCTGGTGTGGTTGGTTCAGCTCTTCAGCCAGGGAAGACGTTGGGGGCTGTGGTTGCAGATGGGGAAACTAACTTAACTTTTGAAACTGATTTAACTTCTGCAGTAAATAATTATTATACGACTATGACGATTCGATTTCTCACAGGTGCTTTAGCAGGGGAGATGCGTATAATCACAAATTATGTAGGGGCTACTAAAGTTATTACGGTTGGAGCTATATTCGGCGGAGTTCCCAATGATGGAGACACTTTTCAGATTGAAGCAAGTATTGACCTTTATGATGAAGGTGTTGAATGGTTAGAAGATGGCACGGACTATTATGTTTCAGATGGTGACTTGGGGGAGATAACGGTTTTGGCTGTGGAGAATCCTGGTCCTTCAGCGGGGAATGAGGTTACATGTAGCTATTATTCATCGCTGGCTGTGGGGTATGCTCAAAACATTAGGCTTAGAACGGACAGGGGCCTTGTTGAAGTTTATGAGCTGGGTGATCAGAGTCCTTTAGAAATTAAGGAGATGACCATTCATAGTGATGGAGAGATTGAGAGATATTTCATTGACAGGAATCTTATGCGGGTCCTCGGAGTATTATTGGGTACTGGTTCACCATTGCCTTATGTGAATATTGAGGTTGCTCCGGGTGGATTTACAGCTGGATTGCCTTTAATCATTTATGAGAATGCGAAGATTGGTTCGACAGATTTCGATGCGGCTATTGATGCAATTGTGAATAATCGCTCTTCATTTAAGGCCTTGGCAACCATCGTCACAGTTGTTCCAGCTTAGTTGGTGAAAGGAGTTTGATAAATTGGGGATGGATGATAAAGAGATTAAAGATATTATTGAAAGTCAAGATTTGGATATGGAACTCTACATAGTCTATTATGTTAAGGGGACTATGCGGACTTATCTTAAAGGGCGGAAACTCATTAGGGAACTCCTGGATGAAGAAAAAAATAAGCATCCTGGAGAAAATGATAAGTATAAATATATCACGGATAGGGGACGTCAGAGTCGATTAAAGATTGTCCTCTTTGATGAATGGAAAAGGGTTACGGGGAGGTGAAGTGTGATTGAGTGATAGTGGATTAAGTGATAAACCGGGTAGTTTAATTTCTACAGAGCAGAGGCTGAAGGAGGCTGAGGCGCGGAAGGGGTTAAAGGCTAAAGTTGAGCGTTATTGGTCGAGTGCTGATGCTAAGACTAAAAT
>SDBT01000841.1_pt1 | contig 50845 bp, 49 predicted proteins | sample 2277101 | NCBI WGS metagenome assembly SDBT01 (sample SAMN10404973, study PRJNA504765) | marine sediment metagenome | isolation source: marine sediment core GS10_PC15, 103 cmbsf | place: Arctic Ocean: Southern Knipovich Ridge | collected 2010
TTGGCCAGCCGCCTTTCAATTCTCTTGAGTTTCATTTTGGCAACAGATCCCGGAAGTCAGCACAATACTCTTTTCGCTTACAGTCCTGGCAATAGGAACCTCTCCATATATCATCAAACTGCTCCATTATCTTGCCGACCAGATTCCCCTCTGTCGTAATTATACCTGCCTCGAAGTTTCTCTTATTCGGGCTTTTAGCTCCCATTCCGGCACCGGTAAGATTCGCACTGCCGGTATATGCAACGTTACCATCGATTACAACAGACTTAAGATGAACTCTGGGACACAATATTCTTTCCATACCGGATATGAGATTAGGATACCGGTCAAAATCCTTTCTAAATATCGGCCCAGGCTCTTTTGCATGAAGTAATCTTATCTCAATATTCTTTTTGATTAAATCAGACAGTATTTCGAGGAATGGAACCATTTTCCCATTCTTATCAACGTGCAGGTCCTTTAAATCAGCTGTCCCCAGCCAGAGAAACTTCTTCGTTTGGGGAATAAGAGTACTGATGACCTTTTCATATATTTCTCTATCCTTGACAAATTCAATCATGCAGGAAATTACCTCTGTTTCATTCCTCAGCCGCTTACCTTGGAAAGCCACCTAAAATAGAAAACAATAATACAAACAGTACCATTTGAATAATCCAACCGATCAGGCAAACCCCTATGGCACGGAGTGTGCTGCTGTAATCAAGAGCCTGCCTGACTGCAATTACCATTGCAACCAGCATCCAGATTTCGGCAATGGGGAAAACAATACTTTGCATCCCTGGGATAATGCCAAGCACTCGAATCAGCCCGGGAGAACTCGAAAAACCAATTGTTCGCAACAACTCTCCGTGATCAGCTTTAGTCTGTGGCTCTGCAAGCAATTTTGTACCAATGAAATAAGTCAGGTACGCCCAGATATACCATCCAACAAGAGCTGCAACTACCATCATCAGCATTCCGAAAAGCCCCGTTTTTGCAGTACTCCCTATTCCAGCTGCTATACTGGACAAAACCACAACGCCCATAGCCTGACCTAACGCAGACTTATCAGCCTCGACTTCCTCATATAACCCAACTTCCAGTCGGGCTGCTCTAAAAATGCGGCTGCCAAAATCACTCATTTTCTCTTTTACCTCCAATTATATTTATACTGTTTTATGTTAGCTTTACTACACCCAGCCCGAGTCCCAGGAGCCTATTACTGTTTTTGACCAGCGCTATCGTCAGCATCGTTTTCTTTTTCCACTATCGAAGACTCAACTACCTTGCTCCTTCGGCGTCTGTGCCGGGGCTTTTGATTATAGCCTTGTAACCCTTTTCTTTTGCCAAGATAATAGAAAAAATAACAGACGACCCATATTAAAAAGGCAAATGGCAAAAGCCTCAATAAACCACGCATTTCAATTTACCCTTTCCTGTTTTATTCGCCAGACGCCGTGGGCGGTGATTGTTTCATTACTTCTCAAGGTCCACGTCCCATCTGGTAATCTGATCTTCGTCCTCGTGGATTTCCGGTATGCAGGAGATTGCTTTTACCGCGAAGAACAGGTACCCCAAAGCTGCCACCAGATATAGAAAAGCCGGTACCGAAGCATCGGTAAGGCCGAGGATTGCGTTGACTATTATGCACGGCGTTACGGCCACAACCGCTAAACGGACCAACGCTGCGTACGAGAGTGTCGTTTTACAAAATGAAACAAACAGTAGTCCTATAGCTGCATATATCAGGGCCTGAACGATTCTGTAAACGTAAGAGCCTAACAGAGCAAAAGGATATATTGCTACAACCAGAAACTTTCTGCCGATGTGTAACCAGCCGGTTATTAGTTCACTATTCAAAACAAAATGTTCTATTTTTGACAGGTTAACTACTTGAGTCTCAACTTCGCTCTTTTGCCACATTATCTTAGTTTTCGTCAGCAAGCAACGAGCATTCGAATCTTCCAGCGATTCGATTTGGCCGGTGGTATCGATGATTACCAGGGGCTCGTTGCTGTCGGGGTCTTTGATATAATAAGGCTGAATTTCTTGTACTGATACCTGGCCGTCGGTAATCGTAATTTCCGGAACCTGGTTGACGAAGGCTGGTGCTTCATTGTTGACAAAATCTGTAAAGCCAAGATGTACCTCAATCATCGCTGGTATCCAGCAAATGGCCAGAAGTAACAACAGATATAAAAAGTTTACCCCTTTCCAGTACAAGCCCACATCTATATACAACTCTTTTGAGAAAAACGACAAGGCCGGCACATGAAAAATCGAATACCTTCTCATAATTACACACCTTCCTTTTGCTTGTTAATTTTAGATAACGTTTGCACGTCCCTAAATACCTCGCTAACCTTTACTTTTGGCTTCATTAACCTTGACCGTGTAACCATCACACTTTTTTCCATCCAGGGCCGCTATTGCTGCCTGGGCCTCAGCTTCACTACTCATCTCGACAAAACCGAAACCTTTGCTTTCACCAGTTTCGCGGTCAGTGATTATATAAGCTCTTTTCACCGTTCCAAATACTGAAAACAAGGCCTCCAGGCTTGCTTTGTCTGCATCAGGACTTATATTCCCAACATACAATTTTGCACCCATAACTATCCTCCATTTTGGGTATACCACTGCTCTCAAAAAACTATTTCGCTCTAAAGGGATAATACACTTTTTATCGAGTTGCGTATAGACCTGTATCCTTATTTTCTGAGATAACAAGGCAATATTATAGTCAGTTTGAGTTTTTTGTTATTTTCCCGAGACTCCGCCAGAGACAACAAATGCCATTGCCTCAGAACTATCAATATCAACCGGCGTGACCCGGCCAGAAGGGAACATCAATACCGAGCCGGCAAAGTTGTATGACTGCGGGAAATAAACCGCCACATGATCGGATAAAGATAAAAAGTCTAAACTGTCTCTTGTGATAAAACCCAGTGCCTTAGCTCCGCCCGGCGTCAGTTCGACAACCGCCGGTCTGTCAAAGCTTTTCTTTTCACCTGCGAACGCTTCTATTAAATCCTTGATAGCTGAATAAAGCATTTTAACCACCGGCAATTTGATGAAAAGCCCGTCAATGAGCGCGAAAAACTTCTTTCCAATGAAATTCGATGCCAAAAAACCTATCAATGTAATAAACAGTATCGTCAAAACCAGGCCCAGGCCGGGAATGGGAATCTTTAACAGACCATCGAGCCTTGTAAAGACCAAAACGATAGTGAAAACAGTTAACGCAACCGGGACAAAAACTAAAAGACCTTTGAGAAAATAATTCATTAAACGTTTCATTTCAATTTCCCCTTTCCTAATTTTATTCGCCTGCCACTGTGGGACACTCTATACTATTTCCAAGTCCAAAATAGTCTGGAATTTTCACTTGTCTTTACGGTTATAGGTCCTTTGCGAAGTGGACATTCCGTTGGAGCCGCGCCCACTAATCGTTCAGCTTTTCGAGTTATCAAAGTCTTCGGACACAACAACCTTGTCTCTTTTCCCAAAAGCTTACACTGTCCTCTTGAATATTTCTGTCCAAATTCGGGAGTATTGATATATGTATTGTAGGCCTCAATATGTCTTTTTTCTGGCGCAATTTCTAACCTAAAAGGACACTCATTCCAATCTTCCACATGGATTTCCATCTGTTTGCCTTTCTGCTTTAGTCTTTCAAGCTCTCGGCTTTTTTCAAACGTAACTCAACCATTCTTATAACCGCGTTGTCTGCGAATATTTCTATAGGCTAAGCACCGCTGCTAAACCGGTAATTGCTCCAATAATCCCTGTAATCCCTGTCAGAACCGCTATCCATATCACAAACCCTTCGCGCCTTTCCTTTTTTTCCTGATGTATTAGCTTTTTAATTTCCCAGATCCCTTTATCTGTCAGTATAGACCTGTAATCGTATTGTTTTTGTCTCCAGAACTCTTTATATTTGCGGTCAGGAATAGGAACCATCAGCTTGGCGGCTAACCTACAGAATTGCTTTGATTGTAACGAGTCTATCTCATCCAGTATTGGTACTATCTCTGAACCTGCCTCTGCATGTAGCATCTCTCTATCATTTGTAGTTTTAGCCTCTGCTTCCTTTTCAGCATAGAACTTCGATAACTCGTCATACTTCTTGTTTAGTTTTCTTAATTCCAAGCGATATTTAATTGTTTCGAACATTTATGACTTCCCTTTATACCTTTATATGTAATTCAGCTAATGTAGTAACCAAGTATTACTTTTGAAGACTCTCTGCCTTTTTAAGGCGGGATTCAACTAAATCTATCACTGCCTCATAAACGGCTTCACGCTCGCCAACCAAGTTGTTTGGCTACTTTTCTTATTTGCTTGACGAATTTATCATTTGGCCGCTTTCTTCTAATTTCCGCATTACTTGTCGCTGCCCAGCGATATATCTGTTCGATTGCGCCATATCCCCTTTGGAATCCACGGGCATGCTTAAGACAATTCTCTTTAGTAGGGGCATCGGATAATACAACGCGAAGTTCATCATCTGTCCAGGGTTTTCCTTTTTCACCTTCTGGCCATCCTCGCTCAATTTCCCAATCGCTGAAAACCTCCTTGAATATACGTTTCAGTTCATAAGAATCTAATCTATTATTTTGCCGAAATATTCGCCTAAACCCTTGCTTGATTTGTTGCACAGACATCATTTATCTCCTTGACTATTTTGATTCAACTTAGACTTTCTGCCTTTTTCAAACGTGATTCAACTAAATCGATTACCGCCTCATAAACTGCTTTCATTTTATTCACCAGCCGCCATTTCCTTCAACGGGGAGTGGAATTCCGGGATTTCCTCCCTGACACTTTCGGCACTTTCTCTCCCATATGTCAGAGCCGTTTGCACCGTAGATAAGTCCGCAGTTGGTACATTGGATTATATAGACGGACTGGCCGTAGTCTGTTCCTTTAATCGGTGGCTGCGTAGGTCCGAGATTTTGTTGCTGGTTGGGATTTATAAATCCCGGTTTAGTTGTTCCTTTGTCTTCACGTTTTACCATTTTGGTTACCCTAAGAATTTTATTTTATTCGCCAGCCGCCATGAAGATTTCTTTTAGCTTCGGATTGAAAAGGTATAGCCATATTTCCAGCCTTTGCCGCTGGTATCTTCCTCATATCCCTGGGCCAGCATTCTCCTTTCCCATTGCCGGGCAGACGTCTCGGAAGTGAATTGCTGCATAACTCTGAAGTCGCCAGGGTTTCGGTGTTCCTGTTTTCTTCTTTTCGGCTCATCCGTAAGTCCTGCATACCTCATAAACACTCAACCTTCATAGGATTCTTTGCTATCATAAATTATCCCCTGCCTGCCCCAGCATGCCTTAGGCCGGGGCCATTTTATTAGCCAGCCGCCGTGGGTGTTGATATTATTTGGGAAATGCTTTATATGCGTCTTTTAAGAAAGATAAGAACTCTTCCGACTCTATACGGAAATCTTCTTTAATGCGAAGAAATATTTTATCCGTATTTTCGTTACGTTTCTTAATCAACACCGAGCTTGGCAAGGCCAATTTCTCAGACATTGATTCCTCTTTGTCAAATTTGACAATATTTAGTTTTTTGGCAACATCACCACCATCAAAAGAACCGGATTTGACAAGAAAGTCAAGACGTAAGGTTTTAGGCAATGTAATAACCGCAAGCCAGTTATAGTTATTCACACGATATGAAACATAATGTTTCTGATTCCATCGTGGCCCATCGACTTCAAAATTTTCTTGGATTAGTTGAGCCAGTCGTAAAAACACCCCTTTTGTTTTGGGGCTACATCTTTTTTCAAGATGCCAAATCTTACCATCGGAAAGCCATGGAGAGCCATCTGGCTTTGGTTTTCCTGTCTCCGAAAATTTACTTACTTGTAACGGAACAACAATATTGGGCTCAATAAAAACATCGCTACCATCTTTATATGCACGAACATCAATAACTTTTATATCAATACTGTGATCGTACAGCCACAAGGCAACGCTGCCCAGTTTTTCACGTACTGAGCTTCCAACTATAATTACTCTCTGGTCTATATTTATATCTGGGACTTCATCTTCGCCTGCATTTTCACAGAAGGATTGATATAAGGCATTGAAATTAAACTCCGGATCACCTACCTTACCTAAAAAGTTCTGTGCAATATTTTCAAAATCTGTATATTTCCATTTGGCAATATAACTGGCATACCGCAGTGCTTGCATGTCAACAGGATCTTTCAATTTACCCCGCTTCAATTCAATAATAACCGAATTGCCCTGTGGATCTAAAGCAAGCAAATCGAGTCTATCTTTCACATCAGGGATTATAACTTGCCTGCCAATAATAAAAAGTGGCTCACCTAAAATTGTTCCATCAGAACATATCCAATCTTCCAAGTGTTCTTCAAGCAGCTTTTCATGTTTAAACTTTGTCTCTTGAACAGCCTGAGGGCCTTTATCTGTAATTTTCCATAATCCCATTTTTTATCCTCTCACTCAAATTAGAACATTAAGCACCTTTTATTTTATTGGCCAGCCGCCGTGGGTGGTGATGATGTTGATAAAATTAGTCACTCCATTTCTTGTAAACCTGATCCCGTTCGTCTTTCCAGAAGCTTCTCTTCTCTTCAACAGTTGCATCTTCTCCAAGCTTGCCGAGTTGACAGGCAAGAGTATAAAAACCCTCTTCGGGCCTGTTGGAGTTGGTTTTAATAGCAATAGCACTCAACATCGGGCGATCGTTGTCGTGCTCGTTTTCAGATATTTCACCAAGTAAATGCCCTGTTTCGGCTCCCATGTGATTGCCGGATTCACGAATTTCCATTACTCTTGCCACATCTACATAAGTTAAAGTGATTTTGTTTCTTGCCGCACAAATTAAATCTGAGTAGACCTTATAATACTTGATGCTGTTCTTGTATTTTTTTTTAACTATAGACATATAAACCTCCATCTTATTTTATTGGCCAGCTACCGTGGGTGTCGATTATCTCGTTGAGCAACGTTATAATTATAGTTCTGGGCCTCCATTTTCCATGCCTGTTCACGGCTTATTCTTTTTGATTTTCCACAGTACCCCAAAATAGCATCACCGTCAAACCAGAAAACCTCAATCTTTTTCAACTGACAATAATCAATACCTGTCCTGAGCGCATTTATCCTGAGCTTATCGAGGGAGTCGAAGGAATCAATAATCACTTAAAACGGCCGGCCAATTGATTTATCAATGGGACATCACAATGGCCCAGTAGCCCAAGACAAGATACTGTCGCAAAAGCTTGCTTTGAGAATGGAGTTTGTCAAGGCTGCCAACCCGGCTAAAAACCTTCGTGTTCTTCTTATCTGAGTTTGCCCTGAGCTTGCCGAAGTGAAGGGTGGTTAAAAAAATCCGCGTTAATCCGTGTCTAAGGTTTTTAAATTTTTCTCTGCTTTCTCTGAGGTCTCTGTGGCAGATTGTCTTTTAATTTTTCCGCAATACGCATCACACAATACGAGATACGACATACAAGCATCGAGCAACGAACTCATTTTTTCCTTGATTTTTATTTGAAATATGCTATAATACCCCCTGTTCGCTTGTCCCTTAGGGGCCAGAAGGCGAACAAACCGCCAGAAGGCAAAGAAAAACAGACATTTCAGTTCTCACATCTGTTAGCCACAGCGTGGCAAGGCTTCAGGGTCGGCAGCTTGCCCCTTTGTTGGGGACCCAGTCAAAACTTGTCCCCGAATGTTGTAGTCGGGGATTTAATCGTTTAAAACTATTCACTAAAAACTAACGACTAAGGACTAAATCATGACTAACCACCTTTTTTTAGCGAGGAGATTTTTTCGGATACAAGGCTTAGCCAACAGCCAACCGGAGATGTAGTACTAATGAACCAATTATACTGTTCTCAATTGAATTTTCCCGTTTATCCGCGGGTAAGTAACTTAAAAATAACCAGTTATGGCTTTATTCGCGAACACTTATTACCCTTAAGGGTACAAAAGAAACCGCTAAAAATACAAATCAATCAAAAATAACAAATTATGCGAAACAAACCCAATTTATGCGTTTTTTGGGCCGTAAGTGGCGATTGTCAAGAAAAACAAACCCAATTCAAAGCCAATCAAACCCAATTTCCCCGCGTAAAACAGGAAAAATTCCATGCTCTACTGTCTACTTTCTCAGGCCAAAGGCCTGCCGCAAACCCAATCTCTCGAATTGAGAAGGAATTAGTGCAGAAAAAAACATTAATCAATTATCACTAATCAATAATCATTTGAATGATTGCCCGGGACTGGAGTCGAACCAGCACGTCCATAAGGACACTAGCCCCTCAAGCTAGCGCGTCTGCCTATTCCGCCACCCGGGCGAGCTAATTTACTATGTTATTATTTATTATTAATTATTGATTGTCAATTATGAAATCTACTAAAAAGGCAAGTCAGGTACCCTTCTGGTTGTTCCAGAGCAGTACCTGCAGTCTTTGGCCGAACATAAAGCCGGTGCGTTTGCACAATTCGGCGACCATTGGTGATTTGGCCAAGAGTTCTTCTGTCGTTTGGGCCTGCGGCATTAAAATCACTTTGCCGGCGTCAACGTTTCCTATTTCTTCGATAACCTGCTGGATTTCTGTCAGGTCCTGCGGAGAATCGACGACAAATTTCAGTTGATATTCGTAATTGTCAATCAATTCACCAATAACAGCGGTATCCAGTCTCGAATTCTGGTGAACAGCGGCAAGAGCGGCATCGGCTGGGACCGAGTTACTTAATTTTGGGCTGATACTCATTAAATCACAAAGTACGTTCGGAATAAAAGCGATGCCGGCCGTTTCAATTGTGATATGTTTGCCGAGGGCTTTGAGTTGCTTTGTCAATTGCGGCAAATCCGGATTTATCATAGGCTCACCGCCGGTTATTACCACGAATTTGCTTTGAAACTGCCCAACAGTTTGAATTATTTTATCGATACTGTAATTTGTCCCGGCTGTGGACTGCAATGCGTATTTTGTGTCACACCAGCGGCAGCGTAGTGGGCAGCCTGCCAGACGGACAAAGACACTGGGCAGGCCGGCAAGAGTTCCCTCGCCCTGCAAAGAATAGAAAATCTCGCTTATTCTCATAATACATACTCAATGGGGTCTTTTAGTCCGGCCTGTGCGAAACCTTTCAATCGTAATCTGCATGAGTCACATCGGCGGCAACTTCTACCCTCGGTGTCCGGGTCGTAACAGCTATGGGTAAGGGAGTAATCTACACCGAGCTTAGTACCTCTTAGAATAATCTGTGCCTTGGTCATATTTATAATCGGAGTATGAATCTTAAAGCGGCCCTTACCTTCAACGGCTGCTGCTGTGGCAAGGTTGGCGGTCTTTTCAAAAGCTTTTATAAACTCGGGGCGACAATCCGGGTAGCCGCTATAATCGAGAGCGTTGAGGCCTATGAAGACATCGAATACACCGAGCACTTCGGCCCAGGCAAGGGCATAACTTAAAAATACCGTATTGCGGGCGGGTACATAGGTTGAGGGTATCTGATTCTCTGTCGTCAAATTGGTTCTGTCTTTCGGCACTTCGATGGCAGAATCAGTAAGGGCAGAGCCGCCGAACTGGCCCAAATCACTATCGATGCAACGGTGCTCTACTGCCCCCAGAGAATCAGCTATTTTTTTAGCGGCTTCGACCTCCCGCTGATGGCGCTGACCATACCTGAAAGTCAAGGCATAGCACTGAAAGCCCTGGCCGGCGGCAATTGCCAAAGTCGTGGCCGAGTCAAGGCCGCCGCTTAGTAGAACAACCGCACTTTTCTGTGACATCGCTCTGGTCTCCGGTAAAAATCAGTATCTGGTTTATGCGTAATAGTATAGCAAAATCGGCGTCAATAGCAAAGCAACCGAGATGGCATCAGGGCCGGATAATTACCACAGTTTTTTTCCTGAGTCACGGATTATCACTTGTCGGAAATCAGTATTTAGGCTATATTATAAACAAGGGTCACGACTAATAAGAGGGACAAAGCGATGGACGAGCAGGCAAAATTAGAGTTGTTTGACAATCCCTGTCCCGAACGAGATTACTGTATTACAATCCGATGTCCGGAATTTACCAGCCTTTGTCCTAAGACGGGTCAGCCGGATTTTGGCGAAATTATCATCGAATACCGGCCAGAAAAACTATGTATTGAGCTCAAAAGCCTGAAATTTTACATGCAAAGCTACCGCAATAAAGGTATCTTTTACGAGGCCCTGACAAATGATATACTTGATGACCTGGTTGCGGCGTGCGGACCTCGATGGATGAAAGTCAGGTCGCTATTTACGCCACGCGGCGGAATAACAACCGAGGTGGTTGCCGAACATAAATCGGATAAATGATTCAAGGTTTAATATGAGGTGACAGAATGAGCATAACACTTCATTGCGAACACTGTGGTAAAAAAATAAAAGCTGCTGACAGCGCCGGTGGCAAATGGGGTAAGTGCCCGGCGTGCCATAACAAGGTTTATGTTCCCGGCGGCGAAGCCGCCGAAGAAGAACTCAAACTTGCCCCGATAGATAAATCAGAGGCCGCAAGACAAAAAAGGCTAATGGCGGAAACATACAAGCTCAAACAGGACCTATTGCTTGAAAAAGAGAAATTAAACGAGGCCGGCGAGATAGCCTCCGGTGACGCGTTTTATGGCGATGACCGGCAATTGAGTAATGACATAATTACTTATCTGCTGCATATGGTAAACGGTCAATTAGACGAGGCTGAAAGACTTGCCGAAGCAATAGCCGCTCACGGCCCCAAAGCGGTGGCCGTTCTCGACCAGATTGCTCTAAGTGACATACCAGAGCCTGAGTTGGCTGACATCAAGCCACAGGTTCTTGCAGGCCTGATAAGGACCCTGCGGGCCAAAATAAGCGGGCCCTAAGTAGAGAATTTTCCAGAGCCGGCTCAAAAGTCCTAAAAAACACCTCCTTTCTTCAAATCCACCGTGATTTTCCCGGTCTGTAAAAATAACAAACCGCCGGTGTATTTGGCGTTTGGCGGCAGTAAACCTGTTTTTTACAGTTTATATAGAGGGAGTAAAAAAATGGTTTGATTCGACGTCAAATAAGACAGGTGAGAAACTTATTATGGCAAATGAGACAACAGCGGTGCATGTCACCCACGAAGCGGTAGGTAAAATCGGCGGTATAGGCGCCGTTCTGGAAGGTTTTTTCACCTGCCGCGGCTATCTTGACGCGGTCAAGCGCTCAATTCTGGTTGGGCCATTATTCAGTACCGAAGGCCCTGCATCAAATCGACTTGGCGAAAACGGCGAAGTACTTTATTCGTCGGTCGATGGGATTGTAAACTCACAACATGCTTCAACCTTTCGGATGATTGAGAATTTCTACAACGTGAGTATCGTCTACGGCAAAAGAACATTTATCGACAAGGAAACCGGCATAGAAAGCTCGCCGGAGGTATTGCTTATAGATGTAAGAGGCACCTACAACGGGCCGGTCAACGAATTCAAGAGACGTATGTACGATGAATTTGGTATCCGCAGTGACTTATACGAACATATCTGGGAATGCGAGCAATACGTCAGACTTGCTCCGGTGGCGATTGCGGCTTTGAAGGAAATCGGCGCAGCGGGGGATTCAACAATCATTATCTCTCACGAGTTTATGGGTATGCCTACGGTCCTGGCGGGCATTCTCGAGACTTCGTGTGATTTCAAAACGGTTTTCTACGCCCACGAAGTGGCCACAATACGCCGTATAGTCGAGAAACATCCCGGGCATGACACAATGTTCTATAATGCTCTCAGGCATTCGCGTGACAACGGGCTTTATGTAGATGACGTGTTCGGAGACCAGAGCGGCTATTTCAAGCACGCCCTTATAAAGGCTTCGAAACACTGTGACTCTATATGCGCGGTCGGTGATTACGTTGCCCAGGAGCTTGAGTTTCTCTGCTCAGATTTTCGGGCCGCCAATATCAAGGTGGTTTATAATGGGATACCGGCATATCAAATCAGCCCGGCCCAGAAGCAGTGTTCAAAAGCAAAGCTGCAGTTGTATTGCCAAAATCTTCTCGGCTACAAGCCGGACTTTATATTCACACATGTTACCCGATTAGTGACAAGTAAGGGACTTTGGCGTGACCTGAATGTTCTTAGGCACATAGAAAAAGAATTCAGAGTTCAGGGTAAAAACGGAGTAATGTTTTTACTCTCCACCGAGGTTGCGCAAAGAAACAGCGAAGACATAGGCAATATGGAATCGGCTTATAACTGGCCCGTAGCTCATCGTGAAGGCTGGCCGGACCTTTCCGGTGGTGAAGCCGCACTGTATGCAAAAATACAGGAGTTCAACGCCAGAAGTAGTAATATAAAAATCGTCTTCGTTAATCAGTTCGGCTGGGAGTCAAAGTATTGCGGCCAAAAAATGCCGGATGATATGGAGTTTACCGACATCCGCAAGGGAAGCGATGTGGAATTCGGCCTGAGTATCTATGAACCGTTCGGCATCGCGCCACTGGAACCGCTGACTTTCGGCGGGATATGTGTAATCAGTAATGTCTCAGGATGCGCCGGGTTAGTACGGGACGTGGCCAACGGCCAAGACGTTAAAAATGTTATAATCGCCGACTACACCAATCTGGACCACCAGTGCCCGACTAATGACAACTATCATTTGCACGTTGACAAGGTGCTGCGCCGCGGGGTAGAGGACCGGGTCAGTGAAGAAATCGCGGGGCAGATATGGTCATACCTGCCAAAAAGTGAATCCGAAGTCGAAAGCATGATACTGGAAGGTTATCAGCTTGCGAAAAATATGAGCTGGGATGTAGTGGTGGAAAAATACATTCTGGAAAGTCTGCAAAAAGCCCTGCATAAAAGCGACAAAACTGCGTCCTTGAAAGCGTAATCTATCCCAGGAGTCCGGTCTTCTTTATCCGGCATCGATGCAGTTCAATCCAAGTTGTTCAAAACATCCGGACCACAGGTGAACCTTAACGGGAGAGCGGCGTAGTTGTCTTTTGTTAGGGGAAAGCAATCTACTTGACTATCTGGCGAAGAATACTTAAACTTATCTCCTGTGGACAATTCTGAAAAAAAACCGATTATTGGTATCTTAGGGGGTATTGGCGCCGGCAAGAGTACGGCCGCGGCAGAGTTTGCTAAATTGGGGTGCGGAGTTATTGACGCAGACGCAATCGCGCACCAAGTGCTCGATGAGGCGGCTGTGAGAGAAAAAATAGTCGCATCTTTCGGCAAGGGTATTTTAGATTCGGCGGGAAAAATTGACCATAGCAAATTAGCGGATATTGTTTTTAACGATGAAAACAGGCTTTCGGCGCTGAACAGGATAGTTCATCCGCTTGTTTTGGCACAAACTGGCGAGCTTATAGAGCGGTATAATCAGCAGGATTCGGTGAAGGCAATCGTTTTGGACATGCCTTTACTTACAGAGGTTGGGTGGGATAAACGTTGTGACAGGCTTGTTTTTGTGGATTGTAAGCAGGAATTGAGGGAAAAAAGGGCTAAAAAAAAGGGTGTTTTTAATAAAAATCAGTTTAAAATGCGAGAAAATCTTCAAATTTCTCTGGACAACAAGGTTGGCATCGCCGACAATACCATTGATAACAATTCCGGCTTTTCGATGTTAGTCAGGCAAGTCGCTGATATTTTCTTTTGTATTATGACTAATAAGTAATGGGGTTTATTATCGCGGGTTATTCGCGTTACTGATATTTTTTAATATATTTGCTTTTTCTACAAAATTCAAATCCGGTTATATTCCTGCGGGAAGGTCATTTAATTAAACCATTGATGATTCACAAAATAAGAAGGAGTTATTATGGCTAAGAGCGCGGCAAAAAATGAAAATAGCGCTGCAAGCAGAAAACGTAAGTCCACAAGGGCAAAAGCCCCCGCCGAAGAGGCCGAACAGAACCAGCAACAAGCCGACTCGGCTGCAGCTACGGCAAATAACGGCGACAAAAACGAAGCGCAGAAAAACAGCAAAAAGGCAGAAGAAGAATCCACGCATGCCAAATATGAGCGGATTAAAAAGGGGAGTTTGTATCTGACGGACCTGCAGAAACAGAGCGTCTCGGAACTGCACGAACTTGCCAAGAAAGAAAATATCCAAGAATACAGCGCTTTGAATAAGCAAAATTTGATTTTCAGAATTCTTAAAGAACGTATTCGTCAAAACGGGCTGATGTATGGCGAAGGTATATTGGAGGTGCTGCCGGACGGTTACGGATTTCTGCGAAATACAAACTACAACTATTTGTCTTCGCCGGATGACATCTATGTATCACCTTCTCAAATCAGGCGTTTCGGCCTGCGAACAGGGAACATGGTTTCGGGCCAAATCAGGCCTCCGAAGGATTCGGAGAAGTATTTTGCCCTGCTGCGTGTCGAGGCAATCAATTACGAAGACCCCGACAAACTCGCTGAAAAGGTGGTATTCAGCGACCTGACTCCGCTGCATCCGGAAGACAGGCTGATACTGGAGACCAAATCTGAAGAAATTAATATGCGGATATTCGATTTGGTCACACCGGTAGGCAAAGGTCAGCGAGGGCTGATTGTGGCCCCGCCGCGAACCGGCAAAACAATCCTGCTGCAAAAAATGGCCAACGCTATCAGTACAAATCATCCCGAGGTAAAAATGATAGTGCTTCTGATAGACGAAAGGCCGGAAGAGGTTACGGAAATGGAACGCAAGACCGGAGAGGATGTCGAGGTCATAAGTTCGACATTCGACGAACCGGCTTCGCGTCACTGCCAGGTAGCGGAGATTGTAATCGAAAAGGCAAAACGGCTTGTCGAATACGGCGTAGATGTGGTGATTCTTCTGGATTCGATAACTCGTCTTGCCCGTGCCTATAATACTGAGATTCCGCACTCCGGCAAAATCCTGACAGGCGGCGTTGATGCAGGCGCTATGCAGATGCCCAAGAAGTTCTTCGGCGCAGCAAGGAATATCGAAGAAGGCGGGTCTCTGACCATTTTCGCTACCGCATTGATAGATACGGGTTCGAAGATGGATGAGGTTATTTTCGAGGAGTTCAAGGCCACAGGTAATATGGAACTGCATCTCGACAGGCGGTTAGTTGAGCGAAGAACTTACCCTGCTATCGATATCAGCCGAAGCGGTACCAGAAGAGAAGAATTGCTGCTGGATAAAAGAGAACTTGAGCTTGTATATCGAATCCGAAGGGTCCTCAGTGATTTGAACCCGGTTGAGGCAATCGAACTGCTCAAGAGCAGGCTCAGCAAATGCCGAACTAACGCCGAGTTCCTGATGACAATGAATATCGATTAAGCCGGCGGGCAATAGGATGAATTCTCGCAATAACAGCCGCAAAATGCTGTTTTTGTGAGCAATTGTTTTCTTTACATTAGTATTTGTTTTTAATAATATTGAATTCCGGCAGATGTTATTCGGCCGGAATTTTTTTATAGGCAATTGATTCGGACGGATTATGGCAGAACAGCTCTCGAAAATTTATGAACCAAAAGCGATAGAGCGGCAGGCAAATGAGATATGGTTTTCAAACCCGTACTTTCACGCCGAAGCTGCCTCTGAGGGACAGACAAATTCCAGGGACTCTTACACGATTGTAATACCACCGCCAAACGTCACGGCGCCGCTGCACCTGGGCCATGCGTTGAACAATACGCTGCAGGATGTTTTGATACGGTTTCGCCGGATGCAGGGCTACAATACGCTTTGGATGCCGGGCACGGACCACGCAGGTATTGCCACCCAGACGGTCGTTGAGAAACGGATACTTTCGGAGGAAGGTAAAAAGCGCACCGACTTCGAGCGTCAGGAATTCGTCGGGCGCGTGCAGGCGTGGAAAGATGAATACGAAGCCAGGATTATCATTCAACTCAAAGCTATGGGCTGTTCGTGTGACTGGCAGCGGACCAGGTTCACTATGGACGATGTTTGTGCCAGGGCGGTTCGAGCGGCGTTTTTCAAGCTATTCGCAGACGGCCTGATATATCGGGGCAAACGGCTGGTAAACTGGGACCCTGCTACGCAGACGGTGCTGGCTGACGATGAGGTCGAGCATGAAACGGTTAAAGGGCATTTCTGGTATATGCGGTATCCGCTGGCAGAGGCGGTACAGATTGAAGGCCAAACTTTTGAGCATTTAACAGTCGCGACCACCCGGCCGGAAACAATGCTCGGTGATACGGCTGTTGCGATGAACCCGAACGACAAACGCGGGCAATATTTGCTTGGCAAGAAAGTTCGTCTGCCGATAGTAGGCAGGCTAATTCCGATTATAGCCGATGACCATGTTGTTTTGCCCGACCCGGAAAGTGAGGACGAAAAAGCCAGGTTCTCTACGGGCTTTTTGAAAGTTACTCCGGCCCATGACCCGGACGACTGGGAAATAGGCGTCCGTCACGAACTGGAGGTCATCAACGTGATGGCCCCGGACGGTTCGATAAGTGACAAGTTCGGCTGGGACGATGCAGGCGAAACCGATGCTGAGTTTTTACTTGGCATGGACCGGTTCGAGGCCCGTGAAGCGATTGTCGAATGGTTCCGCCAGGAAGATTTGCTCGAAGATGTTCGCGAATACGTCCACGAAGTAGGTCACAGCTACAGAAGTCACGTTCCTATCGAGCCATACCTGTCCGACCAGTGGTATATCGCGGTCAAAAAACCTATAGAGCACCTGAAGGGAAAATTCGGGCAAGGGTTGATTAAAGGTACGGACGTGCCGGTAAACTCGCTGGCGGGTCTGGCATTAAAGCCGTTACTTGATAGCAGGTTGTGTTTTATCCCTGAACGCTATGCCAAAACGTATCAGGCGTGGCTGGAAAATCTTCGTGACTGGCCAATAAGCAGGCAGCTATGGTGGGGACACAGAATTCCGATATGGTCAAAACCTGGAGACGGCGACCAGTTAGAAGACAGGCTTTCGAGTCTGCAGGATAAGATACAATCCGTTCAAATGGATTCCGAGCAGGGCCCGGTGACTTATGTTTGTGTCGCATCTGGAAATGAAGATGTCGAGAAACAACTTGAAGCTGACGGCTGGACCCGGGATGAGGATGTACTTGACACTTGGTTTAGTTCTGCTCTTTGGCCTTTCAGTACGCTCGGCTGGCCGGAGGATAAACCGGAATTGAAGGAATTTTATCCGGGCGATGTGCTTTGTACTGCGCGCGAGATTATTACACTGTGGGTGTCACGGATGGTGATGATGGGCCAGTATTGCGCAGGTGATATTCCGTTCAGGGATGTGTTTATTCACGCGATGATTCAGGACGGCAAGGGGCGAAAGATGTCCAAGAGCCTGGGTAACGGCATTGACCCCTTGGTGGCTATCGACAGTCACGGGGCCGACGCGATGCGGTTTACGCTGGCCAGTATGACCACCGAGACCCAGGATGTGCGGATGCCGGTTGAAAAGATGACGCTGCCTGACGGCAGAGTAGCGAATACCTCACCGAAGTTCGATATCGGCAGAAACTTCTGTAATAAGCTCTGGAACGCCTCGCGGTTCGCTATGATGAACCTTGACGGTACCGAGCCCGCTAAATTTGATAAAAACAAGCTGACAATCGCAGACAAATGGATTCTTTCACGTCTGATGCAAACCATCGGCGAAACAACAAAAGCTTTGGACGAATTTAAGTATAGTGAGCCGATAAGCCAGATTTACCGGTTCTTCTGGAATGATTTTTGTGACTGGTATCTTGAGTGGGCTAAGCCCCAGGTCAAAGACGTGCAACAGAGGCCGACCGCTCAAAACGTGCTGGCCTATGTACTGGATGCGATTCTGCGGCTGCTGCACCCGTTTGTGCCGTTTATCACCGAAGGTATATTCCAAAAGCTAAACGAAATCGCACCGGAAAGAGGCCTGCCTGGTCTGGCTGAGTTGAAGAAATCCCCGGCATTGGTGATTGCGCAATGGCCGGAAAAAATTGATGCATTAATAGACAGCAATGCTGAAAAGCAAATTACGATTATTCAGTCTGTAATAAAAGCCATAAGAGACGTCAAAAGTAAATACAATAAACCACCAGGTGAAATGCTGTTCGTATCCGCAAAGTTGAAGCAAGAACATGTTGAGATTTTAAGCCGAAATGCAGAGTTGATATGTCAACTGGCAGGAGCAAAAGAATTTAAGGCGGGGACCGATTCCGAAAAACCCCCAAACGCTGCAGTTGTAATTGCGGATGCTATGGAAATTTATGTACACGACGTTATAGACCCGCAAGCCGAACGAAAACGCCTTGAAAAACAAAAGCAGCAGCTTGAAAATGGTAAAAAGGGTGTGGAAGCGAAGCTGGGAAATGAGAATTTTCTTAGCAGGGCTAAGCCGGAAGTTGTAGAACAGGCACGGCAAAGGCTTGCGGAGTTTTCGGAACAGTTACAAAGCATCGAGCAGCATCTGAGTGAACTTTAAACGGGAAAATTCAATTGAGGTCAGTATATTAAAGGTGGGGACTAAAAATGGAATTAGAAGTTGAACTATCACGGATAATCATTAACGAAACATCCGACCAGCAGATAATCGTTCTAAAGGAACGTAACGGCAATCGCAGTTTTCCCATCGTGATAGGCATAGTTGAAATTTTTGCTATCGACCGCAGGCTAAAAGGTATCAAGCCGCCGCGTCCAATGACACATGACCTGCTCGATGGGATAATTAAAGGTCTTGGCGCCAAGGTCGAGAAGATAGTTATAGACGACCTGCGCAATCATACTTTTTATGCCAAGATTTATCTTGCCGTAAACGGCCGAACCGTTGAAATTGATTCCCGTCCATCCGACGCGATTGCCCTGGGGGTGGTGTCAAAGTCGCCTATTTACGTTGCCGACCATGTTCTGGACCAGGCCTGTCAGTGAGAAAGCCCCAAATTATCAGCAACCCAACGCCGATACAGAGCATACTATCTGCGACATTAAAGGCAGGCCAATGTTTGCCGGGCCAATAGACAACGTCAATAAAATCGCGGACCCTGCCGTCATTGAAGATTCTGTCGTAAAGATTGCCGCAAATGCCGGCTGTGAAAAGTCCTAAGGCGATGTGCATTACCTTTGACTTGCCTGTGCTGAAAAAGAAAATCCCCAGAATAACAATTAGCGCAATAATCGAAACTGATGTTAACAGCCATCGCTGTCCGGCAGCTATACCAAAAGCAGCACCTGTGTTTTCCACAACCACCAACCGAAGAAAACCATCTATAATGGGTATGTCACCGCCTGGTCTTCGACCTATATACTCGAATACCGCCCATTTGCTCCATAAATCCAACGCAACTCCGCCGACCACCAAAGCCCAGAAGGTAAGCCGGGCCTTGAAAGGGGGCGGCTTAATACCTTTGAGTTGGGATAAAAAAGCCCGACCCAAATCCGGCCGGGCACCAGTTTGTTCTTTCACCGATTCTGTCACGCTCAAAAATCCATCAAAGCTATTTACCTGGAATATTTTTCTATCAGCTTAAGCAACGTATCACTTCGCGGCTGGTCAGGTTTTATCTTCAAAGACAAACTCCACTGCTCGACGCCTTTTGCTCTTAGCTGGGCCCTTAGCGACTCATCATCGATGTTCTTATCAAGCCCCTTTGTCACATAAGCAACGCCAAGCCCCTTATATGCCTCCCAGTCCCTGTTATTTATCTCTATGGCCTTGCTGTAATTTTCTATAGCTTTGCCTGTATCCTTGAGCCGCAGATAGCTGTAGCCGAGATATTGATAGGCGGTATTATTATCAGGCTGGATTTGCGTCACCAACGTTAACAATTCTTTTGCCGGCTCGATACGGTTGGTCCTCAGATATGCCACGCCTAAAGAAAGCATAACATCAGGATTATTGCTGTCTATCTCCAGCGCACGCTTGTACGAGCCGATAGCCTGCTGGTAATCCTTTTGCGAATCATAAATAGTACCGAGCAGTTTCTGGATTTCGCTCAGATTGGGGCCAATTTCTTTTGCCTGTCTGCCATACACTAAGGCATTATCATAATCCTTGATTTGGTAGTAACTTTTGGCGGCATTGACGTGTGCTTCGAGGTGTTCGGGTTCAAGCTCGCAGGCTTTGGCATACGCTTTGACGGCCTGTCTGAATTTTTGCATAACATGGTAAACCTGGCCGAGATGAAAATAATCCTTGAAAGACCAGGGATTCAGTTCTGTGGCTTTTTCGTAGGAGGTGGCGCTTTTTTCGTAATCTTTTATTTCCTGATAAATCTCGCCAAGCAGAGAATAAGCCAGCGAGAAATGCTCGTTTTCCTGTACCGCGGAGTTGAGTTTTTCGACGGCCTGTTCTTTTTCGCCGAGTTCGTTCAGCATTACAGCATCAACGTACAAGTCAACTGACTGCTGCTGCCCGGCGCAGCCGGAAAATGACAAGGTCAGGCTTATTAAACATACGATTAAGAGGCCGACTTTTGTGCTGTCAGACATCTATGGCTTCCTTTCCAATAAAAGACAATCTAATGTACCAGTATTTACAGGCATTTGGCACAATAAATTCCTAATTGACGATTAATTATACCATAGCAACTACCGCTGTCAAAAACTTTTAGCGATATAACTTGTCAATATTTTACGAGTCTTTTTTCTAAATGTTTGACATATTTGACGCAGTTTTATAGTATATTTAGCCAACCCTGTTAAATTGGTTAAAGTTTAAGGTGCGGACGAGGGCTTCTCTCGTCTCTGTGACTTTATTTGAAAGGTTTGTATTCTATGACGCAAGAAAAGGTGATTTTGAAAAACAAACCATTTGTACTGATTATTCGTGACGGCTGGGGGCATAATCCGAATGGGGCAGAAGACGCATATAACGCCATCAAGGCAGCCGATACACCCGTAGACGATATGCTAATGGCAGAATACCCAAACTGTCTTATCCATACCAGCGGCAAAGACGTGGGGCTGCCGGTGGGGACTATGGGTAACAGCGAGGTAGGGCATCAAAATATCGGGGCCGGCAGAATCGTTTCACAGGAATCCGTACGGCTTAGTAAAACCATCCGGGACGGCTCATTTTTCGAAAACGAGGAATTTCTTAATTTAATTAAATTTACAAGAAATAATAACGGCAAAATGCACGTGATGGGTCTGTGCAGTGATATTGGCGTGCATTCGCTTTTGGACCATTTATACGGCCTGCTTGAATTAGCAAAAAGAAATAAAGTAAAGGATGTTTTTATCCACGCGTTTACCGATGGCCGTGATTCACCGCCGGACAGCGGCGCAGGGTACATAGCCCAAATCGAAAGCAAAGCCAAAGAAATCGGCACAGGTATTATCGCGTCAGTAACAGGGCGGTTCTACGCAATGGACCGTGACAGCCGGTGGGACCGGGTGCAGAAAGCCTACGAATGTATGAGGATAGGTAAGGGGCTAAAAGCCGCCAGCGCCGCCGAAGCCATTGCCAATAGCTACGAAAACGGCGTAACCGATGAATTTATTGAGCCGACCTGCATCGTTAACAGCGACAACGAACCTATAGCTACCATTGATGACGGTGACGGGGTGGTTTTCTTTAACTTCCGAGGTGACAGACCCCGCGAGTTGACACGCAGCTTTGTCGAGCAGGACTTCAAGGATTTTCCACGAACTACCCAGCCGTTGATTTACTATGTTTGTATGACCGAATATGACGCGACAATACCTGCGCCGGTGGCCTTTCCAAAACCACCAAAAATGAAAAATACACTTGTGGCATACTGGAGCTCTCTGGGGCTAAAGCAGTTTCGTTGCGCTGAAACAGAAAAATACGCCCACGTTACCTTCTTTTTCAACGACTACACCGAAAAACCTTTTGACGGCGAAGACAGGCAAATTGTGCCCTCGCCGCGTGTTCGAACATACGACCTTAAGCCCGAAATGAGCGCCTATGAAGTTACTGATGTTATGCTGGAAAGGCTGGACTCGAACAAATACGATGTAATGATAGTGAATTTCGCCAACCCAGATATGGTCGGGCATACCGGTATTCTGGAAGCTGCGATTAAGGCGGGCCAGGTGGTGGACGAATGCGTCGGTAAAATTCTTGATAAAGTCAAGGGCCTGGGTGGTGCGGCAATTGTCACCGCCGACCATGGCAACTTCGAAAAAATGATAGACCAGAGCCCCGACAGTCCGCATACCGCGCATACAATCGGCGATGTCCCATTGGTCGTGTTTGACCAACGATACAAAAACAGCAAACTTCGAGAAGGTGGAAGATTGGCTGACATCGGGCCTACGTTACTGGAGATGATGGAGCTGCCGCAGCCTGAGGAAATGACCGGCCGGAGTCTGCTTCAATGCTAAGTATATAAATGCAGATGTTCCTGAGCAGAGCAAGAGGCCAAAATAATGGGCAAAATTGTTGTCCTTGACCAGAATATGATCAATATGATTGCAGCCGGCGAGGTAATCGAAAGACCCGCCAGCGTGGTCAAGGAACTGATGGAAAACAGTATCGATGCCGGCGCAACCAAAATAACAGTAACCATTGAGGACGGGGGGCGAAAATTAATCTCGGTTGCCGACAATGGCTGTGGGATGGATGCCCAGGACCTGGCCGGCGCATTCGAATCTCACGCTACCAGCAAAATCAAAAGCACATCGGACCTGCGAGGGATATCAACACTCGGCTTCAGGGGCGAAGCGTTGGCAAGCATAGCCTCGGTGGCACAGGTAAAGGCCGTCAGCAGAACACAGGATTCGCCAGGGGCCAATTGCATAGAGATTGACTGCGGCCAAAAAAAACCTGTCACTGCCTGCGGTGCGGACTACGGCACAACGATTCAGATAAGAGACCTTTTTTACAAGCTGCCTGCCAGACGTAAATTCCTAAAGACCGCCAACACCGAAGCCGGCCACATCACCGAGCGTTTTATACGCATCGCTCTGGCAAAGAGCGGTTTGGATATGACGCTAATCCACAACAATAGAGAAACTTGTCGATTAGGTGCCGACCAAAGCCTTCGCCAGCGTATCAGTGAGTTGTTTTCGTCTGAGATTTCTGAAAATCTGATTGAAACCGAGAGCAATGAAAAAGGACTGGAGGTTCTGGCCTTGCTGGGCAGAGAAGAGATTTCAAGAACCAACAACAAATTTCAATATACATTTTTGAACGGCCGATTCATCCGCGACAAATTTATCTCGCACGCAATCAAAGAAGCATATCACGGACGTCTGGAGCCGAACAGACATCCGGTAGTCTTTTTATTTATTCAAATTTCACCCGAAGATGTTGACGTCAATGTACATCCGACGAAAATCGAGGTGCGTTTCTATAATGCCAATCTGGTCCACTCACAGATACTCGGTTGTCTGCGTGAAAAACTTCTGGCAACAGATTTTAACGTTGAGGCGAAACTGCCGGCAACACATCAAAGAAGTCAGAAAATCAATGACGCGATGGCCGAATTTTTCAAAAAATATAAACCCGTTCAAACACAGCAGCAGATAGGGTTTGGCCCAACGCACCACTCAAAGGCAACACACAAAGACGCTGCCCGGCAGAGTTACCAGGTAAATCAGACGGTAGGGGGTCCGGCGACCCTGCTTGCGGGGAAAAAATTCGTGCAGATACACGACAGTTTCATTGTTTCTCAAACCGATAGCGGATTTATCATTATCGACCAGCATGCGCTCCACGAACGGATAATCTATGAAGATTTGTGCCGACGCATAAAGACAAGCAAACTCGAATCTCAGAAACTGTTGATGCCGCAAAGTTTCGAGCTGACCGACGCCCAGGCCCAGATACTAAAGAGCCGCGCCGAACTGGTTGAAAAATTAGGGATCGAGCTTGTTCCGTTCGGGCCCGGCACTATGGCAATACAGTCGTTTCCCACACTGCTGGCGAAGACTGAGCCGGTGGACTTCGTTGGCGATTTAATCGATTTGCTGGTCGAGGAAAACAACAACTTTGAGGCTGAAAGTTTGCTGGATGAGATTTTGAAAATGGCTGCGTGCAAGGCGGCAATCAAGGCGGGGCAAACATTAAGTGACAGCGAGATAGAACAACTTCTTGCCGACAGAGAAACTGTGGAAATCCCCAGCCGTTGCCCACACGGCAGACCCACCACTTTAAACTTTTCAATACCACAGCTTGAAAAACAATTTAAGCGGACTTAACTATGAACAAATTATGGCTGGTTCTGGTAATCGTTTTCATCCTGGCAATAGTGCTGGCTTTGTCTGTAAATCATAACAATCAAGACAAAGCTTCTGGGCCGCCTCCTGTTGAGGGCCGGAACGCACCTGTAAGGATTGTCTCACTGGCCCCGAACATTACCGAGATTCTTTTTGCAATGGGACTCGGTGAAAAAGTTGTCGCAGTTTCATCTGGCAGTGACTATCCTGACCAGACGGCTACCAGGGAAAAAGTTGGAACATTCTGGAATCCTAACACCGAAGCTGTTGTGGCAGCCAGGCCGGATTTGGTAATTGCGCTGGCCTTTGAGCAGCAAAGGGCCGTGGCAGAGAGCCTGAGTCGGCTCAACTATCCGGTTCTGACCTTGGAACTGGATAAAATGGAAGACCTGCCGGCGGCAATTCAAAAAACAGGACTCGCTACAGGCTGCAGGCAACAGGCTGATGAACTTATAAAAAAAATCGATGGGCAGCTGCAAGGCCTGAAATCCAGACTTCGTTCAACCGAAAATGTCAAAGTTTTATGGGTAGTTCAGGCCGAGCCTTTGCGTGTGGCTGGCCGAAATACCTTTGTAAATCAGTTGATAGAACTGGCCGGCGGAGAAAATGCCATAGGTCCCACTATTCAGCAATATCCGCTTCTGGGTACAGAAGAGATTCTTCGCAGTGCGCCCCAGACAATAATTCAGGCGGCAATGACTACAGGCAACCTGGCCCGGCAGCAGCAAGCGGCCGAGGTCTTCTGGAGCAAATGGCCTGATTTGCCGGCTGTTAAAAACAATAAAATCTATGTCGTTGAGCCCGATACCGTGTTAAGATTAGGGCCAAGATTGCCCCAGGGCGCAGAACTCATCGCCCGCTGCCTGCATCCGAACGTTTTCAAACAAGAAAACAAGGCTGACAAAAAGTTAGATAAATAAATGGTTGAAATCCTCACGTTAAAAAAACTGATGGTCAAAATCATCATCTGCCTGGCAATACTGGCGGTAGTAATGTTGGTTTGCGCTATGACCGGGACCCAGAAGCTTTCTCTGGCCAAAATTTTTGCCGGGCCAAGCCAATCGTCGGAGCGGAATATTGATTATGAAATTTTCTTTGGTATCCGGCTGCCGCGAGTGATATTAGCCGCACTTGTGGGGGCAGCGCTGGCATGCAGCGGAGTTGTGTTGCAGGCGATATTGCGGAATCCACTCGCCGACCCTTATATCCTTGGTATATCCAGCGGAGCCGGATTAGGGGTAATTATCGCTGTCTTGAGCGGTATAACCTGGGACTTCTGGGCTGGGTCGCCTGTGGCGGTTTTTGCATTTGCCGGTGCCTTGGCGACGGTATGGCTGGTCTGGTTTGTAGGAAGCTTTGCGGGAAAATCGCAGGTAACAAATTTGCTATTGGCCGGTGTGGTAGTCAACGCGTTCTTTTCGGCGGTGATAATGTTTTTGACCTCGATTGCGAAAAGCAGTCAGTTGCGCGTGACAATATTCTGGCTGATGGGCAATATCACGGAAAAAAACACATCGGTGTTATGGACAAGTGCCGGCTGCATCCTGGCAGGTGTAATTGCATTATTTGGCATTGGCCAGAGGCTAAACGTCTTAACATTCGGCGCAGAAGAAGCAAAGGGACTTGGCGTCAACACAGACAAAATCAGAATAGCCGCCTTTGGCATCGCCGCCTTTATAACCGCAATCGCGGTCAGTCTGAGCGGTCTTATCGGATTCGTAGGCCTTATTGTCCCTCACGGGGTCCGTCTGGTGCTTGGGCCGGACCATCGGCAACTGCTGCCGGTCAGTGCGATAACAGGAAGTGCATTTCTGGTTTTGGCAGATACGCTGGCCCGGACGGTGTTTGGGCAGGAGCAGCTTCCGGTCGGTGTGGTCACCGCCATTGTCGGCGGGCCTTTCTTTTTGGTGCTACTGGCAAAATACAGTAGAAAAGTCAGTTGGTTAAAATGAGCAATATAGTAGAAATTAAAAATCTAAGTTTTAGTTATACCTCTCAGGAGACAATCCTGAAAGAGGTCAGCTTTGATGTAAGCGGCGGAGGGTTTCTTGGAATAGCAGGTCCCAATGGAGCCGGTAAAACAACGCTGCTTAATCTGCTTTGTGGGCTATTGCAACCAAAAGCAGGGGCCATAAAAATTGAGGGTACATCCGTAGAGTCGTACTCTGCCAAAAAGCTCGCGCAAAAAATCGCAATCGTCCGCCAGGAGTTTGTGCCGGTATTTGATTTCTCAGTGACAGAGGTCGTCTCGATGGCCAGGACACCATATCTGCGACCGTTCGGATTCGAAAGCAAAGTCGATATTGAAATTGTCGCCGAGACCCTTGAAATGACCGATACAGCCCGGTTTGCGGCAAGGCCGCTGGCCCAGTTAAGCGCAGGCGAACGGCAGCGGGTGTTTATCGCAAGGGCACTGGCACAAGACACTGCTATTTTACTTCTGGATGAGCCGACAAGCTTTCTGGATTTTAAGCATCAGGTTGAAATTTATGATCTACTCAAAAGAATGCAGTCCGAAAGAGGTAAAACAATAATAGCGGTCTCTCACGATATTAACCTGGTGGCTCAATACGCAGATGCGGTTGTTCTTCTTGGAGCTGACGGCAGTTACCACTGCGGCAGCACAAAAGAGGTATTCTCAACGGAGCAAATCGAGAGGGTTTTTGGCGTAAAGACGTTTGCAGGCAGGGTGGGGGAGGAAAAATTTTTCATTCCTTTGGGAAAATTTGCAAAAGACAGCAATATCACCACCACCAGCGAATAAAAATAATCCCGCCTATCTTGCCATAAGCACTTATTGGGCAAGAAATTGCAAACACCGGCGTAAATTGACTTGAACAATTTACCTGCAATCAGTATACTTTTTAGCTTACCATAATGAAATATTGGATTAAACAAGTATTGAACACAACAGGTAATATGATATAATAATGTATTCTTTAAGATACGTTAGGAACGATTAGCTGCAGGGAAGGCAGGAAAAGAAGTGGTACAGAAGCGTAAAAAGACATCCAAGAAAAAAACAAGCTCAACCCGGGCAAAGAAGAAGCGTTTGACAGCCGCCGATATTGAGCATTTTAAACAAATGCTGCTGCAAAAACGCCGAGAAATCATCGGCAATGTAAATGAAATGAAAGACGAGGCCCTTAGGAAATCGCGGCTGGACGCAAGTGGGGACCTGTCCAGTATGCCCATCCATATGGCTGATATAGGAACCGATAACTACGAACAGGAATTCGCTTTGGGGCTGATGGACAGCGAAAGAAAACTTCTGCAGGCAATTGACGACGCTATGCACCGTATCGAAAATAAAACTTACGGTATCTGTGAAGCTACCGGCAAGGCAATCGTCAAGGCCCGGCTCGAAGCCAAACCCTGGGCCAGATACTGTGTTGAATATGCGAGAAAACTCGAACAGGGCCTGGTGACAGCGCCCGAACAATCAATTCCAGGGACGCTGGAATATAAGAGCGAAGACGAATTGGAAGAGGAATCTTAATTAAGAGCCAAACCCGGCTTCGACCCGGCAGGGCGGGAACTGGTCATACAGAAAACAGGTGGGATAATATCCTTAGTATGAAACACAGATGTCCAGTCTGTAAAAAAGCAATCAGCCTATCCGCTAAACAATCCGAAAAAGCAAAATTCTTTCCCTTTTGCTCGCAACGGTGCAAACTCATAGATTTAGGTACATGGCTGGATGCCGAATATAAAATAGTTTCCCCGATGCAATCACAGGATTCCAACCAGCCTGAAACCTCCTCCGGCACACTGCATGAAAGAACAGCGAACGGCAATGCCTAAAAATAAAATGTTATAAATTCTGTTGAAACCAACCGATAATCAAAGTATACATACTTATTACTCAAACTGACCGAGGGCCAGTTTGAGAGTCGATAGTCGTTATGCACAGCATGCCTGCCGCAAGGCATCCCGCACAGCGTCCCTTACGGGACTTACGGGATTACGGCAGTGAATAGTGTTTAGCCGGTAGAAGTCGACTTCGTCGACAATTAGTTTAAGTTATTATATCATACATAAAATCAGTCAGTTTGAGTTATTGGCGTTTCGAGGAAATGCAGGTGTCCATACATTTTGAAAGGAAGAAAAATGGACAGTGAGAAACAACCCTTAACGATTTTCGACAATCTTCTCTTTCCAAAAATTTTTCAGACTTTCCGTGTGGCTGTACAGCCAAGCAAATTGATGATTGCTTTTTCAGCGGTGGTCGCTATATGGCTGGCCGGCTGGGCTATGGACCTTAGTAAAACAGTTGTTGCGACCTCGGGTTCAGGTGGGCAACCGAAGGTCACAGAGTTGCAAATCTATATAGCCAATCCAGACCGGCTGGAGGCATACATCGAAGATTATAGTATGGCCAACCGCACCCATACCGGTGTATTTTCCACACTTTGGCATTTTGCCTCTGAAAGGTTTCACGCGGCAATAAAATCTCTGTCCGAATTCAATATCCCCGGAGTGGTCGCGAATATCGCCGGATATTTCAAAGGGCTGGAATGGGCGTTCAGATACCATACAATCTACTGCATTATATTTTCAGTAGTTAAACTTGCTGTGATTGCCCTCGCCGGTGGCGCTATATGTCGAATCGCAGCTCTGCAGTTCGCTCAGGATGAAAAGCCGGGACTAACCGAGGCACTTCGCTTCAGTTCAAAAAAATTCCCCAGCTTTTTCGCCGCACCTTTGATACCTCTTGGCATAATCATTTTCATAGGCCTGTTCATATCTGTTCTGGGATTGATAGGCAATATTCCATGGGTCGGCGAGTTGCTAATGGGCGTTTTTGCGCCATTGGCTTTAATTGCCGGAGCATTGATAGCTGTGATCTTAATAGGTGTGGTTGCCGGATTCAACCTGATGTTCCCCGCCATAGCATACGAAGCTTCAGATTGTTTTGACGCGATAAGTCGCTCTTTCAGCTATTTGTATGCCAGGCCATGGCGGATGGGTTTCTATACCACGATAGCCGCGGCTTATGGGGCGATTTGTTATACATTCGTTCGGTTTTTTGCCTTTTTGCTGCTGCTGGTTACCAACTGGTTCCTGCAGCTTGGGGTTTTTGTGGACAACAGCAGCGCAGAAGCGAGCAAACTTACTGCCGTATGGCCTGAGCCGAATTTTATGGACCTGCTTGGGACCCCGACTTTGACTGCGGTCAACTGGTCGGAATCAATCGCGGCCTTTTTAATCCATCTTTCCCTGTTGGTAGTTGTCGGGTTAGTGGTTTCGTTCGTGATAAGCTTCTATTTTTCTGCCAACACCATAATCTATGCGTTTTTACGAAACAAGGTTGATGATATCGGTCTGGAGGAAGTCCACACTGGTTTCCAGGATGTCGCGATACAGCAGGTCGCATCCGAATCCGAGTCTGAAGAATCAAAGCCTGAGCCCGAGCCTGAGGCACCGCCACAATAAGTGCCTTTATCGGACATCTCGGACATTGGTTACGGCTGTAGAAAAGAAATTGCTGTATACTTTATTTGTATCAATCTTCCCAAAATACTGTTTGTACGGCATTTGTGTGGCGACAACGTCTTGACATGTACTTAACCTGTTGCTATAGTTAAAGTTGTGAGTAATTGTCGCGGTTGAATTTGGCGATAAAAGAATATGTCTGACTCAAAAACACAATCAAGAAATGACGTCCCTGACCTGCCAGAGCCCCAAACGTCCCCTGTCTTATTGCTTACGCTTCGCAAGCCGCTGATTATACTTGCTCACATAACGGCTTTTGCGGCTTCTTTGTTTTTTGCCTTCATCCTGGCAAATAATATGCAGTTGAGGCGAAGCTGGCTTGTAGAGCAGTATCCTGTTTTGTTATTGTTCTTTATCATTATCAAGCTGGTGGTATTTGGATTTTTTAAGCAGTATCGCGGCTGGTGGCGCTACGTCGGGATATCGGATCTAACTGCAATCCTCTCAGCTTCATTTGCGAGCACTTTAATTATCGTACCTTTATGGTTTGGGGCGCTACAGATAGGGACGATTCGCAATAGTCTGTGGAAGATTGCTAATACACCCCAAAGTGTATTTTTACTTGACTTGTTTGGTACGTTTTTATTGCTGGCCGGCCTGCGGATGGTAGTACGTTTGTATTATGAAGAGTTCCGCACAACAGAAGGCGCTCGGTTGAAACGATTTCTCATCGCCGGTGCCGGTGATGCCGGTGAAGCGCTGCTGCGGGAAATTCACCGTATGGCAGTTACCCAATATGAGGTCATCGGCTTTATTGACGACGACCCGGCGAAGCAGGGAATTCACATCCACGGAATACCCGTTCTCGGGACCGTTGAGTTGTTGCCAAAAATCTGCAAAGAACACGAAATTGAAGAAATTGCCATTGCAATGCCCTTGGCAAGTCATCGCCAGCTAAGACACATTATTCAGATTTGTGAGGGTACCAAGGCTCGCTTTCGAACTGTACCTTCAATTACCGACATTGCATCGGGCAAGTTCCGCATTTCTCAGATTCGAGACGTGGATATTAATGACCTGCTCGGCAGAGAAGCGGTTCAGCTTGAGTTGGATTTGATAGAGGCCTTTGCCAGGGACAAAGTTATTCTCGTTACCGGAGCCGGCGGTTCAATCGGTGCGGAGATGTGCAGGCAGGTATGTAATTTCGCCCCGAAGCTGCTGTTGCTTGTTGAGCAGGCCGAAAATCCGCTGTTTCACATAAATCGGGAATTACGCAAACATTTTCCCTCGGTTCCTATGAAAGCCCTCATTTGTGACATTACCGATAAAGTGCGCGTCGACGGAATCTTTGAAGAGTATGACCCTGAGATTGTTATCCATGCTGCCGCCCATAAACATGTGCCTTTGATGGAGACCAATCCCGGGGAATCCATTGCCAATAATGTTGTCGGTACCCAAATTGTTGCTGGCGCCGCTGACAGTTACGGCTCGGCTAATTTCGTGATGATAAGCACTGACAAAGCTGTCAACCCAAGTTCGCTTATGGGTTCATCAAAACGAGTCGCGGAAATGTACATCCAGGACTTGAACAGGACCAGCAAAACAGATTTTATAACGGTACGTTTTGGCAATGTACTTGGGTCTAACGGCTCTGTTGTACCGATATTCAAAAAGCAAATAGCCGAAGGCGGCCCCGTGACTGTCACCCATCCTGAAATGAAGCGCTATTTTATGACCATACCGGAAGCGAGCCAGCTTGTCCTGCAGGCAGCAGCGATGGGCAAAGGCGGAGAAATATTTGTGCTTGATATGGGTGAGCCTGTCAAAATTATCGACCTTGCCAGAGTGTTAATCACCCTCAGCGGATTCCGGCCTGGAGAAGATATTGAAGTGGCTTTCACAGGTCTAAGGCCCGGCGAAAAGCTTTTCGAGGAGCTTTCGATAGAAGGCGAGGACATGCAGCACACAAGACATCCCAAAATCGCTATATGGAAGAATATTCCGATGGATAGAGACAGGCTTCGTGCCGGCATAAATGAGTTAATCACTATTGCCAAAACGCAGGATTACAGCAACATAATCGGGAAAATCAAGGAACTTGTACCTGAGTACCTCGGCGACAGAGAAAATAACGCTGAAACTGCTAAAGATAAACCATTCGCCTAAGAGGTATACCTGGTAAAATCCAATAAAAAAAAGCCGTCTGGAAAGACGGCTTTTTGTCTACTGTCTGCTTCGGTTAATTAGCTTTTACGGCTCGCTGCTGTCGGCCTGATTGTCTCTTGGATGGGCCTTTTCGTAAACCTCTTTAAGCCTTGTTGTGTTAAGATGGGTGTAAATCTGCGTTGTTGACAGCGACTGATGTCCGAGTAATTCCTGAACGCTTCTTAAATCCGCGCCGTTCGTCAGCATATGTGTTGCGAAGCTGTGTCTGAGGGTATGAGGGCTTATTGCCGGGTCCAGGCCGGCCATCCTCAGGTATTTGTCCATCTTGCGGCGCACACTTCGAGTACTGAGACGTCGGCCATGCTTGTTCACAAACAGAACCTTGGAATCGAAGTTGCTGTTGTTTTGTGCTCTTTTGTTTCTGAACTCCATATAGTGCTGAATAATCTGCAAAACAGAGGAACTGATAGGCGTGATTCTTTCCTTTTTGCCCTTACCCCTGATATGTATAACTTCACCGAGGAAGTCTATATCGTCCATATTTAACGCTACCAATTCACTGACTCTGATACCGGTGCTGTAGAGCGTCTCAAGAATCGCTCTATCTCTTGCGCCAAGCCAGTTATCCATCGGTGGGGCCTCAAGCAATCTCTTTACTTCTTCATATTCAAGGAAACGCGGCAGCTTCTTCTCCTGCTTTGGCGTTCTGATAACCGTAACCGGATTTGAGTCAATCCGGTTTCTTTTAACAAGGAACTTATAAAAGCTTCGAAGAGTTGCCAGTTTGCGGGCTACGGTTGATTTTGAATATCCCTTCTCGTTTAGAAGGGACATATACGCCCTGACCGAGTTGACGTCAGTTGAAAGAAGTAACTGGTCAATCTTAGATTTAGTCTGAACCGCCAGAGCTGCAGCAGTATCTGCCCCCTGACCATCTGACGAAATCGGCTCCGTATCCGAGGCGCTTTCATCGCAGCGGTCACTTAGAAACTGACCAAACTGCCCAAGATCAGCACCGTAACACTTGGCCGTATGTGCTGAGAACCGCCTTTCAAAGTTCAAATAACCTAAAAATTCCTGGATAATTGTGCTGTCTTCCATAATACACCTATCAAAAATCTTTATTAACTGGCTCCAATTTCCGCGTCCGTATTTTCACGCAAAAGCTCATCCGCCTGGCCTATAAGCGATTGGGTCAACTTAAAACTAAGTACCGCCGCATCAAACCAGTCGAAATTTGTTCGATTGTCCTTGGCATGCTCAACAAGCGCATCGAGAAGCTTGTCCTCACAACCACTGTCGTAGCGGAATATAAACTTCTCCGTACCCTTGTTTAATACCAGTTGCCGTTTCTGTCTTTTCATTGCCCCAACGTTTTATAAGACCAAATTATCAAAGTCCCGATTTATTGCTCTTCACGAAGATACTTCCTATTCCTTATCGGTCTAAAAACGATTTACTAAAGCAGAAAAATTACTTTTTTTAATTAAAAGCGATAAAATCGGTATTTCGCAAAACTTCACACTGATTTTATCGGTCAATAAGCCTGTAGGCTTTACAAATTAAAGAATTATGCCGGTATAATAGGCGCAAATTTCCTAAGTAAACACTTCGCTGTCTGTATATACAGTGACTACTTGACCTTGAAGAAAACCGTCCCGTTTTTTTCTTGTGAATCAATGACCCCCAGTTGTTGGTAGTAATCAATATATTTTAACAATTCAGAGCGACCCAGCCCAAGCCCCGAGCATATATCAGCAAGCGTGCAGGGCCTGCGTTTCAGCATTGATAATACGTCTTCGGCTTTGTTTCCAATATGCCGGCTACTCTGCTGCGGCGAAAAATCAGCCACAACCTCGCAATTTTCACCCATCTGGGCCGATATCGCCTGCAATTTCTCGACACTTACCCTCCCAACGCCGGTCTCCGTTGAAGGCCTGACAACCGTATTGAGTTGAATCTTGTCGGGATAAATACGCTTTATGGCATCTTTGATTTTGGCAATTTGTTGACTATCGGTATTTACCCCCTCGACAAAAAACACCTCAAGCCATATCTGGCCGGGGTATTCGCTGCGAAACGTGCACAAGCCGGAAATTAGCTTTTCAATACTGATATCCGGGTGTGGGCGATTAATTTTCTCAAATGTCTGCTGGTCGCCGGCATCCAAAGAAGGCAACACCACATCAGCCCGACCGCAATCGGCCCGAACAGATTGGTCTGTTAATAATGTCCCATTGGTCAGAATCGCAACCGGTATACCGGTGATTTTCTTTATTCGGTCTACAATTTCACCCAGTCTGAGGTTCAATGTCGGCTCACCTGAACCACTGAGAGTTATATAATCAGCGGTTAGGCCCTGGCTTAGTTTATCTTTTAGCTCGGCTAAAACCGTCTCAACCGGAACATAATCTCTGCGCTCGATGGTTTTCTCGGTGGTTTTGCCGACCTGGCAATAGATGCAATCAAGTGTGCAGACCTTAAACGGCACAATATCAACGCCCAGACTCAGCCCCAGTCTTCGGGAAGGCACCGGCCCAAATAAATACTTTTTCCCCTCAGCCATTTTCTAAGTTTCTTTGCAGTTTTCCGCTTGTGCGGCCGATTTTTCTCATTTTCGTATGATTTCGAATATTTCTTTGCACACTTTCAGCAAATCTTCAAGCCAGTCTATCGGCATAACGCAGGCGGCATCGGATTTGGCCTTTTTGGGGTCGGTGTGGACTTCAAGGAAAAGCCCGTTGGCGCCCGCCCCGATTGCCGCTTTTGCAAGTACAGGGGCCATTTCACGCCGGCCCGCACTCTCGCTACCCAATCCGCCGGGCTGCTGTACACTGTGGGTCGCATCGAAAACAACCGGACAACCCAACTGCTTCATCGCTTCAATCGCTGTCATATCGTTGACGAGCCGATTATAGCCGAAAAATGTGCCTCGTTCGGTGAGCATTATTTTTTCATTCCCACAGGTACGAATTTTATCAACTACGTTTTTCATCTCAGCAGGCGAGAGAAACTGGCCTTTCTTTACATTTACGGGCTTACCAGTTTGCCCGCAGGCACAAAGCAGGTCCGTTTGTCTACACAGAAAAGCAGGCACCTGAAGACAATCAACAACTTTACCGACAGCGGTCGCCTGGCCAGCTTCATGGACATCGGTCATAACAGGCAAATCGCTTTTATCCCGTACTGCCCCAAGAATCTCCAGGCCTTCTTCCAGACCAGGCCCGCGAAAACTCGATATACTGCTGCGATTAGCCTTGTCGAAACTCGCCTTGAAAATCACTGGCACAGAGACCTTTTGTCCGATTGTCGAAAGCTTGTCCGCAATATCAAGACAGATGTCCTTGCTTTCGATAACACAGGGACCAGCCATTAAAAACAAAGGTGCGTCCAACCCCACCTCAACCGAACCGCTGCCTTTACCACCTATCTTAAAATCCATTTTACTCATAGCTCCAATCTAATCTCATCCGGCAAATTTATAAATAATCAATTGTAAGTTAGCCTATCGCCCTGACAATTCTTGTTCTTATCCCTGCCGGCTTAGCACCTTCGATGACCATTACGTTAACGGCCTGCGGTATGACCTTTATCTGTACCGGCAAATCCGGGCCGGGGTCACCGTCGATTTCACTGGCAATATCAGTCGCATCGGAACTTACCATGATATTTTTACCCTGGCGATAAATAACGTCAGAACCAAACGCATGTTGTTTCAAAGCCGTCATTACCGAATGTTTTGCCAAGTGCACCTTCGAGCCGCATTTATAAATACAAATATCCAGCAGTCCGTCGCCGAAATCAGCATGATGCAGTATTTGAAGTCCTACAGCATACCTTGAAATATTTCCGACAAAAACCAGCCCCGGGCCGTCAAAAATCTCTTCTCCATCTACCTCCACCCTCATCGCCTTAAATTTATAATTCCAGAATGTCCGCCATATAGGCCAGAAGTAATCAAAGTGGTCTATGTGTCCTTCTCTCCACTTGCTCATGCGTTTGACGATCTCTCCATCAAACCCAAAACCAGCAACAGAAGTAAAACATCTTCCGTTTGCGTTTCCCAGGTCTAAAGGCCGAACGTACTCTCCTTCGAAGGTCTTTATCAGTGTATCCAACCTTTCATCAAAACCCAGTTCATTTGCCAGCAGGTTCTCCGTCCCGCAAGGCACTATCAGCAATGGCTTGTCGCTTCCTTCCAGGCCGTGGGCAGCCTCTCTAACTGTGCCGTCGCCGCCGACAACGACGATAAGTTTGCAATCGTAATCAACCGCTGCATCGGTAGCCAATTCACCAACGTGCTCCAGAGAGGTGGTGAAATTGGTTCGGACATCAAAACCCTTTTCGCCCAGATATTCGGCAAACTCTCGTCCGATCGTCTTGCTGCTGCTGGGCCCGGACTTTGGGTTTACAATATAAGCTATATAACCTTCATCTGGTTTCATAATTACAAAATTCAATCTTTAGCGGCTTGGCGCAACTTTTCTCTGGTCAAAACAGCATATCCACTGCCGATATGCGGCAAATCCGCCAGTCCCAAACTTACCTGCACCTTAGCGACGTTTTCTTCGCCAGGTCCTTCTATTTCCACAAAACTGCCCAACTGCGGCAACTGGTCCAGGGCAACTTCACATCCGCCGAACCGCCAGATTCGACGCTTCTTTTCAATAACTATCGCTTTTTCGTAACCGAGTTCAGAAAGCAGCTTCTCGACCGAGTCGCTGTCTTTAACTTCTACCTCTATTTCTTTTCGCTTTTTGAATCTGCCTTTTTCCTTTGCGCCTTTGTAAGTCAGAAATATCGTCTCCTGGCTGCCGGCGGCCTGCAGCCGCAACCGAAGGCATCTGTCACTCTTAAGCAAGTCAGAATCGGCATCATCAAAATAAAAATCCTTCTGTTCTCGCTCTTCCAGAAATTCGCCGCCGAGTTCTTTTAGCTTAGTCTCTATCGGCTCAAGCGATTGGACTTTCAGCTTTGCTTCAATCTCGGCGCACATTATTCGTCTCTCGTGATTCATATTCTGTTATTATTTAAACGACTATATTTACCAAGCGAGATTTAACAACTATGATTTTTTTAGCTTCCTTGCCGGCCATAGCGGCAACTACTTTTTCACTGCTTAAGGCCTTTTGTTTTATCTGCTCTTCGGTCGCATCGGCGGCGACAACAATTCTGTCTTTTATTTTACCCCTGATCTGCACCGCCAGTTCAATCTCTTTTTCTTTGACAAGCTCAGGGTCATATTCGGGCCACCGCTGGTAAGCAAGGCTGTCACTGTGCCCTGATTTTTCCCAAAGTTCTTCGGCAACATGAGGCGCAAACGGTGCAAGAATCAGGACGAATTTTTCAATGACCGATTTGGGCCTGACCGGTTCTCTGCCGAGGTGATTTACAAAAATCATCATTGCGCTTATCGCCGTATTAAAACCGAAGCTCTCGATATCGTCACCGACCTTTTTTATCGTCTGATGCAGCAGACGAAGTGTTGCCTCATCGGCTTGTGCATCTTTTACCGCTTCGCAGACATCACCGCTGTCGGGGTCAATCACCATCCGCCAACTCTTTTGCAGGAACCGATACACTCCCTCGACTCCCTGCGTACTCCACGGCTTTGTTGCTTCCAGCGGCCCCATAAACATCTCATAAAGCCGCATCGAATCAGCCCCGTAATTGGCGATAACATTGTCTGGATTGATGACGTTGCCGCGGGACTTGCTCATTTTCTGCCCATCCTCGCCGAGAATCATTCCCTGATTGATTAATTTTTTGAACGGCTCTTTGGTACTGACATAACCTAAATCGTAGAGAAACTTATGCCAGAACCGCGAATACAGCAAGTGCAGCACTGCGTGCTCGGCACCGCCGATATACAAATCAACGTTCATCCAGTATTTTTCTTTTTTCGCATCCCAGCCCTGCTTGTCGTTGTTCGGGTCGATATACCGCAGGTAATACCAGCAGCTTCCTGCCCACTGAGGCATCGTGTTCGTTTCACGTTTAGCCTTCGAGCCGTCGGGTAACGTGACATTCAACCAGTCTTTGGCATTAGCCAGTGGCGGCTCTCCCGTTCCGGAAGGTTTGTAATTTTCAACCCTCGGCAGTTCCAGCGGTAAACTTTCTTGCGAAAGCGCAGTGATATTGCCGTCTTCAGTATGCAAAATTGGAAAAGGTTCTCCCCAGTAACGCTGCCTGCTGAAAAGCCAGTCACGCAGTTTATAATTGACGGCTTTTTTGCCGAGTCCTTTTTCGGCGAGCCAGTTTGCAATCTGCTCTTTGAATTCTGGCGTTGGCAGGCCGGTGAATTGTCCGCTGTTGACCGCTTTGCCATCTCCTGTAAAGCATAACTTACCGGCCTTGACCAACTCTTGTTGCTCAGTATCCGGCGGTTCGATAACCTGGATTATCTCCAGCCCGAACTTCGTGGCAAATTCGAAGTCCCTGTCATCGTGGGCGGGAACCGCCATAATCGCACCGGTGCCGTAGCTTATAAGTACGTAATCACTTATCCAGATGGGAATCTTTTGGTCATTTACCGGGTTAATCGCATAAGCGCCGATGAAGACACCGGTTTTTTCTTTTGCCAGGTCAGTACGGTCAAGGTCGCTCTTACGCGCAGCGGCCTGACGGTATTTTTCTACCTCGTCTTTTTTGTCATCAACGGTAATTTTATCAACAAGTTCGTGTTCCGGAGCCATCACCATATAGGTCGCGCCAAACAAAGTATCAGGCCGGGTGGTAAAGACACGAATCTTCTCATCGAAACCGTCTATCTTGAAATCAACTTCGGCGCCGATGCTTTTTCCCACCCAGTCGGTCTGCAGTTTTTTTATCGATTCCGGCCAATCCACTTCGGCCAAATCTTCCACGAGCCTTTCGGCATATTTTGTTATCCGCAGCATCCACTGCCGCATCGGCTTTCTAAATACAGGATGTCCCCCTCTTTCGCTCAGACCACCTATCACTTCTTCGTTGGCAAGAACCGTACCAAGAGCCGGACACCAGTTGACCGCTACCTCTGCCTCATAAGCAAGGCGATTTTCATTAATATATTTTTGCTTTTCGTTTTCATTTAGACCATCGGGGACAGGTAGCTGTTCTATCGGCCTAGCCTTTTGCTCAGCCTCGTCAAAATAGCTGTTGAACATTTTTAGAAATATCCACTGTGTCCACCTGTAGTAATTCGGGTCGGTTGTGTTTATTTCCCTGTCCCAGTCGTAGCTAAAGCCCAGAGATTTGATTTGCCTGCGCATATTATCGATGTTTTTCTCAGTAGTCTGGGCCGGATGTGTGCCGGTCTGGACCGCATACTGCTCGGCCGGCAGTCCGAACGCATCCCACCCCATAGGGTGCATAACATTAAAGCCTTTGGTTCGCTTATACCGAGCAACTATATCGCTTGCGGTATAACCCTCCGGATGCCCAACGTGCAGCCCCTGGCCGCTTGGGTAGGGAAACATATCCAGCACATAATATTTGGGCTTTGAATCATCGCAGTCATTTGCTCGGAACGTTTTGTTCTTTTCCCAGAACTTCTGCCACTTTTTTTCTATCTTGCCGAAATCGTACACACCTTCTTTTGCCATATATTTTCTTCTCTCCGCCTCGGCTGTTTTGAATTTTAATATCCTGCGTGCGGACATGACTGGTCACTGCAGCCGTGGCAGCGTTTCGACCCGCTTTCGCTGACGCCGGCCGCGAATACAGACAATTGCTTCTTTAGTTTTCTACTGCCGCAATGCGCACATTTCCTTGCCTTTTTGCTGCCTCCGGTCTCCAGGAACTCACTTATCCTGCCGCACTGGCTGCATTTGTATTCAAAAATAGGCATTTTTCTTTCCTAATCCCGGCATTATCGACAAATCCTTGCAGAACAATAAAGCAAATATACCATAAAATCCACCAAAATCCAGCCCCAATTGCTTATAGACCGCCCTGACCCATTGGCAGGGTTGGCTATTACTTATGAGGCTATGCAGATGCCCAATTTTGCCGAACAAGCTCTGCGCAAAGCGGTTGGTTTGTAGCAAAGATATGCCGAGCCTCCAAGTTTGGTTGAGGCCCTTGCCTGGGAGTCGCGACACGCTGAAAAATTTCAGGTAATAGCTGACAGGGTATTTGAGCAATAATATACCGGTCAGGCTTTTTCAAAGACTTTGCTTTCGGTTCCGGCTACTATCCTTTTCATATTTTCACGATGCCGCACGACAACTATTACAGGTATAATCGACGCAGCCGTAAGTAAAGGCCAAAGACCGGCAAAATCCCAACTTGAACTCAGGACTATTGCCAGTACCAGCGTCACAGGGAAAGCAACGGAGGCAACAATCGAGCCTAAAGAAATGTACCGCCACACTAAAACCACCACCAGCCACACCACAAAGGTTGTCGCAGCACAAACCGTATAGTAAGGCCAAAGCCCCAGCGCTATCCCGAAACTGGTCGCCACGCCTTTGCCGCCTCTAAACTTTATGTATACAGGGAAGATATGCCCCAATACCGCTGCGCATCCGACAACAAGCCAAAGAAGAAGTTCAGTGACGCTCGGCCCAGAAGAAATAAATCTGCCGGCAACTGTCATTGGTATCAAGCCCTTTAGAACATCAAGGACAAAGCAGAAGTACGCCCATTTCCTGCCCAGCGCCCGCGAGAGATTTGTGGCACCGATATTGCCGGAACCAATAGTGCGCAAGTCCTTGCCATGGGCCTTGGCAATAATCAAACCAAAAGGCACCGACCCAAGCAAATACGCCCCGATAATCAAAATTGCAAATCTCATTGTCATCTCCGATTGTCAGATATCGACTTATAAAGGCATTCCAACTGTTCAGCGACTCTGCCGATAGAAATCTTTTCTTTAAGGTTATCTGCCGCGATTGCCTCCCCAGCCGTTTGGATGTTGTCTGTGTTTGAGAAATAACTCAGTGCCTCTGCCAATGCGTTGATATCCTGCGGACTACCAATCACCTTTCCGTGCCGATCATTTGCAAACAAATCGACCGCCCCGTTAAACGCGGTGGTTATTACCGGCTTGCCTGCCGCTATAGCTTCCAGAATAAACCTGCTTGAAGGGTCATAAAAGGTAGGCAGCACCGCGACATCCGCTATTGACAGTGCCTCCTGGATTTGACTCAAGTGACCTAAAAAAATGATTCTATTCAAGACACCCAGTTCTTTTGCAAGCTTTCTGTATTGCCTCGGCTTATCATTGCCTGCAACAATCAAAAAACAGTTATTTGTTTTGTCTCGACCTGATGCAATCTGTAGCGCTCTTATTAAACAGTTTAATCCTTTGAGCCTGAAATTATTTGCTACAAATAAGAAAAATTTCGAATCAGCCTTTTCTTCAAGACTAAACTCAGCCAATATTCGAGCCCGTAGTTTGTCAGCCTCAACCGCATCAATCAGTGCATCTGTTTTCACGCCGTTGGGTGTGACAACTATTCGCTCATCAGCAAGGCCGTAATGCTTTCTAAACTGCTCGGCAACATATTTTGAAAGTGCCGCAACTATCGGCCCAGCCGGGTTTTTGCACAGTTTTTTTTCCGCCTGTAAAAGAATAGTTCTTCGAACATTGGCAAAAGACGTGATATTCTTGAATGACTCTAAAACTTTGTTTTGGTAACTGGCTGCGTTGCGCAAAGCCGCTTCAGCATAGGCGCCCCCTCGTGGCTGATAAACATCGGCAAAACCAAAAGGTAAAACGCTGTGAATTACCTCGTAGTCATTCTGTGCCAGATATTTTTGCAACGCCTTTGCGAAGGTAAAGTAACAGATGCGCTTACCCGGCTGGTTTTGGCACAGGATATGAACATTTTCTGCATTCGCCAGACCTTTTGCGGCAAGTATATCGACTTCGAGACCCGCCTGCGACAAGGCTTGGGCCAACTCAAAAGCCGAGCGCTCGGCCCCACCCAGGGCCATATCTGCTCGCTCTAATATAATCGCTACTTTCTTCATTACAAAATTATAGCTGACCTTGCTTAGCTTTTAAAAGGAGCACTTCTGCCGTGCTTGGTATCGTGCCTGGCTATGCGTTTCACTTTTCTTTTAATCTTACTTATAAATGTTTTATCTTTAGTGGTGAGTTTATCACGACCAGTATAGCAAAGATAAAAAAGCAGTCTGTCGGTCTTTGAAAAGTATTTACCCGGCGCAGAATAATAAAGCTGGGCGATATCCTTTACCCGAAATCGCCCGGAAAAAAAGAGCGGCTTAAACGCCCTCGCCAGGTCTATCAGATAAAACTCGCCGCTGCCGGTGTAAAAGATATGGCATAGGTAAAGGTCCCGGTGACGGTATCCTGTCTCGTGGAATTTTTTTACAAATGTTGCCAGTTGAACGATAAAATTTCGTCGCAGTTTCAGATTTTCAACTGTGGCCTGGGCCTTGAAACAATCCGGCAGCTTTCGCTCTAACGATTCGGCATCGGGAATCTTTTCGGTGATTATAAAACTTCTCTTCTCAAAGAATCGGCTCATCCATTGGCCGTAACAGACCGTTTTCGGCGTCCGCAGGCCCGCTTTGGCCAATTCATTGGCGGGCTCAAAGTCACAGGCACAGAAGCTTTTTCGGCCGCAATGTGTAAACCAGTTCTTAATCTGCGCCAGAACCGGAGGCAGGTCATACCGTTTCAAAAAAAGTGTGGCAGCCGGCTGTTTTATCTCGAATTCCATACGACTTCGGTACGTGGCAAGATTGTCTTTGGCTAAATTCCTGCCGGCCTTAAAGGCAAAAACGGCGCCGATGGAAGTAAGCCCCAAATCTCTAAACGCCTGCTTGAAATCCGCGTCAACGAAAACCGATTCTGAAAGTTTTACAAATTTTTGTTCGTTCATAAAAACCTTATTGATTATTCTGTAATAATTTTTTTGCAGCCTGGCAAACCATTTCTACCGTGATAGCTTCCATACACAGATGCTCGGGTTTTTCACACACACTTTTAGCACATGGTGCGCAAGGCACATCGCCTACTATCTGAATTTCGTTTTCATAGCCGGCCTCAGTCCAGGCGGGGTCGTTCGGCCCGAAAAGAGTGACTACTTTTCGCCGCAGTGCTATAGCTATATGTCGCGGGCCTGTATCATTGCTTATAACAAGATCCGCAACCGAATATAGTGACTTTAGTTCACCAAGGCCTAAGGGACTGTCAGCCAGGTTGATAAGCTTGTGTTTACTTAAATCACAGATTTCAACGGCAATCTTTTTTTCGACCGGCTCCGGTGACACTGAAATAATAATCGTGGCATTGTAATCGGAAATCAACCTGTCCGCTGTTTGCGAGAATCTGGCACTTGGCCAGCATTTGCTTGGCCCGAATGCTCCACCGGGCACAAGGACCACGACAGGGCCTTTAGCACCGGCAATTTCCGGCAGCTTGGCATTTAGTTTCGCTTCAGATTCAGGCTCGACAGCCAGTTCGATGCTTCTGTCGGCAGTATCTGCTCCCAGCCAGGCGGCGATTGCAAGATAGTAGTCGAGCATCGAGACCGGTTTGAATCTGCCATCAGCCAGTTTAGATGGGAAAAGTCTATCGGTAAGCAGGAAACCTCGTCCCTCGCGGGAATAACCTGTTCGTACCGGTATCCGGGCCAAAAAAACCGCCAGCGCTGAAGAAAAAGAATTTTTGAAAAGAATCGCGTGTGTAAACTTATCGCTGCGCAGTTGTTTTGCTATCGCCACGGGACCGCTGTCTTTCTGCTCCAGCCACACATCGTTAAAACTGCCGGGCGATAGAACCTCTTGCACAACAGGCCGGCCTAAAAACGATATGACAGACGACGCAAACCGTTGACGTATTGCCCGCAAGGCCGGTGTGCACAGAATCGCGTCACCCATAGGCCAGGGAAGCCAGACTAAAATCTTGTCTATTGAATCCTGCATCTGGTATATTACTTTACAAGAAGTGTCTTGCTATTTTTGCCCATGCATCATATAGAAGGCAAGTGACATCATTTGCAGAACCACAGCAAAACCAAGCGAGATTAAAACCGCGTCATTATCTCTTATAGGACTTGTCAGAAACCATATACTTATTATCAGGCAGAGCACAACAACAACCTGCAAGGCACCTGCCAGCATCCTCATCATTGAGAAGTCGCCGAATCTCTCGAAACGACGCGCAGCTTTTAACTGTTCCAGAATGGCCTCCAACAACTGTTCACACCTCGAGTCGCGAATGTTGGGGTCGGTATCTGTTGTTTGCGACTGCCGTGGTTTTTCAATATTTTGCGCCGCTTGTGATGTCAACGGGGTTTCAGTTGGGATTTTGTAAGTTGAACGATGGTATTTTTTGATAATATTGGTTACCTCCTTAATATTTACAGCTTTGAAATCCGGGTTCGACAGAATCTGGCGGAATTCTTTATTCTGCAAAGAGGTGTTTATCAATATGGTTTTGCAGCCTGCCCGCCGGCCGGCCTCGACATCACTACTGTTGTTGCCGACCATCCACGACTCACTAAGGTCAATATCCATTTCATCGGCGGCGGCCAGCAGCATGCCGGCGTTTGGCTTTCGCCAGTCATGCTCCCTGCGATATTTTTCAACAACTCCATCGGGATGATAAGGACAGTAATAAATCCCGTCAAGGTGTGTTCCTTTTTCGGCAAGCAGTTGTTTTAATCGGTCGTGGATTTTGTCAAGCACCTTCACTGTGATAATTCCACGCGCAACGGCAGATTGATTGGAAACAACAACCAGCTTATACCCCATAGTTTTGAGTTGGCCCAGTGCCTCAGCTACCCCGTCCAGAAGTTTGACCTGGTTCGGGTCGTTTATATAGCCCGGGTCCTCAATCAGAGTGTCGTCACGGTCCATGAATATTGCTTTGTAGGGCATAGATTTAACTATCCGCAAAAGCTCTGCTCCACCAGGTCGCAGATTATATGATAGGCAAGTTGATGAATTTCCTGACTGCGTGCCGTTGATTTGTCATCCGCACAAAAACACACATCAGCTAATTTCTCAAGTTTGCTGTCGGGGCGTCCTGTGAAGGCAAGAATTCCGGCTCCGGTTTCCTTTGCCGCCTCTGCCGCGCAAACCACATTCGCCGATGAACCACTGGTCGAGATGGCCCACAGAACATCGCCTTTTCTAACCAGGGCTTCTACTTGCCGCCTGAAGACACTTTCATATCCGTAATCATTGGCAATCGAAGTCATTATCGAGGTGTCCGTAGAAAGCGCGACCGCGGGCAACGCTCTTCGTTCTCTGCGGAATCTGCCTACCAACTCTCCGGCGATATGTTGTGCGTCGGCAGCTGAGCCGCCATTACCACAAATATAAACCTGCCCGCCGGCTTTTAGTGATTCGACTATCATCTTGGCCGCTGAAACAATTGCCTCGATGCCGCCTGCCTCGAGTTCAGTGACCATTTGCTTGTGTGTCTCGATTGTTTCTGTAATCTGTTTTTTTGTGTTCTGGTCCATCAGGGCTTTTTTGCCGATGATTTGGCGCTTTTAATCATTTCAGCCAGTGATTTCGCTTTTTCGATTATTCTTGTTGAGCTTTTGCCTTTAACAATCGGCGCAAGCACGACTTTACCACCCAGAGACTCAACAAAATCTGCACCAACTACTCCTTTATCCGCCCAATCCTGCCCCTTTACCAACACGTCAGGCTTGACTTTTTTGATTAAGGCAAGCGGGTCCGGCTCATCAAAAATCGTAATATAATCGACAGTCTCCATCGCGGCAAGCACCGCGGCCCTGTCCAACTGATTGTTGATTGGTCTTTCGGGCCCCTTGATGATCTTTACGGAACTATCACTGTTCAGTCCGACAACGACTATGTCACCCTGTGACCTGCAAAACTTCAGGAATTCGATATGGCCTCTGTGCACCACGTCAAAACAGCCGTTAGTAAAGACTATTCTGCCATTTTGTCTACGATGCCAGTCAAGTTCAGTCACCAAAGCATCAATCGAACGTACTTTACCGTCTTTACCTCGTTTTTGACTGACGATTTCGTTGATAATTTCTTCGATGGTCACTGTTGCAACGCCGAATTTTTCCACCTCGATACCGCCGGTTATGTTGGACAACTGTACCGCCGTTTTATAATCACAACCCGCAGCCAGACTTATCGCAAGCGTTGCCAGCACCATATCGCCGGCCCCGGTAACGTCATAAACACTTCGTGGTCTTGTGGCAATAAGCTCACCTGTCTTTTCTGTTCTAAGGTATGCACCCTCTTTATCGAGTGTAATCACCACAGCTTTTAGGTTTAACTTGTCACAAAGCTGCTCAGCCGCTTTCTTTGCGTCATCGGCCGTCTTTATCTCAAAACCAACGGCTAACGAAGTTTCCTGGCGGTTCGGCGTAATGACTGTAGCGCCGATATATTTTGAATAGTCACTGGTCAGCGAAGGGTCAACAAGCACTTTTTTACCGGCCAGCTTTGCCAGCTCTATCATTTTCCGGCACATTCGCGAACTTAGCAGCCCCTTATTATAATCCTGCAAACATACGATGTCGGCCTGTCGCAATTTATCTTCGTAAACTCGCAAGACCGCTTCGTTCAATTCGTCAGACAACGGCTCTGTGCATTCTTCGTCCATCCTGAACAACTGCTGCTGATGACGATGCTGGGCCAGACCGATAAGTCTCTGTTTGGCTGTTGTCGGCCGGTCGGGCGCCGTAACTAATCCACTGATGTCAGAACCGCTTTCAGCCAGCGCCTCTTTCAGGATTTCGCTGTTGCCATCCTGTCCTATTATCCCAAGACAGCAGGGCTCGGCCCCCAGAGCAGCAAGGTCGCGAGTTACCGACCCCGCTCCGCCACAACTGTGCTCGGTTTTAGTGACCTTCAACACCGGCACAGGTGCCTCAGAGCTTATCCTCAGGGCGTCGCCATAGACATAAACGTCGAGCATAAAATCGCCGACAACCAGAACTTTCGGCGAGCCCAGATTCGTTACCGTTTTTAATAAATTTTCATACATATGATTATCGCTATCTGGTTACGGATTGCCGCCTGCATCGTTTGTAACGGCTGTTTATCTTGTAAAGATTTTAACCGCTAATCGGCTTTCAATCAACTGTTTTAATTTATCCTCACCTGCTGTGAATTTCAATTCAACCGCCAGATATGCCAAAAGTGCCGTTTTTTCAGCCTCTGCCGGCTTATCCGGGCACATACTCACAGCCTGCGGCAGCAGTAATGCCGTTTTGGTCCAGTCCTTGTGCGTTGTCAGCATCAAATCGACATCCAGGTATCTGGCCTCTTCGTAAATATCAATGACATCGTCCACTGTATAGCGATGGTGGTCGTTATAAACCCTCGAACCCGCCAACTCGACTCCGAGCCTTCTGGCGGTGTTTAAAAAAGCGTTCGGGTTGCCGATTCCACAGAAAGCAAATACCTTTTTGCCCTCCATTTGCTCTATACTGATTTCTTCACCGCCTATGGCCTTTACACAAACCGGCGAATGTATCGACCTTGCGATTATCATTTCCGAATTGAGTGAGCACAACTGTTCTTCGAGCTTGATCAATTTGTTCTCTCTTACCTGGTCACATCTGGTAATAACAACGGCATCAGCCCGCCGCAGTGAACCGGCCGGCTCCCGCAACAGGCCGGCGGGCAGCAGCTTGCGGTAACCGAAAGGGCGGGTGGAATCGATTGTTATGATATCTAAGTCTCTGTGCAGACGACGATGTTGAAATCCATCATCCATAACCAGAACTTTTGACCCGAACTCACTGACTGCTTTGGTCGCGCCTGCTGCGCGGTCTGAATTTACAATTACCCTGGCCTGGGGACAACTCTTGGCAAGAATCGCCGGTTCATCAGAAAATTTACCTTTTTTTGTTTTGTAGCCACGGGTAAGTATTGCGCAATTGATACCTTTTTCTTGCAGCAGCTTGCTCAGCCAGATTACAAGCGGAGTTTTACCTGTACCGCCGGCCGTTATGTTGCCCACACTCAAAACCACCGCGTCCGCATGATGTATTTTCAGCCAACTCTTGCTGTAAAGGAGATTACGCAGACCAATAGCAATTCTGTAGCCTAATGCGGCAAGCGCCAAAAAGAATCGCACAAATCCGAACCACAAACCCATTTTCTGGCCTGAAACCAGTTTACGATAAAGTTCCTCGTTCAATTACAAGGTCCTTACTTTAGGTTAAATGCTATTGGCTTTTTATTTTCCCAATAATCGCGTCAGCCATCTGACTTGTACCGACGGCAGTCGGGTCATTGCGGTCGGGTTTCATATCGTAAGTCACATTCTTGCCTTCAGCAATTACAGCAGCTACCGCGTTTTCAAGCCTGTCGCCCTCAGTTATCTTACCAATATGTCGCAGCATCATAGCACCGCTTAATATAAGTGCGGTGGGATTGACTTTGTTCTGCCCCTTATATTTTGGTGCGCTGCCGTGAGTCGCCTCGAATATCGCTCTCTTTTCACCGATGTTGGCGCCAGGTGCCACACCCAGTCCACCGACAAGCCCTGCGCACAAATCACTTATAATGTCACCATACAGATTCGGCAGCACAATAACATCATACAGTTCCGGCTTTTGAATCAACTGCATACACATATTGTCAACGATACGGTCTTCGAACTCAATATCAGGATAGTTCTTTGCAACCTCACGGCTGACCTCAAGCCACAAGCCATCCGAGAACTTCATAATATTTGCCTTATGCACAGAAGTAACTTTCCTGCGGCCCAATTTACGGGCATAGTCAAACGCAAAACGCACTATGCGTTCGGTACCCTTGACCGAAATCGGCTTTATACTTATGCCGGAATCGTTGCTTATCTTTCGCTCGCTGTGTTTATTTAGCCAGCCGATAAGCTCCGCCGTATCATCTTCGCCCTTTTCAAATTCAATTCCCGCGTAGAGGTCCTCGGTGTTTTCGCGTACAACCACAAGGTCGATATCCGTATACCTGCTGCGCACCCCCGGATAGCTCTTGCAGGGACGAAGACACGCATAAAGGTCCAGCGTTTGACGAAGATGAACGTTTATACTTCTAAAACCCGTACCGACCGGCGTAGTGATGGGCGCCTTCAATGCCACACCGTTTTTCTTGACCGATTCGACCGTAGCATCCGGCAGCGGTGTACCAAGACGCTCCATTACGTCCGTACCAGCCTCAGCCATTTCCCAGTTTATCCCGGCACCGGTGGCATCGACGCACCTGCGCGTAACTTCGGCAATTTCCGGACCAATTCCATCACCCGTAATCAATGTTACATTTACCATTTACTCTTGCTCCTAACAGTTTGCGAAACAGGCATATTATTCTTTACCGACACAAATGTCAACAATAGCATTTCTATTTATTTTTCCGTATACTTAATTGCAGGGCGGCATCTATGAACAAAGCTTCAGCATAGTAAAGAAGAAAGGCTGTTATGGCATCATTACCAGAGAACATAAGCTTCAGCGACTCCATCTACCAGTTGTGGTCCCTGATGAATCCCTGCGTTATATGTCCTCGCAAATGCAAAGTACATCGTAGTAGGGACCAGGTCGGTTTTTGCGGCATCGCTGAGGTGCCCGTCGTAAGCTCCGCATCGCCTCATTTTGGAGAAGAATCAGTACTTGTAGGAACCGGCGGCTCAGGGACGATATTTTTTGCAGGCTGCAACCTGGGCTGCATCTTCTGCCAGAACTACGACATAAGTCACCATCGCCATGGCAAACGAATGCAAATCGAGCGCCTTGCTGAACTGATGCTCGACTTGCAAAACTACGGCTGTGTTAACATCAACCTCGTCAGCCCAACCCATATAGTACCTGCCGCAATGGCCGCTGTCGAATTGGCCAAAACAAATGGCCTGACACTACCAATTGTTTATAATACAGGCGGCTACGATTGCATCGAAACGCTGAAATTGCTTGAAGGTTTCGTAGATATCTATATGCCCGATATGAAATACTCAGACCCAGGCGTTGCCGAACAGCTTTCCAGTGCACCCGATTATCCGCAGGTAAATTTCGCAGCCGTAAAAGAAATGCACCGCCAGGTAGGTGACTTGCAGGTCAAAGAAGGTCTTGCTGTGAAAGGCCTTTTAGTAAGACACCTTGTCCTGCCGAACAACCTTGCCGGCAGCTTCAAGATTATAGAATTCTTAGCCGGCGAAATTTCACCAAATACTGCCATTAATGTAATGAACCAGTATCGGCCTTGCTACAAGGCCGCGACTGTCGGCCAGATAAACCGCCGACCCCATCGAGAAGAAATCGAATCTGTCCGGCGCTATGCGGTCGAAAAAGGATTGAACGTTATTGACTGACAAGCTGCTTTCTTACTGTTTTTGAAGAAAGCAATTGACAATCCGAGGACAAAGCTGTTATAAAACTATCACAACTACACGGGAGTGTAGCTCAGTTGGTAGAGCAACGGCCTTTTAAGCCGTAGGTCTTGGGTTCGAGCCCCAACACTCTCATTCTTACCCCCGTTTCTGAACTTCTAACACCCATTACTTTCACTTGAGAAACATATTTGAGCTGGCAGCTCATCAAGTTACGCGCCAAGTCAGGCATTGGCACGCTTTTGGTAGGGATTGGTGAAGTCGGGCAGATTCTCAACAGCTTGAGATTCCTGCCCTTTGAAGATGTGCGTGTATCTCAACATAGTCAAGTTTATATCGCTATGTCTCATGATTGACTGAATAACTTTGGGGTGTGCTCCACTTGCAGCCAACAAACTACCTGTTGAATGTCTCAGGGCATGAAAGTCAATTCTGCCTTGGCTGTTATCTTTACAGTTGATTCCGGCAGCTTCCAAGTCTTTTCTTAACATTTTTGCCATGTTGTATTTACTCGGCAGTTTAAAAACTTTTGCCTGCGGGTGCTTTAGCCTTAGAAAAGTCTTTATTTGTTCAGCAGTATCTTTCCTTAGCGGCAGAATGCTTGTTTTGCAATTCTTTGCGTGTTCGGCGTTAATAGTAACAAAGTTATTCTCAAAGTTGAAGTTTAAGGGTGTCAGACTTCTTAGCTCCAACGCCCTTAGACCCGTCTCAATAGCCAGTCTATAGAGCAGGGCCCTTTGAGTACTCTCCATGTTAAAACGAGCAGGCTCATTAGCTGCGGTGTCCAGCGTCAACTATAATTTCTCTTAACGACAATTATTTCTTCCTTTCAGTTATCACATCTTTCCCATGAACAAATGCTTCCTGGGGGTGCCCCCATGGGGGCAAAATTCTGGATATTAC
>SDBT01000842.1_pt1 | contig 50836 bp, 53 predicted proteins | sample 2277101 | NCBI WGS metagenome assembly SDBT01 (sample SAMN10404973, study PRJNA504765) | marine sediment metagenome | isolation source: marine sediment core GS10_PC15, 103 cmbsf | place: Arctic Ocean: Southern Knipovich Ridge | collected 2010
ATCATCTTAGCTTTCTGAGCGACTTTTGGCGAAATGGCGTCTATGTCAGGTAAGAAGCTGTTTTCTTTTAACAACGGCACAGATTCCACCACTCCACCAGCAATTTTTACACCGGCAATATAGGCTGGATAGCAGGGATCTGGCACCAGTGCGGTATCCCCCACATCTAGCAGGCAAGTGTGAATATGGAACAGCCCGTCGGCTGAACCCAAGAGAGGCAAGACCTCGGTATCTGGATCGCTCTTAACCCCGTACTGGCGATCGTACCAGCCAACGATAGCTTCCTTAAGCGGCATAAGTGAGTAGAAGCTGGGGTAATGGTGATTATCAGGATCATAGCAGGCATCAGAAAGAGTTTTTTGCATATGCTCGGGAGGAACGACATCGGGATCTCCTAAGCCAAGATTTATGACATCTTTTCCTTCCTCCTTCATTTTAGTCATAATTAGATTCATAGCAGTTCCCAAGTAGGCTTCAAAATCATTTAACCGTTTGGCAATATTCATAGCTTGGACTCCTATATAGACTCTTCATCATCGTAAATGTTACATATACAACAAAGGAAGGTTGCCGGTTCATCTCCTATATTCTTCATTCCGTGAGGTTCCATCGAGGGTATATAAACGGCATCTCCTGGCTTTGCTATAGATTTGTCCACAAGCTCGTCCGTATCTAGATCGAAGCGCCGGCATTCAAATTGTCCTTGGAGGATATACATAGTTTGGTGGTAGAAATGATTATGGATAGGAATATGTCCTCCGGGCTGGATTTTAAAATATCGCAAACCATACTCCGGATTACCATGGCCGTCGTCACCACATTTGCTTAGCCAACGGATGCTGGTGCCCGTGACATCTTTCATTTCACCTTTATAGGGAAATTTTTCGATTTTAACGTCTTCGCAATCTATAAAATTGATAATTTCCATTTGTATCTCCTTTTAGAATCTCTATTTGTATCCTTCGAAAGAAAATATCTACCAAGTATTTAGGGCATTCCCATTATTTCATCCAGGGATATTCTGATATGTTCGACACTAGCAGCTCGCAAACGAATTTCATCTTTGGCTTCAATCGCCTTAATCATGTCAAATGCTTGATTAAAAAAAGAATTCTTATTTATATTATGCGTAAATGAAAGCCAAAAGCGAAGATAGTGACAAAGCATCCGTTCGAGCAGAAGCGCTAATTGGCTGTTTTTTGATGCCTTGTAAAGAATCGAGTGAAACTTTACATCTAGTTTAACGATTTCTTTATTTGATGCTTTATTATCAAGCTTATAAATCTCATCTTCAAGGTTATTTAATGTATTTAGCTCTTCAGGGGTGATGCGGTGCATTGCCCATATATTATTCTGCACCTCTAAAACGGAGCGGATTTCCGTAATCTCCCGGATACGTTTCAAAGTCAATGGTCTGACCACGAAATGGGAGCCCTGATGAACTATCCACTCTTCAGCATCAAGTCTTGTCAGAGCTATTGTTATCGGATTCCGGCTAACTCCGAAAGATTCAGCTAGTTCAACCAAATTAAGCGTGCTACCGGGTTTTAAATCCAACCATATGATTTTTTCTTTAAGATTTGAGTATATTTCTAATGGATTCAATTTGAAAGTTCCAAATCTATTTGTTTTTTTATGTTATATTTAATTAAAAATGTACGCATCATGCATTTATAATGCGTACATGATAAATATATTCTGCGTGCATGTCAAGAATTTTTTTTGAAAAAATTCATCCATCATCAGAATTATATCTCAATTTAGATGGAAATACCGAACCCTTTCGGTATCTGGATTATAGTTAACTGTATACTGGATGATCCCATATGTTGTGATTTATTCGAATACCATACACAATTCAAAATTTTCACTTAATCCGCTCTTAAAAAGCGAGTTCTTATTAGTTAAAAGAAAGGTGACTGTTTTCTTGCCGGCAGCGAATCATTATCTCAGCATATATGCTGTTTAATCAAGATGTGCAAATTAAGAAATCTAAGTCAAATTAAATGATCTTGTTTTTCTTGCTAATTTAAATACTTGTTGACTTAAATCCTAAAATTTATTATATGATTAGGAAATAATGCTACTAAGGGGAATCGCTATGGTTAAATTAAATTTTTCAAAAAGTGATCAATTTATAACCTATCTGTTTGTTCTATTGTTATTAGTCCTATCCGGTTGTGTAAGCACTTCTAAGTACCAGGCATTGCAAACTGAATATGACTCATTAAATAAAGAAACGAACGAACTCCAGGAAGCTAACCGGCAATTTCAGTCAGAGGTTGATGAACTTCAGAATAAAAATATTGAGTTGACCGGTCAAAATGAGAGCCAAATAGAGGCATCGCAAACTATGATTGTCGATTTCAAAGAAGAATCGCAAACCACAGTAGATGAACTCAAGGAAGAAATTGATGCTAAAACAGATCAGATCTCTGTATTAGAGGAAAAACTAAAAGCCAATCTGGTGGATAAGATCCTCTTTAAATCCGGCTCAGCCAAGGTGACCAAGGAAGGAAGAAAGATTCTTTTCCGGATCGCACCAATACTTAAAGAGGCTAAAGACAAAGAAATTCATATTGTTGGACACTGTGACAGGCTTCCGCCAGGAGCAGAGCTTTCAAAACAATATCGTAGTAATTGGGAACTATCCACGGCTCGGGCCACTGCCATTGCTCAGATTTTACAGTGGGGTTACGGGATAGATGCCGGCAGAATTGTTGCTGTGGGGGTTGCCCATTACAGGCCGATATATAAGGAAAGCGGAAAAAAGATTAGCGAAAAAAACAGGGCCGTCGAAATTTTCCTTACCGCACCAAAAAAATTTCAGGAATACTAAATTCTTTATGGATAAACCAAAAAGTTAAGTCCTTCGATTACTCTGGAACTCGGAGACATCTATGCTTTTATGCTTTAATAACGAGCTAGCGCATAAAATCATAGACGTCCCCTTGTCCTCACAAAACTTCCGTGCTTGATTTAAGGTCACCGGACAGCGCTGGGTATTTATTGCTTCTTTTCTTTTTTCAATTTTCGTTTTTCCTTTGGATTAAGCTGGGCCTTTTTCTTTTGTTCCCTTTTGCCGATATCTTTTTTTCCCTTATCACCCATATCTGTTTCTCCTTTCTTAAAAATGACTTGCGCCGGACTGTGGCGGCGAAAACCCTCCTTCGGTCGTAGAGGTTAAAAGATGAGATCGTTTAGCAAAGGTCTCTCAATCAGATATACTAAATGAGACCTTTGCAAAACGCCCCCTTTTGCCCAATTTCTGTGTCCCCGATGAGCGGGATTTGTCAACAGGCTCAAATTTTAATCCTCAAAATACTCAATGTATTCCTGTGGTTAAGATTTTCGCCTTCCTTGAACTTGAACAAAATTGAGCATTTTTCAAAGGTCTCTAAATCTAACCTAAATCTGAGCGCTATAATTGTTAATTTATTTTTGCGTGAGCCCTAAGTGAAATATGAATATTGTCACTTTTTGACAACTAAATCAAGACTGAATAAATATAATTGCCAAAATAACTTACCGCAAAAAATAAAAATTGTTATAAAATCGAACCGGATATTATACTTCATCTGCTTGATATAGTTGAAGATAACATGAGATCTTTGCAAAATACCCCCTTTTGCCTCCCGCTACTGCGGGATGTCAGACTCAACATTTTGCACGAAGTGACACGGAGTGAAGCGTAGCGCTAACCTTTAGCGCTATCCTCAAAATACTCAATGTATGGATGCCTGTCCCGATCTCATCGGGGTGGTTAATCCCGCTATAGCGGGAAGCATTTTTCAAAGGTCTCGATACATTTACATCTCCACACTTAAATTGTCGTTCAGCGGGCAAATCGACTTCCAGATTTTTTCTACTTGACAGGTGTAACGACCATGGTATAATGACTATGGTCATTTTATCATTTTTGCCTTCAATATATGCAATGGGAGTCTTGACATGGACAATGTAATATCGAAATCGAAATTCAAACCTCAGGCTTTGAAGTATTTTCGTTATGTAGAACAGTCAGGCCAAGAATTAATCATCACTGACCACGGGAAACCGACCTTAAAAATTGTACCGTTTTCAGAAGATCCTTTGGAAACCCTAAAAGCGCTCCGAAATTCAGTGATCAAGTACGAAGATCCGACCGCTCCTGTAGGATTGGAAGACTGGGAGTCTTTAAAATGATTGTCCTGGACACTCACACTTGGGTCTGGTGGGTAAGCAATCCGGAAAACCTCTCTCCGCCTGCAAGAAAAATAATTGATAGTACTATAGAGAATAGTGAAATTTTTATCTCATCCATAAGCGCATGGGAGGTTGCTCTCCTGGTAGCCAAAGGACGTTTGCAACTTACAATAGAAATAAGTGACTGGATTGCCAAATCAGAAAGATTGCCGTTTGTTAAATTCATCCCCATTGACAACGCTATTGCCGTTAAATCTGTTTCCTTGCCAAAACCCTTACACAGCGATCCCGCGGATCGCATCATCATTGCTACCGCTACCACAGTTGGAGCACCCATAGTCACGAAAGATGAAAGAATATTAAACTACCCACATGTTGAAACGGTCTGGTAGGCATCAGTCTGCCAAACTCATCGGCGGACCCGCCCGCCTCGCCTGAGCTCGTGACCCGCCTGCTATCGCCATATAGCAATGGCGGACAGGTCTGTGGATAAAAAAAGCCCCCATCAGGCCAAAAGATTCCCGATGAGGGCTTTATATAAAGCTTCCAGGAGATTGAAATCTATGTCGTTATCTTACCATATTTGCACTTAGCCATAAGATGGCATAGGCGTTCGCTTTACGCCTTGCACCATGTTCTCTGCGCTCTGCGTTACCTCCACACAAGAGCCAATACAATCCCCAGGATCAGCCAGAATGGTACCGAGATTATCAGGGCCAGAGTCAGCCCACGGAATAAGCCCAATTGTCTAAATAGGGTATGCCGCTCCAGAGCTCTCTTAACAATTATTTCCAGTTCCTTCATCTTGAACGGCTTTGGAATGAAGTCATAAGCCCCCTTTTTGATGGCCATAACTGCTGATTCAATGGTCCCATAACCGGTAATAACCAAAACCACGACCCGCTTGTCTAGGCTCTTTGCCGCCTCCAGGAGCTCCATCCCGTCCATTTCCGGCATCTTTAAATCCGTAATGATCAGTTGGAAATCCCCCTGCTCAAATGTGGTCAGCGCCTCTCTACCGCCATATGTCGGGGAGGCCTGATAGCCTAATTTGGACAGATACTCCACAAGGTTATCGGCCAGAGCTTTATCGTCATCCACCACCAGAATCCTTGCCTCTTTTTTATCCATAACGATAAAATCCCTCTCCACAAGAATGTCGATCTAGGCCTTCCCCTATCCTTTAATCTGCGCATGCCCCGTTAAATGTTTACCCCGTGGAATGCCTTTACTTATTCCACTGGGGCCTTTGGTTTTCTATTTAACCGGGGTAATCTGCGGATTAGCGTCCCGCCCCCATTAGTACCGCCCTAGCTGTCTCTAACAATATCTTGGAATCAAGACCCAGTGACCAGTTGTCGATGTAACTTAGATCCATCCTCATCCATTCCTCAAAGGGCATTTCGTTTCGATTAGGAGTAACCTGCCATATGCACGTCAGGCCCGGCTTCATGGAAAGGCGTCTTCGCTGCCATATATCGTACTTTCCCACCTCAGCCGGTATGGGAGGACGAGGCCCGACCAGGCTCATCTCGCCTTTTAGTATGTTAATCAACTGAGGTAACTCGTCCAAGCTGGCCTTCCTCAACAGGGCACCGACAAAAGGGATAATGCGTGGGTCTTTCTTCATCTTGAACACCGGGCCATCAGTCTCATCCATGGCATCCAGCTGCTGACGTCTCGCCTCTGCATCGGCCACCATAGTGCGGAATTTGTAGATCATGAATCTGCGTCCATTTAGCCCACAGCGCTCCTGTTTGAAGAAGACCGGCCCCTTGGAGGAGAGCTTGATGGCACAGGAAATGAGCAGGAAAAGAGGCACGAGCAGAACCATGGCTATACCAGTAGAAACATAGTCAAAGGCAGTCTTGATAAGCAGATCTCCGCCCCTGACCGGGGTGGTTGTCAGGGCCAGGGTAGGGATGCCCAGGAACTCCTCAAACTGCATGGAAGCTATCCCGGGCCTGTACCTGAGTTGTTGAATCTGCCAATCCGGGATGATGCGGACGGCAACACCCATCTGTTCGGCAAAGGCCATATGTTTATCCACGTTTCTTATCCAGCTCAGGGGCATGGCAAAAATCAATTCATCCACGACCTGTTTCAAGAGGATGTTTTTCAGGTTATTTACCGTGCTGATGATCTTTACGCCGTTTTTCACGTTCCTGCCAATCTCATCCTCCTCAAGGCCCAGGCAGCCCACAACCCTGTACCCGGAACCCGTAGCTTCCCCAATGACATCGATGACCTCCTTTGCCCTTTCCTTGCCGCCGATGATGAGGACATTGCGAAAGTTGAATCCCTTCAAGCGATAGTGGGTTAAGATCCTGTAGGCTACCCCCTTGCTAAGGGCAAGAAGCCCGATATCAAGCAGGAAGAATATGCCCATCATGATCCGGCTCACATCAGTTATCTTGAAAATGTACATGCATAAGATCATGATGAACATACCGGTGGATACGGCCTTAAGCATGTTCCAGAAGATCTGAGCTAAGCTCTCTTGTCTGTAAGATTTATACAGGTCAAACAGGGAAAAAGTCACATACCAGATGATAATGATCATGAGCAGGACGATGTAGTAGTTTGGGGCGATAGTCAAACCACGGAAAGGCTCTGGCAGGAGGTATTTCTTGATGAAATAGGCCGCAATAAAGGCTGCGGCCGTCAGGCCGATATCCCATGCCTTATGTGCCTGAGTGATAAGCTTAGCTCGTTCTCTTAGCATGATTTGTTAAATAGGATGGATGAGGCTGGTTTGCGGATGGAAAAACAAAAGCACTACATCTTTGACAATGAACTATCCAAAAGCCCAACACTTTTTTATCAAGGAAAAGCAAACCATAAAGCACAATTTTTTTACCGAAAACAGCCTTGAGCAGGAATCGGTAAAAAATGGGTTATAGTTTTTTACCGAAAAGTGCTTTGAGCAGAAATCAGTAAAAATTTACAAGTTACCGAAATTATCTACGTCCCTCAGGGACGCTTGACAACATATGATAACCTATGATAAGTATATGACATGAAAGTCTTTCAAATGCCGCGGTTCAAGAACTATGTTAAGAAGCTTCCGCGCCACTTCCAGCAGGTTATTTTAGATGCAGTGGAAGATGTCCTGGCAAATCCTGATGTCGGCAAACTTAAAAAAGGCGACTTGGCGGGCTTTAGGGTTCATAAGTTTATGATGGTCCGCCAGTTGACTCTGATGGCTTATAAGGTTGAAAACGATTCCCTTGTCTTGTACCAAGTTGGTCCACATGAAAACTTTTATAAGAATCTAAAAAAATATTTGAAAGAAATAGGAGGCTAAAATGCTAACAGCAGAAAAAGTCATAAAAGAAATATACCTTCTTCCCATAGAGGAAAGACAAAAAATTGCACGCCATATTATAGAGTTTGGAATAAGAGGCCCTTATCCGGATGCCCCTGAGATTCTGGACATAAAAGAATGGCAGAATGAAATTGCAAGAAAGCCGTTTAATCTAAAACAGGCATCGGAGTATCTCGGAGTGTCATCAGTCACCCTCAGAAGATGGGTCAAAGCAGGTCGTGTATTGGCCTCTAAAATAGGCAGGGCATATACATTCGATGTGAGGGATCTTAAAGAACTCAAAAGAGCCCATGTCACAAAAGAATCTGCAAAAAAACTATAAATATCAGTTCACAATCCCCCAATTTTTACCCCCTGAAATTTTTATCCCGTGGAATCCTTGCCCAATGGAATACTTGCCCTGTGAAATGCAGCGCATATTTCTCTGGGGCGAAGTCCATTCCATCGGGGCGAAGGCTATTCCACTGGGGCGCTATGTTTACCCCGCCTGTCGGAGCGTAGCGTAGATCCCGCTATCGGGGCCCCGTTGAACCGGGTACCCTCTGGGTGTTCAACTGGGGTTGAATGTTTACCCCGTTAAATCAAAAAGGTATTTAACTGGGGCAGAGCCTATTCAACTGGGGCACTATGTTTACCCCGTGAAATTCGTAGACTATTTCACTGGGGCGCCATGCGCTTAACGTACTCTTTAAGAACCATCCACACAAACACAGGATTTGTCTTTGCGTACCGCTTCCACATCCTCCTTGGTTCCTGGTATATCCGAAAACACCACTCCAGACCGCTTCTCTGCATCCATGCAGGAGCGCGCTTTGTCCTGCCGGCGATGATATCAAAACTAATCATCATTAAGCATTATCTATCAAGAATGTAGATGCAACCCCAATTCTTTGGACAAAATAAAAATGAGAGGTCTTTCCAGTCATTGGAGTGAAAGGATTTGGGATTGTATAGGTTATTTATCTTTTTGGCGGGGGTGATATTTTATGAGCTTAGAGGCTTTGCCTATAGTTCGCAGGATCTGACCCTAATTTTCCTCACTCTTATTTCATATTCCTTATCCTTCCTCTAATGCCTTCAGGAATTCCTGAGCATTTACTGGGGTAAACACTCGGATATCCAAGTCCCTGTAAATATGCCTATTTTCTGAAATAAGATAATCGGCCTTTACAGACTCCGCGAAGGCAGCAATCAGGGCATCTCCTGCCTTTAATCCTTTCTGATCCCGATATTTCTTAAATAATTCTACTGGAACATCCAGCATAGCGTAATGCTCTATCTTTGTACTGGAATAGATTAATCTATAAAAATCTCCCTCCAACTCCGCAGCAATGTTTCTTTGAACCTCTTTTCGGATTATCTCAGGTAATAAAAGTCGAAAATCTTCAGACTCTTCAATGAGAATCCTTATTGCATCCAGGACTTTTGCCGGAGCTTCTTCTCCTGTCTCCCTGTCCAGACCAAAGATATACTCATTGGTGTCCAAAATGATTCTCATAATTATCTTTCCATACGGACTCTCTGGTATCCCTTAATTTTTCTATCTTCTCATCCTTAGTTTTCCCTAACCCCAGGCCACCTCGATCCCGTATCTTTTTACGAAGTGTCGCCAAATAATAGGAGTATTCTTCCCCCTTTTCTTCTCCTCTTGAGACTGTTCGAGATCTTAAAAAGTCCATGAAATCTAAAACTTCGACCCTTTTATTTTCAGGAAGACCTCTCAGTTTCAAAAGGATCTTTTCCTCATATTCATCTATTGGAGTAAGCATTTTTACATCCCTCCCAAAAATTGTTCTTATGTTACCTATCTATTATATTGGTGTCAATAAAGAATGGGAAGCAACAACCATGAATAATCCGTGTAGTCTACGCCTGCCCCGCCTGTCCCGTAGCTCCGGCAGATGGTACTGGGGTAGGTCCGGTAGATCGTACTGGGGTTGTATTTCTCTTCTATCTGTCTGCGTATATCTTCTCGTTCCTCTTCTGATAATTCCTTTTCCAAAAGCACTTCCATTTTCCCCTTCAAATCATCAACATCACCGCACCGAAAATATCTATCCCCAGGCAATTCAACCTCATTGTTTGCAGGAATGTCGGATACCAGGACAGGAAGGCCGTAACTCATTGCTTCGAGGAGTGCGATGGGAAGACCTTCATGGTAGGATGAACAAATAGAGGTTATGAATCTCCTTTGGCCTATCCTGTAAACAATTGTTCATAGGCCCAGAGTAACTTTGGCACTTCATATTTCCACTGTAATTCATTTTCAACTCGTTTTCTGCCGAACTCACCCATTTTCTTCCTTCCTTCAGGATCATCCAACAAAATCAGTATATTTTTTATTAGTGACAACGGATTGTTCGGTTGAGCATAAAGGGAGGCCTCCTGTGCTGTAAACCTTCCTTCAGTCATCTCAAACTGAATAATGGGCTTCCCGAGGGCCATGTATTCCATTATCTTGTTCATGGTGGATTTATCGTTCATTTCATTGACTACGTCGGGATTTACACAAACATCCGCAGTGCTCAGGATTTCCATAAGCATTTCATCTGGGATCCTCCCGGTAAAGGTCACATAGTCATCGATTTCGAGTCTCTTCGCCATTGTCTTCAAGACTTCTAATTCTGTGCCCGCACCTACAAGGATAAATTGGACATCGTGTCTCCTACAGTCATGAACCAGATAGGAGATGCCCTCAAGCAACAGATCCAATCCCTCCTGCTTGCCCATAACGCCTACATAGCCCACCAGATAGGGTCTCCCGTTTTTCCATTTGGGATTGGAGGACATAGTTTTCACCCTATTGAGATCAGGGCCGCTTCGCACCACATGGACCTTATCAGGTGGCATCCCACCCCGTTCCATAGCTATTTTCTTGTAGGACTGGTTTGTGGTGATGGAAATATCAGCGGTGTGAAAAGTAAGCTTTTCAAAAAGCAACATCAGCCTGTAAAAGAGATTCTTGCGGCCAAATTTAGCCAGATAGAGTTCGGGATTGATATCATGGTGGTCGAAAACGAACTTCTTTCCAAAAAAGATTTTGTAAAAAAGACCAATCAAAAATATGTCATCTGGGGGGTTACATGCGTGAATGACATCAAACCCCGTTTCTTTAAAGATCTTCAAAGACAAACCAAATTCCCATATAATCGCTGAACAATACTCAAAGAGATACCCTAAAGGACCAGCCCCCTCTAATGGTAAAGGGTGCCGGTAGATCGCAATGCCATCAATTTCCTCATATCTTTTTCCATAGCCCTTACCCGTAGGGCAGATAATCGAAATCTGATACCCTGTCTTCCTGAGCGTCGTAGCTTCCTGCCAGACACGCCTGTCAAAGGGAACCGGAAGATTTTCAACAATTATAAGTATTTGTTTGTTTTTCCTTTTCATAAATAATCTGCGCAAATCTGTGTAATCTGTGGATTACCAGCAGATGCCATCGTACTTACCGGCCTCACTTCGAATATCTGAAATCCGCACCAGGTCCACCAGCACCTGACCAGGTTTTAGCCGTTCAGGAATAGTATGGAACTCTGGATCAGCATTACCAATCACCAACGTTTCGGCGTGTTCCAAAACTTCCTTGATACCTCCGACCATCAACCTGGATATGTGAGGAATATGATTTAAGATATAGTCCCGGTTGGTCCCCACAAGGCTCGCAATGTTCACATTCCGATCGTAAAGTCGAATATCGTATCCCTTACCGAGAAGTCGTTCGATTACCTCCACTATAGGGCTTTCTCTGAGGTCATCCGTTCCGCCCTTGAAACTGAAACCCAGTACTCCAACTTTTTTGCTTTTTTTCTCCATCACCATCCGTATTCCGCGTTCTACCTGAAGTACATTGCTGGGCATAATCGAATTTATAATGGGAAGATCAAGGTCCATTCTTTTACCAGTGTAGGTTAAGGCTCGCAGGTCCTTGGGAAGACAGGAACCGCCGAAGGCAAAACCAGGTTTTAAATAGGATGGGGAAATATTGAGTTTGGTATCCTGGCAAAAGATATCCATAACCTTGTGGCCGTCAATGCCAAGGGCTTTGCAGATATTCCCGATCTCATTGCCGAATCCAACCTTGAGGGCATGCCAGGTATTGTCTACGTATTTGACCATTTCTGCTGTTTTATAGTCGGTTCGGATCAGCGGTGCACCGAACTGTTCATATATGGAAGCCAGAATACCTCCGCTTTTATTATCGGATTCACCGATTACCGTCTTAGGCGGATTATAATAATCAAAAACCGAACTACCCTCCCTCAAAAATTCAGGATTGTTGCACACTCCAAAGTTTTTCCCAGCTATCTTCCCCGAGTATTCTTCAAGAAGCGGAACGACAGTGTTATCCATGGTGCCAGGCAGTATAGTGCTTCGTATCACTACTACATGAAAATCGGTTTTTTCTTTCAGGGTTTTCCCGATTTCTTCACACACACGCTTAACGAATTTTAAATCTAGATCCCCGTTCATTTGGCTTGGTGTCCCAATGCAGATAAGTGATAGCTCTGAGACACGCACTGCCTCTGCATGATCGGTTGTAGCCCGCAACAGACCTTCCTGTACAGTTTTGGCAACTATATCTCCGATATCCTTTTCAATAATAGGAGTCTTTCCTTTGTTTATCAGGTCCACTTTGGTTTTATTCGGATCCACTCCGATTACTCTATGACCTTCCTGTGCAAGACATCCGGCAGAAACCGTACCCACATAACCTAGGCCAAAAATAGAAATTTTCATAAAAACTCCACCAGTTTACTTCTTGCCCTAATAATTTTAGGATCATCTCCAATTTAGTTGAGTGAAAAACAGGTGAACCATATTGAATTCAAATAGAATGGACATCCGGTATCTCAATGGATATAAGTTTGTCTGCCACGATAACCATTATCCAAAGGAGGCCTGCGATGTCCGCTATCAGTATAGCACCATATTTCCCATTTCGTCGCATCAAAATTGTAAATCAAACGGTTACACCCGAGGCCACATCAGCTCAAATCCATGTGCAGCCCGACAAACGGTTTCAACCCATATGCCATGGATGTGGTCAGAGGGCTTACGGATTTCACGATCTGCGATACTTTACGCTGAAAATTTAGAAAGGTTTTCTACAACTAATCTGGAGAAGAACCTAATTTTAAAACATGATCTTCTGAATTAAAACAAAAGTTGTTCCATCTTCAAGGTTTGACATATTGTAAATACTGCCAAATAACTCACAAGCCCATAATTTCAATATTCTTACAATCAAGAGTAAAAGATTTTTTTAATAGCCATGAGATTCAAATTAACTGATACTTTTAATAGCCATAATTGACTTTGTTAGATTGCAATATTTTTCCGCTACTATTTTCGAATCCGGAAAAAGAGCCTGCATGTCTGACTTTGTTAACAAGTGCCAATCTGGGGATGTTTTTTTTATCCATACTCTATTGCTAAATTTTATAAAAGATACAAGCAAAGTCCTTGGAATGTAAGCCATAAATGGCAATTGCGTATGACTTTCAACTGGGAACCATTTATATGGTGTTTGTACAAAATAGCCTTTCCCAAGCCGTATAATCTCATTTGCAAATTTCTTTTGGCTTTGTATTGCTCTTAGGTTAAACTCACGACGGCAAATTACCTTCCACACATCTGCTTTTGGTATGGTCACATGCTCAATTGTAGATGAGCAATAGACAATATCAAAAAAGCAATCATCAAATGGCAATCTGCCCGATTCTGGAATACATATTGGAGTATATCCATATCTTTTTTGTCCCTTTTTTACAGCCTCTTCACAAATATCAGCGATAAAAACATTTTTAGGCTCTATTTCAATGCCTTGGAGAATAAACGCAATATTTGTACCATCTAGAGAGCCAAGGTCTAAAATTTTAGTTAAAGGGCATAATAGGAAATTTGATAAAAATTGCTTTTTCCTTTTAGATCTGGCTCTCATTCTTTCATTATGAATTGCCTTTTGAATAATATTCGATATCATTTGTTTTTTGAAAATATCAACCTAAAAGCAATAGATAGCTTATGTTTCATTTCTTGAATGTTCTTGATATGAAAAATTCTATCTTTATAAAAATATGGATTAAAATAATATTTCTTCCCATATTTTGTTCGAAATTTTAACGTCATTATTTTTGAGTTTACATAATAATAAGCTCTCACAATCTCTTCTGAGGACATCAAGTCTGTTCTCATTGCGGGTTTATAAGTAACAGAAGCATGCGGTACAGAGTCATACTTTGTTACATCTTGCTCTTCTAGCCACCCCTTTTCCTTAGCCATCCTATACAATTCAGTTCCTGGAAAAGGAGTTGCTACAGATACACCTGGAAAATCAGTTTCGATTTCTTTAATAAACTCTACAGTGTTCTTAATACTCTTAAAATCTTCACCTGGATTGCCTACCATAAAAAACGAAGTTGTCGTCATACCAACTTGTTTTGCCCATTTGTGAGCATCGATAATTTGCTCATTAGTAATTCCCTTCTTCAATATTTTTCTTACCTTTGGATCACCAGACTCAACACCAAAGTCTATCCTTCTACAGCCGGCAGCCCTCATTTTCTTAAGTATTTCATAATCAACTGTGTTGACCCGTGAATTACACATCCAGACAATATTCAAACCATTATCCATTATCATATCACATAATTCTAGTAATCTATTTTTATTAATCGTGATAGTGTCATCAACAAAATCAAACTGTGTTGCGTCAAAACTTTTCATTAGATATACGATTTCCTGATAGATATTTTCGGCAGTCCGTCCTCTAAATTTTCTTCCAAAAATAGTATGCGAATCACAAAAAATACATTGAAAAGGACACCCTCTACTGCTTAAGAGGGTAAAAACCTGTTTGCTAACATCTCCCCCAACTGCTGAAGGAGAATATTTTTTAACTGGCAATAAATGCCAAGCCGGAAAAGGTTGAGAATCCAAATCTTCAATATAACCACGAGGTTTATTCTTTACTACACTCCCATTAGAACGCCAGACCAGACCATCTATAGCGCAAAATTTATTATTATTCTTAAATATCTTCTTTGAAAGCTCTGCGAAAGTAATCTCCCCTTCCCCAATAACTACAAAGTCAATTTCCTCAACTTGCTTTAAAACTTGTTCAGAAACAGCTGACACGTGAGGCCCACCCATGACAACAGGAATATTTCTATCAACACTCTTTATTGTCTGGGTTATGGCTATAGCGCTACGAAACTGGGGAGTCATAGAAGATATGCCAACAATCTTAGGTTTTATTCTTTTAATTTCATTTTTTAAAACTTCCAGATTCATTTCCAAAGCAGCCATATCTATAATTGTTATTTTATATCCAAGCTTCTCCATGTAAGAAGCAATATAAGCTATTCCCAGAGGGGGATTTTTTCTGACCCATTCATATGGCGGATATATGAGAAGGATATCAAACATGATTCATTTTAGATAATTTTAGGCAAAATATTTTTAGACTACCAATTACAAATTACTTCTTCCTGGTGGCTATTGTGAATTAACTTTGAACCAACACGTAAAAATGTAATGTTACTACCTACAATTTTAGTTGTTTTCCCGGCCATATTTTTTTCTAGATATAATAATTTCCCATTAAATTGGACATCATTATATTCAACTCTTTTACTATTATCACCAAAATTATAATAGTAATATTGAACTATATCACCAGACATTAAAATTGAAATAGCTTCTGGGTACGTTTTATAAATTTGACACTTTTTCCCAATGTTTTCTTCGCCCAAAAGAACAGTATTAAATTGGCAATTTTCATTTGCAATTTTTGTGAAGCTAATTATATTTGCTGGAACTTTTTTTCCATACCTCTGGGAATACCAGCCCTTTTTATTTTCAACACTAATGTTAGAGGGCCTCTTTCCGTTGTCAGTCTCTTGTGCTAATATTATTTCCAATAAAGGCTTTTTTGGTTTATTCGGACGTGTTAAGAGGAAACCATGTTTACGTTTTTGTAACGTCACCCTAGGATGAAGGTGGAATAATAATTCGTATTTATGTTTCTTTTTACTTTCTATTAAATCAGTAAAAATCCATACAGAAGGTTTTAGGAAAAATATAATCCTTCTTATTATAACAGGATCTGTTAATCTTGAATAACCATTATGATTGGCGTCTATGAGATCATAATGCTTGTTGGAAATCTTGTTGATAATTGATACTTTAGGTGCTTTTCCCCATACAAATGAGTTTTTATATTCCGATTGATTTTTACCATCGACCACTGTGGTATTATGGGATGAAGTGCCTTTAAAATATTGCCTCATATCTGAAAATCCTAAATATGAAAACGTACCTGGGTCATCAATTATTATCAGGTCATTTATGCTTAAAACAAATGAGAGTATATCTGCATGCCCATGAGCCATTGAAGGAGGATAGCCAATGGGGCCTGTGTCTACAAGCATTGAACCCTTTGGCTTGCCATTACTACTCATTAGGAAATATCCTCCTTTAGGAAAATCAATAGTTGAAGGGAAATACTTACAATCACTAAGTTGGTCATATCTTTTTAAACCGTCCTTACCCAAAAGCCAAAATGCCTTTTCTCCAAACTTTGATATAACAGCTTTCATGTCGGGCCTATTAAACATTACGGCTCCAATAGAAAGATTAGATTCGCAATCTTGAACCTTATTGTTATCTACTTTGAAACCCTTCCCTTCATCTCCATCGCCAATATTAGGGATCGTTCCCATTGCTCCCTTTAAATGCATCAGAAATTCACACATTTTTTCAATTCTATTTAGTGCCTTTTTTGAAAAGCCGTATCCAGTACGTCTACCTATAATTAGTGCTTGAAAATAAAAATCGAGTATGAAACTAAGATAACTTGTGGATTGCTCCGCACCTACACCATCTTCATGTACTTGCTTAAATAATTCGGTCTCTAAAATACTAAACCCCTTATCTATCCATTCCTGAGATTTGTCGAACTCCGAAAAAACAGTCCCAACTATAAAAAGACCAGCAGCTTGTCCTATAATATGGTTAGTAGCTGATGAACCAAACGATAGGTATTGAGAAATATGCTCTGTTTGAAGATAGATTGACTTAAGAATCTTCCATTTTATGTCTTCGTTAAAACTAGCCGAATTCATAAAAAATCGAAAGGCCCATGCCCAGGAAATCATCCTGATAGCCATATCAAGTTTTACGATCCAATTTATTCCTACCTCCTTTGGATTGTTATCAATCCAGTGAGTTATTTGTGTCACAAACTCCTCAGCATATTTCTCTTTACCCGTTAACCAATAGGCCTTTCCTAAAGAAAAGAAATACTGATGTCTACTTAACTCCCAGGGGATTTTTATGTCACCCATATCTTCTGTAAAACGATAATCAATGTCTCCCCAGTATTTCATCTGCCATGTTTTTCCATTTTCAAAGCTCATATGCCAGTTTATTTTTTCGCCAAGATAGGTCTTTCCTGAACCAAGAAAATCAAAATAGTGTTCACAAATCTGATCTGCGTATATTATTGTATGATTGGCTTCTTGTGGATAATTCTTTTTGAAAAGCTCTACATTTTCGATTGTACTTTCCATAGAAGCAGGGAAAACCTTATAACCTTTTTTCAAAACATATCTATTTAACTGCTCTTTTGTATCTTTAATATAGTTTTCAGTCTTATTCTTTACTCTTTTTTTCTTATAGTTTTCAGAAAGCTTCAAGCAATCCATAAAGTTTTCATCGGAGAACTGTTTCTCAAAAAGTCTTATTCTATATTTAGACACTTTTTGTTTGAATAATACTATGAATCTATCGTTAATTTCATCGAATGACATGACACTCAGTCGATTCAAATACCATTTAATTTTGGTCAAAATGCTTTTCATTAGCAAATAAGTTTCTTTTATCAGTCCTTGAATTCAGATTTATATAAAATCTCATTAATAATTGATTCATAAGAATATTTTGAATTGTATTTTGCAATTTCAGCTCTATCATAAAATGGTGATAGATCTTTTATGGGTTTAATAAGTTCCATTTGATCTTTATAAATGAACCCATTTTTTCCATCTATCAAATGATCAACTCTTTTCGAGTTTGGGATGATAGCTTTTAATCCAGTGGCCATAGATTCCTGAATTGTTATTGAGGCATCGAACCAAATGGAATAATCGGCACCATTAAACAAACAATTTAATTGCTCATAAGATAAATAATCAATCAATAGTAAGTTATCTCCCACATATAATTTTTTTATTTTTCTCTTTATTAATTCTGAGTATTTATCACCTATAAATCCTGATAAACAATAAACAATATTATGGTTTTTTTTAAGTAAGGTAATAATTGGATAAATCCATTCAATAATTGGTTTTCTTTTTACAATTTTCGTTGTCGTACACAAAACTATTTGATTATCTAAAAAGCCATATCGTTTACGAAATTCCACTCTCAGTGAAGGTTTATAATAAAATTTATCAGAATCAAAGCCCAAACTTGAACGATATATCTTGTTTTTTACATTAGTATATCCTTTAGATTTTACAATTAATATTTCCTTCGTTTCATTAGTATTAGCAACTATTAAATTTGACCTCAGAAACGTTTCATAATACCATCTATCTTTAATCAGGTATGTGGTTATCTTTCTTTTACAAGATCTATGTTGTCTATTCAAATCACCGAAAAATGAAACTACTTTAGTTTTTGGCTTTAAATACTTAATCGATAAATATGGAAGCCCATGGTTAACATGAATCAAAAAAACAAAATCCGCATTAAAATCACAAATGTATTTTTTAATATTTTGAAATGGGAAAATAGTGTCAACTATTCTTAAAACTTTTGTAATTCTTTTTATTTCGTATTTGTCATTCTTTATTTCAGAATATCTGGTTTTATTAAACAAGGATCTATCAGAAGTTAATATTTTAACTTTATGGCCTAAGCGAAATAACGTATTTGCCATATGGACTTCTTGGTAACCGTATTTTTCTTCGAAAAAACTTGATATAATCAAAATTTTTAAATGTTTCATTATATAGCGTAGTTAAATGTTAAAGCAGTGGGTGTATTGTTAAGAAGCCCCTTTTTGCGAGAAGTAGTATAAGGCAAGTGTAGTGTTATTAATAAAACTCATTAATACTATCAACAATATATTTAACTTGGGAATCCATTAACTCAGGGTACATAGGAAGCGAAAGAATCTGGTCTTTATATTCATACGCCACAGGAAAATCGGAAGGTTTATGGTTGAGGTACTTGTATGCCGGCAATAGCGGAAGTGGTGTTGGATAGTGTATTCCTGTGGATATACCTTTTTCTTCTAAAGACTTCCGCAAACCTTCTCTATTTACCACTCTAACTACATACAGATGAAACACATGTTTCACGTTTGGGTGTGTTTGCGGTGTAACGATACTGTCAGCCACGCTTAATAATTGATTATACAAATTCGCATTTTCCAAACGTTTTCTATTCCACTCGTGAATATAGGGAAGTTTGACACTTAAAACAGCGGCCTGGAGACCGTCCATTCTGCTGTTTATTCCCTCTATTTCGTGCTTATGCTTTTTCAAAGCACCATGCTTTGAGAACATACGTGCTTTGACAGCAAATTCATCATCATTGGTTATAATCGCCCCTGCATCGCCATAAGCCCCAAGGTTTTTTCCGGGGTAAAAGCTGAAGGTGCCGGCTATACCAAATGTGCCTACCGTTTGTCCTTTGTATCTGGCGAAATGACCTTGGGCACAGTCCTCAACAAGAAAAAGACTCCTCTTTTCACATATTTCCACAATGCGATCTATCTCGGCAGACTGCCCGTAAAGATGAACGGGAATTATCGCCTTTGTCTTCGAAGTGATTTTCTCTTCTATCCTGTCAACATCAATAGTGTAATAATCCGGTTCAATGTCCACAAACACCACCCTTGCTCCGGTCTGGGCGATCACCTCGGAGGTGGAGATCCAAGAATTAGCCACGGTGATGATCTCATCGCCCGGACCTATACCCAATGCCTTAAGGGAAACATAAATTGCATCCGTGCCATTGGCCACACTGATGCAGTGCCTCAACCCGTACGCCTCAGCAAAGGCGTTCTCAAAAGCATCCACATACTTGCCGCCGACGAACGCAGTTTCGTCAATAACCGATTGAATCGCTCGGTCAATCTCAGGTTTTAGGGGCTGGTACTGCGCTTTAAGGTCCACAAAAGGGACTTCCATTAATATCACCTTTTCTCCGCAGATTATACAGATTTCACAGATTAATTTTAAAAAGATTCAATAAATAATAAGTAAATCCGAAATTCTCATAATTTAAAGAATATTTACAACTATACAACGCTTTATTCCCTATTCTTTCTGTACAATCTGCGTAATCTGCGGATGGGGTTGCCTGCATATATCCCTGACTCCTCAATATCCTTTGTCACCACTGAGCCCGCCCCGATGACAACATGATCCACGATTTTGACTGGCAAAATGGTTGCGTTGGTACCTATGACCACGTGATTGCCGACGTTCGTTGGTCTGTATAGCTTTTTGTTGCCGCGGGCCCTGTCCCCTGTGGAACAGGGGTCGTTGATGAACATGACTCCGTGGGATACAAAACAATCATCCCCTATGGTCACCAGTTCACAAATGAAGACATGCGATTGAATACGGCATTGTTTCCCGATTTCCACACCTCGCTGAATCTCAACAAAAGGACCGACGAACGACTCATCACCAATGGAACATTCATAGAGGTTGACCGGTTTTACTAAAGTAACGTTTTTTCCAAATGTAACATCCCGGATGTGGGCGTTGTATACCTTCGGAGTATTCATACACACAGTATCTCCACGACATTTTTGACGTGTTCAGGACCGGTCAAACAGGGCGTGCCGTTTTGAATACAATCAAGAAAATGCTCAATTTCCACCTTGAGCGGCTCCTGGAAGTCTATTTTCGGCAGAAGCACATCCCCGGACCGGTGGTTGAACTTGAAAAAATCCGTATGGTCAAAGTCCATATGTTCACCCAATACAGCCATCCGATCAATTCCCTTATCATATATGGCAATTTTGTTTTCGGCAATGTCATCGTAGACAACCATTTTCTTTGACCCCACCACTGTCATCCGCCTGATCTTATTAGGGTCCAGCCAACTCACATGGATATGGCCAACAATTTTATTCGGATAGTTAATATGCATAAAGACCACGTCCTCAATTCCATCTTGCACATAATCCATACCCTTTCTTGTCACAGAAATAGGAACCGGATCACCCAGGAGATACTGCATAATGCTCACATCATGGGGTGCCAGGTTCCAGAGTGCGTCCACATCGGAACGTATACGACCCAGATTAACACGCTGGCTATATATGTAACGTATATCACCAAGTTCACCTGAATCGATCAATTCCTTCAAATACCGAACAGCCAAATTGTACAGGAAGGTGTGTCCAGCCATTGCTACTAAATTCTTTTTGCTTGCCAGACCACCTATATCTTCAATTTCTGCAACTGAAGTGGCCATTGGCTTTTCCACCAGCACGTGCTTTTCCGCGTCCAGAGCCCTCATCGCAAGCTCAAAATGGGACGCAACCGGTGTCGCGATTACCACCGCCGAAACATCAGGATCATCCAGTACAGCCTCTACCTTATCGGTGACAGCAACAGACGGATAATTGCTCTTAACAAATTTTCTTCGCTCCCCAGAAAGATCCACCACCACCTTAACACAACAATCCTCATTCGCGACCAGATTCCGTAACAGATTCGGCCCCCAGTACCCAACCCCGATTTGCGCAATATTTATCATAATAACTCCTTAAATTATGGATGATTATCCACTCTTGTTCAATTTAAGAATTTAAAATTCCTCCACACTTTTGTCGGCGCGGATAAGGCTTCTGGCTGTTTTGGTAGGTCATAAGTTGTACCCTGTTTTCATTCTTGGTGACGAAAAAAGTGTATTTCTTTATGGACACTAGTTTGATAAAGTTTCTCACTCTATCGTTCATTCGAGAAATTTATTATATCTATTGTAAATATGAACAAATACCTTGTCCATTTCGGCTATCTCATCCTTACTAAGTACTTTACGCCACAAACCAACATTCTTTATCGAAACCTGCGGTTTTAAGAAATTCTTTTTAAGAACATGGTCCTGTTCTTGTACATTTAAAAATTCGAACAATTCTGGTACCAACTGATCATAATTTGATATTAAATCTTCAAATATTATTATCTTTATTGTCATTCCATTTGGATCTCTTTTTTTAATTTCCTTTTCGATTTCAATCCACCGATTATATATAGCTAACTCCCATTTGATAAATTCAGATAGTTTTTCTGGTATAAAACAGAATTTGGTGTTTTTTAATGTAGCGAATACATCTTTAGGATTTCTTAAAACAACGAGCATTTTGGCATTCGGAGCCATGTTTAAAATTTTGAAAGGGTACATAGAAGAAAAATTTTCATTAAAACAAAAATGCTGCTTTTGGTTTTTCTTAATACAATAATTGATTAATGATTTTATGTAATCATTTGTTATTTGATTAAAGTCTTTGTCCGATAATTTTTTCCCAACATATATTGGTTCTGTAATAAATTTATTCCTGTAAAATAAAGAGTATTTATTTAATTGACGTTTCAACAAAGTATCAATTCCGTACCAAAGCCCCCGATATTCAAAATCCAACAATCTATCAATGTATTTCTTCGATTGAATAATAAACTCTTTGTCAAAATGTTTACTATGACCTAGTATAGAGTAAGGACTTATAAATCTAGTATTTAACCTTCTTACCATTATTAAAAAATTTTTAATTGCAATATCCGTTTGATAAATACTCCAATTTTCAACTAGGGCATTACGAAGATTTATTAAGCCCCCAGGATCAACAAATAATCTAAACTCACTTTCAAAAACAAAATATGATTTGACCTCCTTTAACAAATCTACTACAGCACTAGAGCCAGTTGCTCCTAATCCTGCAATAAATACAATTTCGTTTTTGCCTTGTTTCACAGGAAAATTGCCACGCAGTAAATGGTTTCAAACATATAGAATTAGCCTTAAATATTATAATGAGGCTTGAGACGCTTGTTTAAGCCCTAGAACTTTATTGTATTGCCTAAAATATTTCCCTGCTACCTTTTCCCAACTGTAAACTGTAACAATTATGGGCGTTTTTACCGTTTCCCCAGTAGAGTTGCAGAAAATCCATCATGCAAATACCTCCGACCCAAAATGACTCCACTTATTAAGTCTCCTCTCTAGATATGATAAAGCCGAATAAGGTCGGTTTCCTAAGGTCAAGCCCAATATAGCTTATATAAGTCTGTGAAATCCGAGCCTTCCCCGCTTTATGAACCACACTACATTTAACGGGGTTGATTTGTGGATTAGAGAGATATTAGAACAGTGCATATATGAAAGGCGCAATCGCGCTGCTTTCAGTAAATACAATCAGCCCCCCAAGCAGCAACAGGGTAATAACAATTGGCAGCAGCCAATAACGCTTTTTTAATTTTATAAATTCCCAAAATTCGGTAATGATAGATTGATTCGCCATATTTTTCTCCTTAATATCTTTTTAAAAATCGTTCCTTGGGTTGTGCAGGTTCAGTGCGAGCCACCCAGTAAGACGAAGTATTCTTGTCAGGCTTTACAGGAAGGGGACGTCCGCCAAACAGGCGCTTCATCAAGGCTGATGGTGTAATGACCAAATAATATGCAAAGGTGAGAGTCAAAGCGGTTATAATTCTGCCAATGAAATGTGCGATTTTCAGCCAGGCGGTATAGACGGGCCTTATGGTCGAAGGAATTAGAATAAATCCTAAACCTAAGATAGATAGAAAACCAAATATGTAGGTTGGAAGAGACTTATTAGTCAAAAAACCTAAAACACATAGAGATCCGAAAAAGAAGAGTGCAATAACTCCAAATTTACGAATTTCTTTACTATCAGTCGAGTTCGAGTTCATCACGCCATCCCTCTCCTTCTTCCCAATTGGGTTGCTCCTCTTTAAAAAGTATAAAATCCTCAATAACCAGAATATCCATTTCCGTACGCATGAAACAACGATAAGCATCTTCCGGTGAACATATGATCGGTTCCCCACGAACATTAAAACTAGTATTGACGATCACCGCACAACCGGTTAGCTTCTCAAATTCGGAAATAACTTTGTGGTAGTCAGGCTTATCTTTTTTATTCACAGTTTGAAGTCGTGCTGAATAGTCAAGATGGGTCACGGCTGGAATATCACTTCTTTTCACTTTCAGCCGCTCAAGCATAGGCATACCGTCTGTGGGCGACTGAGGAAAGCGTTTATCTTCCCTTACTTTGGCCACTAAAAGCATATACGGACTTGGAATTGTAGTATCAAAATGCTTTGATACCTTCTCCTCGAGAACAGAAGGAGCAAACGGTCTGAATGATTCACGGTATTTTATCTTCAAATTCATTACTGTCTGAGTATCCTGACGTCTTGGATCTCCAAGAATGCTCCTGGCCCCCAGAGCCCTCGGGCCAAACTCCATTCTGCCTGCCATGTATCCCACGATCTTGCCTTCTTCTATGTAGCTGGCTATAATTCTCTCTCTCTTCCCTGAATCGAGTTTTTGATACGGATACGCTTTCTCATCAAGGTAAGCCTTCACCTCATCATTTGAAAAAGAAGGCCCCAAGTACGAACCTTGTTGCCTGTCACTTCCTTTTGGATCCGGTCTTTCATTTTTCAGATATCTGTACCATACGGACATGGCAGCCCCCATGGCGCCACCCGCATCCCCTGCGGCCGGCTGTATCCATATATCCTGAAAAGGGCCCTCTCTAAGTATCCGGCCATTTGCCACACAATTTAAAGCCACACCGCCTGCAAGGCAAAGGTTTGATTGGCTTGTTTCACTGTACACATGCCGCACCATCTTAATCATAATTTCTTCGGCCACTGCCTGGATGCTCGCTGCAATGTCCATATCCCTTTGCGTTATATCAGTCTCTGGTCTTCTAGGAGGTCTTCCAAATAATTTTGCGAAACGCTTGTTCGTCATCCGCAGTCCCCCAAGGAAGTCAAAATAGGATAAATTAAGTCTAAGAGAACCGTCTTCTTTCAAATCTATGAGTTCAGAAAGAATAATATCTTTATACTTAGGGGTTCCGTAAGGTGCTAGCCCCATAAGCTTATATTCACCTGAATTTACTTTGAAACCGGTAAAATATGTAAAGGCCGAGTAAAGCAAACCCAGTGAGTCGGGGAAATGGAGTTCTTTCAAGAGAGTCAGGTTTCTACCTTCTCCAAATCCATAGCATGCAGTAGCCCATTCTCCAACTCCGTCGATTGTTAATATAGCTGCTTCTTTAAAAGGTGACGGGTAAAATGCACTGGCAGCATGGGCTTCATGGTGTTCGGTAAAGAGGACGTCTCCTTCATACCCTATTTCACGTTTAATCAGCTTGGGGATATGAAGTTTCTGGCCCAGCCAAAGGGGCATGGCTTCAAGCCATGAACGGAGACCCTTTGGAGCTACTGTTAAATAACTCATAAGAAGACGTTCAAATGTAAGGAATGGCTTGTCATAGAAAACTACATAATCAAGATCTGTCGCTGAAACGCGCCCTTCTTCTAAGCAGTATTTAATGGCATTTTTAGGAAACCGTGGATCATGCTTTTTCCTTGTAAACCTTTCTTCCTGAACCGCTGCCAATATATCACCATCACAAAGCAGGCAAGCTGCGCTATCATGGTAAAAGCTTGATATGCCTAATATTTTTATAGTCATTCTAGTCGACAATCTCCAATAATTTACTCTCAAACAAATTTAAACTAAAATTACTAATGATTCTTGATCGTGGGTGATTATTAGATTTTGTTTCGAAAAGAGCCTTTTCCACTTTGCTAGTAATGTCATCAATATCATTTGGATTTACATAAAAACCAGTACCGCCAACGACCTCATGAATAGCCCCATATTTACTTGTGACAGGTATACAATTACAAAGCATTGCCTCAGCTATAGCACAGCCAAATCCTTCTTGGGTAGAAAGCTGAACGTACACTTTGCTTTTAGATAATATGTTTATTAGTTCTTCATCAGGTATATAACCAGTCAGTATTACATTTTTAGGGGCTAGGTTTTTTAGTTTCAAATAAGAATCATCTTGAAACTTCCCAATAACATAAAAGGGAATTTTAGGAATTTTTTTCGCCACATTAATATATCCTATTAATCCCTTGCGGATCAAATAATCTTCCCTTATTGTTGCGATAGTTGAAACCATAAATTCTTTTGGTGCCTTCTGCTTGTATTTTTCTATATCAAAACCGTGATAAATGTTAACCAATTTGTCTTTACCAACCCTCTTCATTATGGCATTGTATTCATAATTAGAAACTGTAAGAACTTTATGTGACAACCTAACTGAAAGCTCTGCAGCTAATTTTCTTCTATAACTATATTTAACACCAAATTTTGGTAAATCGCGCCACTTTTCATTAAGTATCATTGGACCACCAGCAACCAAGTATACTTTAGTTCTGGTTAGCATGCCAACTAGGTTACACATAAAAGACATACCACTTGCAAACCAAACATAAATTGTAGAATTACCTTTAGCCTCTTTGTATATATAATAACTATCTAGCACACTGGAGTATTTGATTGGAACAACTCTAAACTTCTTTTCTAATATCGTAATATCTCTTTTGTCCCACCCTCTTAACTTGTTATAAACATATATGAGCTTTTTCATAACTACCCTAAACAACTATTAACATCAGAGCGCACCCACCTGAACTTTGCAGAAGGGTCAGTTTCTATATGATCTACAAATTGCACGTTTAGTTCAACAGGTTCCCCAATTTCTTTTTGAAGCTTATTGATTTGACGGTTATATTCTATGTGCGTTCCATCAACAGTTTGAAAAATAATATCGAATTTATTTTTATCTCTTTGAATAACCTGAAATTTCCGCAGACCATTAATGTGCTCAAATGCATGTGTAAATAACTCCCCGTGAATTATTTTTCCGGAGCCTAATTTTATTAAGTCATGCACCCTACCCTCAATTTTTTCAAGCATTTTATATGGCAGACTACAAGAGCAATAGCCATTTCGCCAAGCTGCTATATCTCCAATCTCATATCTGATAATCGGTGCCCCTATAGAGTGCAACGCCGTTACCAAAACCCTTCCAAACACATCACGTTCATTATTATCATTCAACAGCTCAACAAATACGTTATCTTCAACAACGTGCATTCCTCCGGAAGGACAAGAAAAGGCTATGTTTGTAACTTCTGCTGCTCCGTAACCATTTTGAACCGGTACGCCAAATGCTTTTTCAATTGTTTTTCTTTGAAATTCGTGTAGAGGTTCAGCAGTTGTATTGACTAGTTTCAAATTGGGATTTAGCAATTTCGTATCGTTCTCAACCAAATAAGCTGCCACGAGATAAATTGGAGTTGTATATGAATATATAAGCTCAGGTTGGAATTGTTTTAACTCTTCAACACATCGTTTAATATTTCTACCATCTAAACCATAGGCCGATACTCGCTTAATACCATTTAATGAATAGCGCACCTCTCTTGCCAGAGTTTGGATTTTGCCCTTAAAAGTGCTGTCAAAACTACCAGAACTACCCCAAATCATAAAGATCCTGGGCACATTCGAAACACCATACCATTTGCGAGCACGTATTTTTGATGCTCTGCCCATTTCATCAAGATGCGGATGTTTATAAGTGTACACCGGTTCTCCGGTCGAGCCACCGGTTCTGGCTTTGTATACACTGGATTTTTTCACCTTCCTAGATATAAATAGCTTTGCATTTTCTTGAAAATGCTGTCTCCTAATAATCGGCCATTTCTTTATTACATCTAAAACCTCATCTGGATATTTGGGTATAGGCAATTTGCCAAATTGAGAATAAAACGGAACATTCTGAACCGAATCTTCCAGCAGATCTTTCAATTTTTCATTTCTGTAATTTTCCAGCTCCTCACGTTTATAACTGTCATGTTTCAACATTTCTCTAAGGCATAGCAAAGTCTTACGCCCTTTAAGTCTTTCCGCCGCGGTAAAGATAAAATGTCTAGTGTTCATCACTTAATTCCTTGTTCAACTCAACCATTTTATCGAAAAGCAGGTTAGCTGTGAGTTTGTGCCCCTTAGGGTTCGGGTGAGGATTATTAGGCAATTTATACTTCATTCTTTCACGTTTCCAATAGGGTGTTAAATCAATAATCGGTATTTTATTGCTCTCAGCAAGCTTATGGAAAAGATTTGGCTGAGTATTAGGCCAAAGCAAAATAACAAATTTCGCATTCAACTTATTTGCTATTTCAAGCATCTCTTCTATATACTTGATAGGCTGAGTCCATGTTTCATCTTTTTTCCCCTCATCATAATAATTTTCTTTCGTCCTCAAGCTCATTGCATGGAGCAATTGGCTGTACTTAATTCTAAGAAACCGAACCAACGCACTATGTTTTACCAGAAAGTTTTTAAAAGGAATTTTTAATCTATGTGCATCTTTTTTTCTTTCAGCGGCATCGATAGGGATGAGCTGCCCATCAACCCTGACCTTAAACTCCGGATATAAATAATCATTGCTGCATATTTCCAGAATTATTATTTCAGGGAACATTTTATGTCCAATTTGTTTGAGCAATTCAAGTTCTTGATAAGTTGAATAACCATTCACTCCAGTGTTATAAACTTCAAAACCTTTATCATATTCCTTTTCTAACATACTTTCTAATTGCTCAGAGAAAGTTTCTTTTTGTTTCACCCCATAACCAAAAGCAAAGGAATCTCCTAACACCAGAATACGCCTATTCTTCTTGTCGTACCATTTGTCAAAATCATCTCTGAATCCATGTTTATTAGTTTTTATTTCAATCGAACCTTGTCCGCCCAAGAAGTTTTTTTTAAGTTTATGACCTAAAACCGGGTCCTTGTCGTATGGTCCCGGGCTAAAATGATAATTGGGGGCCAAGTTAAGCAACCTTGCAAAGACTTCTATCACCAACAAAAAGATCAGAAAAACAACGGCCGTGAAACAAATATGTTTCAGCTTCTTGCCCTGCATTTCACTTCCTCTGCTCCATCAAAGTTACTCATAATATAGATTTCTGGAATTTGTCCATACCCTCATACACATCTGACATTGAGCGACTGTACGGAGTTACTCCTGTTTCCGTAATATAGCTTCATCATGAGATCTACATGATCCTGGATTGAAAATCTTTTCCTGACAAACTGCCCGGCATTAGCGCCTATAGTCTTCCTTAAATCATCGTTCTCTAATACTCTTACAATTTTATCGGCCAGCATTTTTACATCATTTGGATCAACCAAAAAACCGGTTTGATTGTCAATTATCAGTTCTGGAATTCCACCAATATCTGAACCAATAACAGTTTTCTTTTCTTTCATACTCTCAAGAATAATTCTCGGTAGAGAGTCAAAAGACTTCGGTACATGGACTATCACTTTTGCATTGATAATAAATTGTCGAAAGTCTCTTCTATAGCCCAGTATTTTGACATTTTTATCCAGTCCATTTTCTTTTATAAGGCGTTTAATATCTTGATAATAATGAGTGTCAGTAACACCGCCTAAAATAGCACATTTGACCTCGGGATGTGTTTTATGAATTTTTTGCAGCCCTTTAATTAAATGGAGCTGGTTTTTTGAAGGGTGAATTCTTCCAATATTAATCACATCATACTTTTTATTGGAAGAAGTGGTTATGCATGTTCTGCCTTTTTCAATCCCATTATAGATAGGAAGGATATCCATATCTTTATATTTAGCCATCAATAATTCAGCCAACTTTTTTGATACTGATACATATTTAACTTGCTTTGCTCGTAGCACAGCATTAAATATTCGAAAATGTTTGCTTCTGGCAAAAACCGGATTCCTAAGGTGGGCGATTAGCTTAATTTTTTTAGAAATTAAAGGTAAAACATACAAAATTGTATTGTTAGTGTTTGCATGAACGACACTTATATTATTCCTGCGGATAAATTTGCTGATGAATTTATGCAATATAATAAGTCTAATAAATGCCATAAAAATCCCATGAGGTGATTTGCTTGAAGGGGTAAGCCATTTCTTTGATAACATTCTGTTTGCATATACATTAACCTGACCGATTTTCAAGCACTCCTCAAACAAAGGGCCATTATTATCAGGCATGATTATAAATGGACTAATTTTTGTCTTGTCAATGTTTCGCAAAAGAGCAAGCAGGCTTTCTTCTGCTCCATATATCTCGGTTGTTTCACTTAAATATAAAATTCTCATGTCTTTTCACGCAGAATCGTTTCGATCTGCTTATATATTTTTTTAATGCTGTGTTCTTTTATCGCATAATCAAACGCCCGATCTGTTACATCATTTATTAACTTATCATTTTCTTTTATTTCACATAAATGTTCAGCGATTTTAGAAATGTCATCATTTACGAAGCCCATCAAATTTCTTTTTATTATATTATCAGGATCCACTTTTCTTGATACAATGTATGTTCTGCCAAGCATTGCCTGCAGGAAAGTATTGGGAAATCCTTCAGAGTCACTTGTATTCACATAGTATTTAGCTTTCTGGAAATATTCGTTTGTTTCATTATAGGATAATTGTCCTAACCATTTGAAGTTCGGAATATCTATTTGACATTTTTCAATTTGCTTCAGATAGTATGAATAATTGCATTTTCCAATCATTCTGATCTTAAAGGGCACATTTTTTAACTCATAAACTAATTTTATGAAAAGGTCAGGTCTTTTGAAATCACGCATGTTCGCAACCCATAAAACCAATTCTTCTTTTTTACTGCATGGTTTGGTCGAAAGGAACTCGAGGGGCAATGCATTCTTCACAACAGTACTTTTAAGGTTAAGTTTATTATATAATAAGATTTTCTGGCGATTACTTTGCACTAACCGTATTCTCGCTAGCCTTTTGCCCAAATATGACATGCTATCTCTGAAAAAACAGTTAATCCAGGCATACCATTTTTTAGGGAAAAACTGTTCATTAATATACCATTCCTTTTTCTTTAGCCACTGCAAACCGGCGTATTTGCCACAGTAATTGTCGTGAGAACACGCCCATATCATTGGCCATCTATTCATTTTAGCATATACCCCTATAATACCAGTCATCGTGGAATCTATACGCTGATAGTAACAATCAGTATCAATCTTGATAAGCTCCTTTAGCATTGATAAAGATGTTAAGATTTCGAGCTTATATGTTTTGTAGTAACAAAACTTAATTTCATAATTTAGTGGTTGCCCAGCATTAATTGATCTATATGGGGCCGAAGTAAGAATATATACATTCCAGCCCATTCGGTTAAACTCATTGGCCAAATACCAAACTTGTAATTCAGCTCCCCCTACAGATGAAGTTACAAATGAAGGAATAGCAAAACATATTGATTTAAGACTATTCATCACAGCGTATCTTTGATCGTCATAAAACTCTGGTGGGCACAAACAAGCGGTGTGAAAAAGATTAAGGTGCAATCCTCTGCGGATCACAAATCAGTCTTTTAGGGCAAGGGAGTCTACACATAGGTCTCACACAACACACTAGGAAGACATTAAGCATTGTATCCTGGGCTTTACTTGCCATTCAATGGCTTCGCAACGATTTCAATTCTGCCAGTAACACCCATCCCAATGACTTTTGCTATAAAGGAATGAGCATAGGATCGTAGGCTAATCATAGACTGTTTTGGACCCAATTGATTAAGCTCATATATAATATAGCCGCATTTCGATAGAGTTCTTCTTAACGTAGTTGGCGAAAAGAAATAAATGTGATGATATGGATTATAAGGAAAGTTTGCTTTGACTTTCCCAATGATTACATTTAATTCTTTTTTGAGTTTAAAAAACTGATTCGGCACCTCCAATAATAGCAAGCCATCCTGTGCAAGCAATTCGTCTCTGATTATCAATAAGGTATCCTTAGGAGCTTGAAGATGCTCTAAAACATGATGCAAATGTACGACATCAAATCTTCTATCATTCCTCGCGCAAAAGCTTTCTATTTTATCGCAAATGAGGTTAACACCATAAAGTTTTCTCGCCAGTTCACACTGTTCATGAACGTATTCAACGCCCATTATATCAAAACCTTCAAGGGCTGCTGTTGATACAAATCCCCCAAGACCTGCACCTATATCAAGTATTTTACACCCTTCCGGTTTATACTTGCGAATTAGACTAATCTTTTCTGGATATATCTCCTTAATACGCTTTTTTTCAACTGAGACTCTATCCCCTTTTTTTGCATACCCCCTATAAATCTCTTTAAGTTCATCATCGTTAGGAATAGGACAAAGTGAGTAAAGCCCACATCCCTTGCACTTGACAACACTGTATCTACTTTTTTCATGGGACAATCTGCGGGTTAGGCGTTTCGATTCACTATATCGTTCGCTATTACATATATTACAGTTGAATCTTCTATAAACCATCTTATGCTTATGAAAAAATTAACGATTCAGGATGTTATTATGTTACGATTTAATCTTACAGGATTACACTACGTTGCATTATGATGTGGTTTTAAAATTGACATTCAGCTTAAAACACTTTATTTATTAACATTCAAAACATACATCAATAAAGGTTGGGATTCACGTGGTGAACAAATAGTTATCTGGTCAACAATAATCATATCTACTATTTCTAATTCTAATTTATTAAAGCATTTAATCACATCCTGTTCGTTATGAAGGATGTAGCCATATACATTATTCTCACTTGGATGGTAGCCTCGGTAGGAAAATCCGGTTGCATCTGATATAAACCAACTCATTACTCGTATATAAAGTGAGCGTATTATTCTGGCGATGGTTTTTCTTGGTTTCTGTATAATTTCCAAGCTGAAACTTCTAATTATTCCAAGCAATCCTAACGGCTTGTGTACACGCACTTCGACGATTATTCTTTTCCGCGCTACCCGATTTAATTCGGAAATTGCTTTTGTAAAAACCGACAATGGCATCCAATTCAACAATCTTGTACAAACTACATAATCTACGGCATCATCACAGAACGGTAGATATTCAACATCTCCCTGCATTAACACCATATAATTTCTTTCAATTAACTGATTCTGATGTTTAAGTGCCTCAGAAAGCATATCTTGAGAGATATCAAAACCATACACTGTATGCGAACCCTTGACATAGTACTCGAAAAAACGTCCGGTGCCTATTGGCACGTCTAGTATAGAACTACCTTTCTGAACATTTTTAATTATTTTACCAATAATTCTTTGTTCGTTTTGCCATTTGAAACTATTAATGCGCTTCTTTTGATAATTCTTTGCATTCGTGTCTTGGTATCTAGATTTTGCGGGATAATCCTGGTTCATAAAAGCCCCATTTTAAAATTTTATAGGTTAATTCCCTGAAGAATAGCAAATTTTAAAACACTTCTACTATCGAGACTTACTCCCATTGCGGTATACTCTTTCTCAAATTCTTAATTGTTTCATCAAGATTCATGTTACTATCTACATAAATAATATTAGAGACTTCCTTCTTTTCTTTTATGTATGACACTATGTATTCACATGCATCCTTTGCGTAATCAATTAAATTTATAATATCTTTATCGCTCTTTCCTTTAAGTCTAAACCTTTCTCTCCCCTTCTTAATCCTTTGTAAACATACTCGTGAATTAGCATTCACAACAACCAACCCGAATATATCTGGGATTTTGTTAATGTACTCTTTAATCTTACCTGGCATTGCTTTCTCATTTTCAGAAACAAACAAGCTAATTGCTTTTTGGGCAAAACCTTCATCCATTATCAAAGAATCCCTGCCCCCTAAATGTCTTGCTGAAAACTCATAATTCCCTCCCGTTATTAAGAACTCTTCGATTATTTTATCCTTATAATTACGGGGAATATTTCGGCTAATTTGACTAGATAAAACATAATTGAATAATGCAGAATGTTTCTTTATAAACTCAATTCCATATTTGTTTCTTAGCCCAAATTTGAAATAATACTTTTTAAGTATTTTTTGTTTAACATAAGTGGGTAGTATTCGAAGAATATTTACAATATCATCGTTATAGATATTCTTTTTCACCGAATAGTAAATTGTTTCTTCAATAGTAAAAATATTTGAGTTTAACGACGAATATATTTTTTTTACTTCAGGTAATAATGTACTTTTGCCACTTCCTGGTGAACCTACAAATTCAAACAATTTCATTAAACTAACAAACCTTCTATTAAAAGCCTAAAAAATTCTGTTCACTAAGCATTTCGACAATAATCATATGGGCGTAAAAAGTTAAACCTCAAATTCTCCATCAGAACACACTAACATACTCCTGTTGCCAATTTTATTATCTTCTCATATCTGTGGTTGCTAAATAACGTTTCAATGAGCCCCATCAAAATATCAAGCTCAAACTGATCAAAATACCTGAAATATACAACTAAACGCATAGATAAAAATACACCGAACATTCCAATCAACAGTCCAACATTAACACCTATTACACCCAAGAACATTCCTAACTTGATGACAGACATAATCAGCCCTGATATTAATGCACAACTGAATAGTTTTTTTGCTGGAAAAGTGATCTTAGTATAATACTTAGTGTGCCAGTATGAGTATAAATTCTTCAGTAAATTTGCGCTCCCAGTGGCAATAACAACTCCTAAAAGACCAAATATTTGGATCAATATGATATCCAAAATTAAATTGTAGATGCCTATTAATTTACTTATGGCATTAATATGAACAATCTCTTTAGCGGCAGTTACATATCCGATCGGAAACATTCCAGCAAAGAAAAAGAACGAAAGCCCAACAAAATAAGGATATGAACCTGAATATTTGTCCCCGAAGATGAAGACAAGGAATTCCTTTCCAAAAAAAACGATCACAAGAAAGACGGGGATCAATATAAGAAAATTAATTTTTGTGAAAAATCTAAATATTCGATTCAAGCTTTCATCTGTAGGGTTTCTGCCGTAATGAGTGAATACTATAGGTGAAATAACCTCCCTTAATAGGGAACTAGGCATTAATTTCTTAATCCGCCTGGGAATAACCGCTCCAACCATATAGAGAGCAACATATTCAGGTCCAAGAAATTTTGTGATGACCAGCGTATCCACTGAAATATCTAATGAATAAAGCCCGATATCATTCAAGTAACTGAACATCCCATACTTGCGTATCTTTTTGGGTATTCTAAGAGTCCCCTGGCTTGTGCTTGATTTCATCGGCATTTTCACCCAGATTGTTTTCAATAACCACAAGCCGAGAATTGTAAGAAATGTTGCCTGGACAAGTAATACTTCCGAGAGGCCGACACCATAAAGTAGAAGTGATATCAGCAGAAAATTATATGTCACTGCTATAGTAACATTAACCTGAAACACTTCTTTTTGAAGAAAATAAGAATTCAAGATACCTTTCAAAACTCCATTCATGGGGATAAAGAATATGCCAACAGCAAAAAGGAAAAAATAATCATAATAAGAAGAAATCTTTAAAAACTCTCCCACTTCATCAAAGTATATAAGAATAATTGCAATTACGAAAGCTGTTAATATTGCACGTGTAATCAACCCTTTTTTGACAAGTTTGGCTATAAGAGAATTATTATGCTCTTCCTTTAGCAGGGGAATATACCTTTGATAAACAGCAGGCCAGCCCCATGAGACAATTGTCCCAATTAATGAAGCTATTCCAAGTAAAACTTTTAAAATCCCGTAATCTTTCTGGGACAAATATCTCACCAGAAAGATAGTTGCCAAAAAGCCCAGAACAAACTCCAGAATTTTGCCGGTCCCGGAATAAAGCAGGTTGTTTCTAAATTCTTTTATTATATTCGTCACAGGTGAATTACCATCATTTACGCATAGGATTTAATACTTGTACAATTTGTTTTAGAGGTCTTTATGCTAATATATTCCTTAAATACCACTGAAAATAAAAACCAATATGTAGATGCTAAAGGCATCCAAGAAAATGTTAACTTATGTAACATTCCCACAAAATAAATAACAGTTATAGGCATCATTGCAAATGATATTGCTTTAATGAATGGAGTTATTGTCCTCTTATAAACAAACAATGAAACCACAAAACATTTCAATATCATATACAAATAAATAACAGTGCCTAACAAACCCACCTTCAACAACAAATTTGAAAGTTCGTTCGTGTGTGACCTAATCAAGGGGTGTCTTTTGAATATATTACTCATGCGCTTGAGCACACCATGAACCTCGAAAGTCCCAGGCCCAACACCAAATATCCATGACCCGGGATAATTTTGATAAATGTCTGACCAGATATGCTCAATATTAGCTATCCTCCCATATGCCACACCTTCTTTAATTTCACTGCCGTATTCATACATTAAATGTGGTGAAAATATCATTTTCTTAAAAGTACGCCCTGTTTCTCGGTGCCAGTTTGTATAGTAATTAATTGTAAGAAAAAAGACTAAGAAAGTAATTATACTTCCCCATAATAATGTTCTAAACACCCTCTTTTTGCTCAAAAAGAAAGTGAACAACAAATATATGCCGCTAGCAAAAACTATTAATAACAAGCCAATCCCCGCTCTACCGATAAATAACGGAATAATGAATAACAAAATTCCACTAACCATTTTGAAATTATTACGGAAGAAATTGTGTAAACTCAACACAAGCATTGCTACTGAAGGCAGAAATATTGAATTAGCGCCACCCGCACCATACGTAATTATTCCGGCCATATTATCCGCACTCGTACTAAAATGAGGGTAAAAAATGTATTTCTGAATAATTGAGGCAGGGATCTGCAAAAAAGCGCATCCAATGACAAAATAAACAAGAAACTGTTCTTCTTTTAATGACAACTCGGTTGATATTAATATATAGAAGAAGGCAATGTAACCCCAAAATTTAGTCATCGATAAAACAAAGGAGTCTAAAGGAGGATGGTATAGTCCAAAACCACAAAAGGTAAAAATTATTAATACAAGTATCTGGTTCTTGAATGGAAACCTTGAACTAATGCTTCGTCTTTGATTAGACCATATTGTTATGAAAAATAAAAAGTAAATAAAGAAATAAAGAATATAATCAAACTTTCCCGGCAATTCCAATATATTAACAGTATAGTCCCAAAAAAATGATATAATTATAACAATCTTTATAGAATATTTTATGGGTGATTTGGCATTTAACAGGAGAATAATCGGAAATATAACTGCACCCAATATGAGAAAATTATGCTCCTTAACAATAGCTTTCGCAACTATAGTACTTATAAACACCAATACAATGACTAACCAGATATCTGATAATAATAATATTACACGTTGTTTAAGTTTCATTGAAAGGACGTCGCATCATTTTGTTTTTAGGCTTTCGTAATTTTTGCTTAGTTGGCTTCTCATGCTGGGGACCGAAGAAGCAGAGAGCGAAGAGCCAAGGGCAAAGAAATGAAAGGTCGTTTTATTGGTTATTGCCACTGGCTATCCGGTATGGGGGCGACAGTTAGACTTGCGGGACGTTCTTTACTTATTAAGTTTCTTATTGCCCCGCTTTCAGCGAGTCTACGCTGTGCTTCAGGCTACGCCTACGGCTTCAGGCTTCGCCTCCGGCTTCGCCCTGACAAGACGACCTGACAAGACGACCCGACAAGACGACCCGACAAGACGCCCTCGCAAGCGGGATTCTCCAAAGGCGGATAAATCTTCGCTACGCTCCAACTTTACTGCCATTGCCACATCCTAAATCGAAAGGTATGACCTCCACTTCACTGAAAAGCATCTCGAGATCATTCTGATGGCGTTCCGTTTTAGCACCAAGGTAAAGTTCGAATTCGGAAATTGAAGAAAGAAAAACGTCATATTTCTGTAAAAGCTTTATCAACTCTGTCGAGGATTTCTCTGTACTCCGCAAGTATTCAATGACAATGTCTGTATCTATCAGGATGTCTTCCATTTATTAATTATTGTCCTTCCGCGCTCAATAGCTATAATATCATCATCAGTCCACACATGATCATTGTTAATCAAGTTCTGCAAATTCTTTTTTCTTTCTTTCTTTGATATTGATATCTCAATTGCTGTACCTTCTTTGAAAGGCAAATTTTTTAATTCCAAATATCCTCTTTTACGTATTTTAGTTTGGAATACATGGGTTTCCATTTCAACCTCCTTAGATTCTCTAATGGGGATTATTGTTTCATATTCCCATTGTTATCAAATTTACCGCAAGTCCCCCATTATTGTCAACGATGCTGTGAAACAGAATCATGATCGGGGTCACCCATTAAAGGGTTGGTGACTTCCGGGACTTCCGGGACGTCTAAATGATCGGGGTCAAACCTTGACGGGGATGAAGGGGGAACGTTGTTACATTATGAAGTTACGTCAGATATTCGCTTTCCAAGTGTCATTATCGTTGCCGAGGAGCGGGCACTGGTTCATTATGATCTTCTTGCAATTAACAGGGTTCTTCCGACAGTCCCTGAAAAGCAGGTCAGTCTGGCAATAATTTTATCGGCAGAAAAAACTGGTGTAGATAATCCTGATAGTTGCATTTGAAGACCACATCTTATAATATTTATAATGAGGATTTAAATTTATCATGTATATTTTAATATCACCTATATTACATCATGCATTATTCAAAAAGATGGCTGTCTACATAACGGGCCAGAATATCAGCCGTGGCACCTGGTGGCCGAACTGTTAAATAATTGTCAATAATAGAATGGGCCATCTCATGGGCTAACATGCCTTCGTGCAGATCATAAACATTGATGTAGATGGTGTTGTATTCGTATATATACCAAGCCCGAAGTTTACAGGGTTTCTTATAGATTCCCCAATACGCGGCACGCAATTGCTTTTTGTTCTGGTAGATATTAATGGTAACCTTCTTCATTCTCTTGCGCATATCCAGTATATCTTGCACCCTCTCGTATAAAACGTCCACCTTCTTTTTGAATTTATCTATCATTTTAGTAGAATCTGAGGGGGAAAATAACCGTTTCAATCCCCATTCCCCTGGTGAATAATCAACTTTGTGGTTGAATTTTTTCAAGTCTTTCAAAGATTGGTAATGGATAATGGTATATTTGGTTTCAAGGCTTTGCCAGGTGATATCACCCGATGTTTCCCCTTGCAAAACCCCGCATGGGGACAAGAGGAAAGAGTTTACCCATATTGTAATGAACAAAAGTATTTTTAGGGGTTTCTTCATTAACATGAAAAAGATCTACCAAGGTCAGGTTTTGAAGTTGCTTTTAATCTTGTTATGCAGATGAGTCAGTTCTTCAATTAATCCTTCCGGGGCATTTTGCTTGGAGGCCGATTCGAGGAGATGTTCCACGTCAGATTGGATGGCAAGGACCTTGTCATGCAAACTGGCTATCATCTTGTTGAGACTGACAGCCATGTCAGTTATCTGATCTTTTTTTCTGAGTCCTATATTTTTGGTTAAATCTCCTTCCCCTATCTCTTTCAGGTCTTTTTCAAAACGAAACAAAGGACCGGCTATCTTGTGGGAAATAAATATAGTAACTACTATTGTGGCCAGGGTTATCAAACCAAGCGTGATCAGGTTGGTATAGATAACAGCGGGAAGAATGGCTGAAGCAGTATTCTTTATAACCAGCCTTGATTGCTGAAAAGAAGAGGTTAATGTGCCTTGAGAAAAAAGAAAAAGCAGACCGGTTGAAAAAATTACCCCCACTAAGATAATAAGACAGAACTTCAATATGAATTTGAACTGAAATTCCTTTTTAATAAAATAATGTCTTCTTCTATATGGATTTTTATTGTTGGACATGGTAAACTCCTTTTTCAGTCTTTATAGAGAAGTTCCTGCTTGATCTCAATGTTGGCCTTCTCTCTTAAATCATTGATCCATTCCTTAACCATCCTGGTATTTTTCTTTTCCTTAAGTTCTTTAGTAATCTTTTCTTCTAGCTCTCTGAGAGGGGGAAGCTCTTCCCCTGACTTTTGCATCTCCTTGTAATAGCCCCCTATTTCCTCCTGGGAAATCAAGGTTCTTTGAGTAATCTCTTTACTTTTCAGCTCCATCAAATTTCTTATCAGCGTGGATTCCCAGTAACGTTCGATAGCCCTGACGAATTTCTCCTTTCTATCCAGGTGTAATTTTTTAGCCTCCTGGATAAGCAGCTCTTTTCTTATGAGTCCTTCCAGAAATTCCCTCTTGGCTTGCTGAGTCAGTTTAAAATCTTTGTCCATCTCCAACTCGGCTGCCAGTTGATGTTGAAATTCTTCAAGAGTCAGATTGTAATCATTTACCCGGGCCAGGATCTTACCTTCCTCTGCTTTTTCCTGAGAGCAGGAAAAAAGGTGAAGGGATAATAAGAATATAAGCGCATAGAAAGATCTTTTCTTCATGATGGGAACAACCTCCTTATTTGAACATCTCATGAGTTATGAGTTTATGGGGTTAAGATTTATGCCAATAGGAACTATATCCCGAAAGGCTCTTGGATTCAAGTGGTGTTGTTTGAAAAAGCTTGCCCACAAAGAGTGTGAATTGGGAATTTTGTAATGGGGGACGTTGGGAAAGCGCATGGCGCAGAGCGCAGAGGGCAAAGCGCAGAGGGCATAGCGCAGAGGGCAAAGCGCAGAGGGCATAGCGCATAGGGCAAGGCGCATGGCGCAGAGGGCATAGCGCATAACGCTCAATGCTGAAAGAGATATGCACTCTCTTGTTTAGGTAGTGGAGCGACTACAATAGCTACAAGAACTGTAAAGAGCAGCGCATTGGCAGGAATATGGAGGTTGAAATCGCTTATACTGTGAAAGAGTATGGCGGTTATACCGGACATTGCACCAAGAGTAGTTCCCCTGACCAGACGGCTGAATTTCTTAAGCTTCTTGAAACCCTTTCTGTAAAGGGCGATGACCATCCAGGCAAAGATGGCAATCAGTGGCAGTCCAACCTCAGAGGTGAAGTGAAGGTAATCGTTATGTGCCATTGTGAAATGACTCGAAAGACCTGGCGGCTGGTATTGGGTAAAGATAACAGGAAATGTCCCGGGACCGGTCCCAAGCAGGGGATAATCACCTATCATCTCCACAACCCCTCCCCAGGCTACCAGTCTGGAGTGGAAACTGGTTTCTTCTTCCTTTTCCATTGCAGTCAGAACCCTCTCCACAACCGGAGTGCTGACCAGAACAATCAGGACCAGGGCCAGCGATCCGCCTATCGCGGCTAAGATAAATCCTTTCCTTTTAAAATAACGGCTGGTTAGCAGAGCAAAGGCCATAAGGGAAAGACCGAGGAGGGAGCCGATCCACCCTCCACGAGATAAAGAAAGCACTAAGGCAGTAAGGAGCATGAAGGTCAAATAAATCATCAAAAAGAGCTTTCCTCCCTTATAGCCGGTGAGGAAAAGACCCAGAATAAGGGGAATGGCCATCTCCAGATAGCCGGCCAGGTGATTGTGATTGCCATAGGTAGCCGAGAGGAAATCCGGGCTGTATTTGAGATCACCATAGTCCCACCATGGAAAGGGGTTGGCCCCGAATTTCTTAAACAGGCCGAAGATGGACAGAAAGGTGGCCACACCGATAATCAGATAGATGAGCTGACGGATTTGCGATCTTGTACGGATCAGGTGTATGGTTAAATAGAAAATAGTCAAATAGTTGAGTAGTAAAATGGTGGACCAGATGCTGGTGCGGTGGTGAAGAGAGAAGACAGAGGACAGAAGACAGAGGACAAGAAGACAGAGGATTGGTTTGTCCAAGGGGGTTTTGATCCATTTCCAGTCCCAGGTTAGGCTTTTGTTAAGCAAAAAGGCACTCAGGGCTGTTAGGGTCACCATGTGGATGATGGTGATGGCCCAACCCTGGACGGACCCCCGGGCAAGCGGAGTAAAAATTAATAATGCGTATACTGCGTAGCGGGGGATGGCTTGAAGCGTCTTTGACATTTTTTTTAGACCCCAGTACGATCTTCCGGACCTACCCCAGTACCATCTCCCGGAGCTACGGGGCGGGCGGGACAGGCCTTGGGCGGAGAGCGCAGAGCGCAGAGCGCAGAGGGCAGAGCGCAGAGCGCAGAGCGCATAGGGCATAGGGCATAGGGCATGGCGTAAGTATCCTATCTGAGTGATTTCTTGAAGCTTGTTATTTTTCGACTGAGTTTATCCAGTTTCTCTTAAGCTATGCTCTTTGCGCTATGCGCCATGCACTGGCACAGCTCCGCCCCTTGGGTTACATGGCTAATCAATGTAAGAATTTGTTTTTATTGAGTAAAAAGTAATATTTCAAATACAAGCTATGAGCTACGCGCCATGCTCTTAACGCTATGTTCTTTGCTCTTTGCGCCATGCTCTCAACCCCCGGCTTTGAGCTCAATGTATCTCTTGTTGTACCGCTTGTTTTCCGGATCGAGGTTGAGGGCCTTTTTATAGTAGCTTATGGCCAGGGGCCAATCTCCAAGCATTCTATAGGCCTCGGCTGCTTGTGCATAAAAGGATGCCTTTTTAGGGCTTAATCTGATTGCCAATCTCCAGTCCCTTGCAGCCCCCAGGTAGTCTCTCCTGGCCCATCTTATCCAGGCCCTGTGGTTAAAAAGCCAGGGGGATGGTTTAGCTGAATGTTTGATGGCAAGACCGGCCTCTTTTTCGGCCCTTTCCAGCTTCTTTATCTGTTTGAGTACCCGGGAGAAACTGAGATGATAATGGCTGTTTTTGGGTTCAAGAACCGTTGCCTTCTGGATCGCAAGCTCCACGGCATCCCAATCTTTTTCAATTTGTGCAATCCTTGCCAGCCAGTAGTATGCCTCGGCCGTGGGTTCTTCCCTGTTAAGGTCAATCAGGATTTGCCGCGCTTTATAATATCTCTTAAGATCAACCAGGGATCGGCCCAAAAGAATATCCATCCTGTAAGAAAGGATAAAGCGACGGCTGACTTGCTGGTAAAAGCGGTAGAGTTCCTCCATGTAGCCTTCATCCTTATAGAGCCGGTAAAGTCTTTCAAGATCCTTTTCCTTAGACCTGCTTAGATCCAGGGCCTTGAAGAAGCTTTCTTCCGCCTCTTGAATCTCTGCCTTCTTCAAATAGAGACGACCTAAACGTATATAATCTTTAGCTTTGTTTTCGAAGACCCGGTAGCGGAGCGCCTTTCTATAATGGGATATGGCCCCAGCCCACTCTTTTTCCCCGGCCAAAAGGGATGACATGGCCATATGTGTTTCTCTAATAGAAATACCTTCCTCGATAGCCTGCTCAAGACCCTTTTTGACTCCCTCTTTGACACGGGGGGACCAGAAAGGCTCTTTTTTCAAATAGTAATAGGCAGGGGGATATATCCGGGACAGGGTGCGGAGGATAGTTAATAGTTCATCTGTTTCCTTATGATAATAAAGATAGCGGGCCAGGGCATAGTGGTAGAGTATGCCGTTTGGCCTTAAGAGGATAGCATTCCTGAAATATGGCAAGGCCTGATAAGGATTATCCTTTTTTTCAGGATAAAGATATCGGTACAGTTTTTCAAGGCGGACCTCTTCCCTTGCCAGGCCATAGGCGATTTCGGCATCGAGGGGATTAAGCCTGCTTGCCTCGAGATAGTAGTCTTTTGCCTTAAGTGCAAAAGGAAATGCCTGTTCGGCTCCTGGTATTGACTGGCCCAGTTTATGGTAGACCTTTCCAAGTTGTTTCAAGTTATGGTAGTCGTCTGGTTGATAATGATATGCCTTTTTCAGGTGGCCGGCAGCCAGATCGTAATATCCTTCGTGGAGGAGATTTTTAGCCCTTTGATGGTGGATCTGGGAGATAAAGTGAAGAGAGAGCTGCCGAAAGGCCACGGCAGAGAGGAGCAGGATCAAGGCGAATACTGCATAGCGCATGGCGTGAGGCATAGAGCATAGGGCATGGCGCATGGCGCTAAGGGCATAGGGCATGGCGCATGGCGCATAGCGCTTAGGGCATAGGGCATGGCGCATAGCGTTTAGGGCATAGGGCATGGCGTAAGTATCCTGTCTGAGTGATTTCTTGAAGCTTGTTATTTTCCTTCTCCATAGTATGTTGAATAATATTTATGGTAATATTTGTAGTAGCCTTCTCTTTTGACATCAACCTGGCTGAGAGCTAAACCGAGCATGTTGGCCTTTACCATATGGAGTTGTTCTATTGTCTTTTTTACCATTTCCCGGTTTATTTTACCGGCCTTGACCATCAACAAAACCCCATCTACCTGGGGTGCCAGAAGAAGGGCATCACTGGCGGGTAAGATAGGGGGCGTATCTATGACCAGGACATCGAATTTTTCCTTCAGGCCGGCTATCAAAAAAGACATGCCTGCAGAGCCTAAAAGTTCGGATGGGTTTGGTGGAAGCTTACCGGCCGGCAGGAGGAAAAGGTTGTCTATGGCAGTCTTAACAATGCATGAATTAATCTTCTTCTGTAAATAAGGGATTTCTTCTTTTCCAATGATCATCTGTCTGTAAAGCCTGGGAAAATCGACCGGATCAAAGGAGGAGCGGTCAATATCAGATTCGGGAAGCTCCTTAAAAGAAAACGCTCCTTTTTTGAACTGTAGGCCAGTCCTGAGGCCTTCCATCATATGGATGGTAAGGGGTCCTGTCAGTTCGTCCTTCTTTAGAAGACCGCTATTGATAAGAACAAAACCGAGTTTCTGTCCGGTATCCTTTTGGCGCCTCATGGCCCGTGCAGCCTGTTCTCTGGTTATCAACCCGTCCTTGACCAGGATAGTGGCCAATTTTTTCTCTTTTGGCCTGGTCAGCCAGTTCAGATCTACCAGCTCCCCCTTTACAAACAATAGCTCTAAACTTTCTCCACCCTCTGAAAGATTCAAAAGGCCGGTCTTTTCCTGAAGGGAGAGCAGATGAAAAAGGTCACCTACTGAAAACTCTTTCAGAGGACCGTTCCGGATATCGGAACTGAAGACATTGGAGAACAATCCGGTGAGGCCGGGGGACTCCTGACAGGGGAATAGACGGCTTAGGTAGGGCTTTCTAAGGTCGGCATCTATCATCAAGACAGAGCTTCCGGCCTGAACCGTGGCATAGGCCAGATTGGCAACGGTGCTGGTCTTTCCCTCTTCTTCAGCGGCACTTGTTATCAAAAGAGACCGAAAGCCCTTTTCCATAAAGGAAAATCTGATATTGGTCCTCAAGGCCCTGTAGGCCTCGGCAAAAGAGGAGTTTATGGGGTAGCTATCTAGAAACAGACCGGATATTTTAGCAGATTCATGGTTACGTGGTTTCTTTTTTTGCTCTGCCCCGGTTGACCCGTTTTGCCCCGGGGATGGGGCCGGACGTTTTGCCAGATCGACTACCGGGATGACGGAGAGAACCGGCAGATCCAGGTGCCTCTGGACATCTTCCTCCGTGCGCAGGGAACGATCCAAGTATTCCCACAAAAAGGAGAGGCCTATGCCGGTCATCAGGCCGAAGATAACGCTCAGGATGAGATTTAATTTTTTCTTTGGCTTGACAGGGAACAGTGGCATAACAGCTTCTTCTGCTATTCGTATATTGGAGATATCGATATTGCCGGTTATAGTGGCCTCTTTCGCTTTAGATAGCAGAGTATCATACAGCTTCTGATTCGTTTCCACATCCCTCTGGAGGATGGTATATTTGAGCTCCTTTCTATTGGCCCCCAGGGCCTCATTTTCAAAATCGGATATAGTTTTCTGAAGGACTTTTTCCCTGGCAAGGAGAACCGATCTCTCCGATTCCAGGCTTTCCACCTCTTTTATTATCTCCTTCTTAAACTTTTTCCTGGTATCATCAATCTTTGTCTTGATCTGGATTATCTTGGGGTGTTTCGATCTGTAGACCTTGCTGAGACGGGAAAGCTCTACCTCTGATTCGATGAGTTGACTATAAAGATTATCAACCAGGGGGTTCTCGATCAGTGAACGGACATGGAGAATGCTGACTCCGGCTTGAGAATTCCGCCTCAACTCTTGCAATTTAGCCTCCAGCTCAAGTCGTTTGTTTCTGGTTTTTATATAGACATCGTTAAACTCCTCTATTTTCTGTGCAATGACCTTCTGCTTTCCTTCCACAGAGAACAACTTTTCCCGCTGTTTATAGGCCAGGAACTCCTCTTCGGCATCTTCCAGTTTTTTCTTAATCTCGTACAACTGATCGGTCATCCAGCTGAGGGTGCTCTGGGAGTATTTAAGACGATTAGCAATATTGAACTCGATATAGACCCTGGCCAAGGCGTTGGCAATATCCCTGGCCATAATAGGATCGCAGTCTTCCACGTTTACCTTCAGGAGGCGGGTATCCCTGACCTCTTCAATATCGATCTTTTCTCTCAGTTTTTCGCTAAGTTCTGCAAGCTTCTCCTTTGGCGTGAAGAATCTCTCTTCTCGACCCAAAAGGAGCCTGATATTTTTTTTGAATTGGGACAGAAGTTCTTTCCAGGGGCTCGTCTCTATGCCTTTCTCTCTTTCGACCTGATCCAGTTTAAGATTTTTGATCACCTTCTCCATGACCTGGCGGGAGGTAATCAGTTTGAAATGTGTATTGAAGGTTAATGATTGAGAAACATAGCTTTCGTATTCTAATCTCTCCCCTGTTAGGGGTGATGTAGTCCGTTCCTTTTCTATAACCAATGTGGTGCCGGCCTGAAAGACCGGCTTCATCAGGAAGGTAAAGAGCATGGTCAAGGTGACCATGACAATCAAGGAGGCTATTATTGTCCATTTGTGCTTACTGAGGATATAGTAATATTCGGCAAGGTGTGGGGATTTTTCTGTTTCTGGGGCATTCATGTTATCTCCTCATGGGCAAAGGGCAGAGCGCAGAGCGCATGGCGCATGGCAAAGAGCAGAAGGCATAGGGCATAGGGCAGAGCGCAGAGCGCATGGCAACGGGCAGAGCGCATGGCGTGAGGCAAAGAGCATAGGGCAGAGCGCATGGCGTTAATTTCCTATCTGAGTGATTTTTTGAAACTTGTTATTTTTCGACTGAGTTTATCCAGTTTCTCCAATATCTTACTTTCAATTCTAGAGGTAATGAGATTTCTTCGTTTTAGCAATATGATTATGTTTGCATTTTCAAAAGTAGATCTCCGAGCTATGTTTAAGAATTGTATAAACTCCTTTTTGGGCGAAGAGCCCGCGCGCTGAAATCTAAACTTGACAATCCATTTTCCACTTCTCGTTGCTCTGTGCTCTTTGCGCTATGCCCTCTGCGCCATGCCCTTTGCGCTATGCCCTCTGCGCTATGCCCTCTGCGCCTAAAGCCATGTCTCTGGCACATGGATCCGGTCACCGGGCCTGAGTTTAATGTCAGGTATCTTTCCTTTCCTTACATCATTGAGGTTTATCTTGATTGTTTCTTGTTTGTCTCCTTGTTTACGGATAATCCTGGTGCGGTTTGGGGCAGCAAACTTAGTAAATCCACAGGCCATGATACAGGCATTCATGGCAGTCAGCCCTGGCTGGTATTCGTAGATACCGGGTTTTTTCACCTCTCCTTCCACATATATATTTGATTCGGCTAAATCGAGGGCCCTTTCAAGCGGGATATAAACTACATCACCTGATTGAAGAATCAGGTTGAGACTCATATCTCCTTTATCCAGAAGTCCTTTCAGGTCCACTTTTATAGGCTTCTTGTTGGAGAGGGGATTTTCAGTGGACTCCCGCAATATGTAGGCTACGTTGCCCCGTTCCGGTAAGACACCGCCTGCTTTTGCGAAAAGCTCCATGAGACTGGTCTCAGAAGTCATTTCGTACAATCCCGGGGATTTGACTGCTCCGGAGATGTGGTAGCGAAGGCTGTGGTACTCCCTGATACGTATATTTACCTCCGGATTTACAAAATAGTCTCTGCTCAGAGGTTCGGTGATCAGGTCTTTCAGCTGGGGGATTGTCAGGCCCCCGGCACTAATTGAACCGATAAAGGGGACATTGATCATGCCCTGGGCGGATATAGTCAGATCGATCTCCTGCTGCTTTTCGCCCCCGGCATAGATCGTCAGGGTGAGGATATCCCGTGGTCCGATTCGATAGGCCTTGTTTTGAGACCAGGAAGGTTGAGGGAATATCAGCAGGAATATCTGAAACAGAAAGGGAAGAATAATAGCAGTTTTAACGGTCCTTAGAAAAAGATTCATCATCATTAAGCTCTCTATAAACAGCAAAGCGCATAGTGCCAAGTATTCTGCGCTATGCGCCCATGCCATTCACGCTATGTGCAAGGAAGGCTAATAGCTGAAATCGAGTTTGACCATATAATATCCGTTGTCATAATCATAGCCGGCCAGATTCGAGTTGCGCTTCTCAAAGCCAACTGTAATGGATAAGGTTAGCCAATTGGTAAACAAATAACCGAGGTTTCCTGATATGTCGTAGGTTTTATCCTCCCGCGGCGCAGTTTCGTAATCGCTTATCTGGTAATAGCCTTCAATACCAGCCAATAGCTTTTCCTCAAAGAGATGCCCGGCATCCAGAGAGAAACGGTGGGCTTTGAAATAGGCTTCTCCGGTACCTGAATCGTTGAAATTCTGTTCAACAGCAAATGTAATATGGCTTTTGGGCCTGGGCTCCGGAGCAGGCGGATTTTGACCCGCAAGAGCGATACTGTAAGTGAACATATCTATATCTTCCATGGTGGGATCATCGAAATCCCTATTCTGGGATCCACCGCCCACCTTAAAGGAAAAATATTTGAATTGTTTCCTGAAGATAAGTTTGATTTGATCTGAGGTGTAATCGGAGGTAGTGAGATCATAGTCTCTTTTCCAGTTCTGGTATTCAAGATCAAGGGATGTTAACCGTGTAAGATTGTATACCAGGTCAAAGATGCCCCTATTTTCGGTAGAGTCTTCTCTGGTGCCAATATCGTAGTCTGTCTCTGTATTGCGGTATCTGAGACCTGCCGAGAATTTGGGGCCAAATTTATACAAAACCAAAGGCGTCAGCCGGTTGATAAAATATTTATCCCGGCCAATGGCGTTACTAAGCCTGTCTGATTGGGCGGGATCACGGGTCTTGTAATAGGAGTTATCCAATCCAAGCGTTAGCCGAACAAATGGCCGGGCTCTGGCACTAAAAACCCCCGTATGCCCAGTATAATCCTCTTTGTCTGCCGGTTTCTGCCCGGAAGGAACAGTACCTTTATCGTCATAATAATAGGAATCTAAGGTATAATTTAAAAGAACCTGGCTCTTGGGCGTCTCATAACCCAATTCGATACCAGGTTGGACGAGATAGGTATAAACATCCCTCTCAATGGTCTCCGCCTTGTAGAAATTGCTATCCGACTGCCAACTGGTTGAGACCTTTGGTTTTATGGTTATCTTTCCTGCTGCCAGTCCTTGCACTGGAAAGGATAGAGCAATCGGGATAATAGCCAATAGGTATATATGTCTTCTCTTGAACATAACGGTCTCCTTTCCATTTTTCTTAATCGAAAACTACAGTCAAGACACTATTCTGCTCAATCTCGATGTGCTCTCTTATACAGGACTTGCAGGCTCTGTATCCTGAATAGGCGGCTCTTCCTCAAAAGGGACCTCAAAGACTGGGGCTTCAGGAGGTTCATATGCCTCAGGCGGAGACGGTACAGCTCCCGAGGTCATGGCTACGTCCATGGTCGCTTTATTGATATCCTGAGCCGCTTCAGCCTTTCCTATAATTTCGTTCGCAGCGGTAACGGTACCAGGATCAGCACTGGTCTGAGCAATGTTTACGGCTGCCTCACTAACCAGATTGATCGCTGTTCCAAGATTATTGGCCGCATTGTATGCCTTCTGATTTAGGTCTGCATTACCGGTGTCTTTGGCTATAGAGGATACATCCGAAATTAGGGCTGATGCCTCCTTAATTAGATTCAGGGCTTTTTGGGCAAGCTTAACATCACCGGTCTCTTTGGCCCTGGTCGCAATTTCAGAGGCTTCAGCGGATAAAGCATTCGCTCTTTCAAGCTTCTCTTCCGGAGTCATTTCCTGGGCTATAACCGGAGCAACCAAAAAAGTAATCGCCAACAAACTGACAACAAACACGATCAATGGAACTATTCGGCTTTTAAGATACGTTTCCATAGTAAATACCTCCTTTAAAAAATATGTTCTTATAAGATATATAGACCTTATTGTCATAAAAATAACGATTATATCCATATATTCTTCCTTGCAAATAAGGGTTATTGTATAAATTGAGCCTGTTCAATATTCTAACTTATTGTTATGTTTACATATTTAGAGCACTATTTTGAAAAGTAACCCAGTAACCCCCTGTAAATTAAGGGTTTTACCTTTCCCAGAGCGGTAAAATGTAAAAAAGTAACCCACTTTTCATAGGCAAAAATGGTCAAAGTAACCCAAGATTCTAATGGTTGTGGTCCAACCCTAAAAACATTCAAGTCTCGGTATTATTTAATCAGATTCAGAAATCCACGTCCTTTGGGCGTGCATCTTTACGTGAAATCGGCACACCGCTTTGTCCACACGGGTATCCAACGCGACGCAAGGGAATCGAATATAATCGCGGCCGCACCAAGTTCGCACGTTACCGCACTTGTATTAAAGATCCGCAACGCCTGCTGTTCTCCTGCGAGCATCAAAACTCCGAAAACCGATTCGGCTGGACAACCCACACCTACTTCAAAGATGACTACCGCCGGCAAGGACCTGTCGTCCCGGGCTCAAGACCCTGAGACCTTTGCAAAACGCCCCCTTTTGCCTCCCGCTACTGCGGGATGTCAGACTCAAATTTTAACCCGCCTCAGGCGGATTAATCCTCAAAATACTCAATGTATGGATGCCTGTCCCGATCTCATCGGGGTGGTTAATCCGCCTGAGGCGGATCGTCTTCCTTGAACTTGAACAAAATTGAACATTTTTCAAAGGTCTCTATGATATTTAGTCTCCCAGCTGAACAGCCGATGTTCAGTCAGGAGCAAGGTATGCGCATTTTGAGGGGTTTTTTCACGAGTTTACTCCTTCAAAAATTGCATTGCTTTTATTAAGAATACATGGGTGCTAATTACAATGGCTCAGTCTCTTTTTTAAGCCTATAATATAAAAAAAAGAAAAAGGTGTCAATAGAAAAGAATGGCAGATTAATGGCAGATTAAAACTACTATTATGGGAGGGACAAAAGATATGACCTGAGATTTGCTTTTGTATTTCTTAGGCCTAATTTCTTTCTAAGGTTTTTTCGATGAAATTCAACTGCATTTTTGTTCGAAATAAGCACTTCGGCTATCTCTTTTGAAGTTTTGCCTTCCTTTACAAAATTTGCGACCTGAATTTCTTTAGGAGTAAGATTGGAATATTTTGAG
>SDBT01000843.1_pt1 | contig 50809 bp, 76 predicted proteins | sample 2277101 | NCBI WGS metagenome assembly SDBT01 (sample SAMN10404973, study PRJNA504765) | marine sediment metagenome | isolation source: marine sediment core GS10_PC15, 103 cmbsf | place: Arctic Ocean: Southern Knipovich Ridge | collected 2010
ATCACCCTGGTTCCGGTAGCGATGACACTGATGATATTGGTAAACTGACTTGTCGCATGAGGCAGTGTGTCGACGTTCTCGATAATACAGTCAGCCGCCGTAACCGCGATGGCGTTCGTCACCGTAGTTGCTACCGTCCCAAGATCGAAACGAAGGCCGGAAACCCGGCAGGAAGCAGCTTCCATAGAAAGAGTCGCCGCGAGTGCGCCAAAGGTGATAGTTGGCTTAGAAGCCCCCCAGCCCAGCCCGCGAATCCACACCCCAGCTACATCCATCGTAATCGAAGCAGTGGGGTCCTCGTCGTGGCCCGGCATGACCATGATAATGTCACCGTTGTTGGCGGCACACCGCCCAATCGCAGCGTCGATGGTCGCCATGGGCGCGTTTCGATTACGGCCTGTTTGACCGTCGCTCGCGTTCGTGTTGCCGGAATCGACGAAGAACACGTCACCTGTCGTGTACTCGTCGCCGAGCCCGTATGAAAACGCGCTGTTCGGGAAACTGTTTCCTGCTGGCATGTCATAGTTCCTTCAGCTACTTGCTGTGCGGCTCGCTTGAGCCGTGCGCGGGAATCCGCGTGAGAGCCCTAACGACGCCGTGAGCGCCTGGGTCTCGCCTTAGCAACGGCCGCTCTGACCAAACCCCCTGCGGGTCTCGCCTTAGCGACGGCCGCAAATGCTTTGGGCGAAGCCTTTGCTGGCAGGGTAGGACGCTTCCGTTTGGCTCTCACGGGCCGCGCCTTGGCAATAGCCGCCTTCACCCCAGATGAAGACTTTGAGAGTCGCGCCGGGATTTTCGTACCAGCACCAATTTTAGAAAACGGGCCGCCTCCACCTAGGCTCCCTGGCTTCTTCGGATGAAATGCCATCAATTCAAGTGCCTTATTCTCTTGATCCTGCCACTTGCCTTGTCGAACGTGAAAACCGAACCAAGACCGCCACCGCCACCGCCGCGAGCGCGTTTTAGCTTGGTGGGACTGCGCTTTGCCTTGGCCGCCTTCCTCTTTTTGGTCGCTTGCTTCGCGTTAAAGGCTACGTTCTTAGCCTTGGTTACATTCTTGCCCTTACGCTTTTCGGCTTCTGTCCGTGCCGGACCCGTGTGGTGGCCACGCCTGGTTGCCTCTATTACGTTCCGATGGCGACGTTCGGCCCCCGTTTCATTTTTATTTCCACGGTGCGGCACGTCACAGACCTTGGCTGGTCGGGTGTATCTTCAATTTCTTGACGCCGGCCGCGCGATCGGGGCCGGTCTTGCCGGGAAGGCCGGGCCAGTTAACGGTCCGCTCGTTGATCTTCGCTGACCCAGCCTTGGCCCCGCGCTTGAACTTCGGCGGCGTGTTGCCGAGTTTGCTATCACTGTTTCCGGAGTCAGGATTCGGCATGATGTTTAACCTTCTCGACTGCCTCTTTGACGACAGCGATTGGAACGCTCCCGGCCTTCGCCGCGGACCTCACAACCCGCTTGGCGTAGGTCACGGTCGCGACATCCATCGACATGCGAGCCGGGTAGTCGCCCACGTCATCGCGCAACCAGCGCTCCAGAACGTCGGCGTGCTTCTCGGAGAAGCCCTTGAAGGTGACGGTGAATGTTGTGTCCATCAGGAGACCGACGCCCCAAGAATCCAGCGCCAATCCAAATTGCCCATACCGTAAACGGCATAAAGCCGCCACTTCGCAACGAGGGTGTCGAGGTCTTCCGCCTGGGCGAACTCGACCGGCACACTGTCGAACCACTTGAGGCTTTCGCCGCGGAGCGAGGAGTCCATCAGGAACCAATTGTTGGTGTCCGACAGATAGTTCCATTCCTTCATAGTGTAGCGGCCGAAGTGGACGTTGCGGTTGTTCTCCGCGGTGTCGACCTTGCCCATCGAGGAGTTGATTTCGAAGGCAACTTCGTAGAGGTCCGGCGGGAACCAAATCTCGTCGGGCTCGATGTCGCCGCGGTTCGCCGCGGCGTCCCGGAAGCCGCGCATTTGAATGCGCGCGCTGGCCAACGCCGTCGCCGAAAGCGCGGTCGTCACCAGATTATCGAAGCCGCTCGCGGTCGAGGCGCCTTGAACCGTGGTCGTGTGGCTGTCCGAGCAGAGCGCCACGGCTTCGGAGTTGTTCGCGAACTTGGTATCGACCGAGAAGGCGTTATTAAGACTTCTCGACCCGTGTTTCTGCCGGGTGCGTTGCGCGGCGCGCGCGAGGCCCGACGGCCGTTGGTTCATAATCGAGTGCTGGTCGGTGTCGAACAAACGCCGCTCGACCTGTACGCCGCTCGCGAACTCGATCGGGGTGATCGTGGTGTCGTAGCCCTGCGCCACCGACTGATAAGTCACCGCCCCCGAGAACTCTGGAATGTCGCCATACCCCGAAACCTGGCTAAAGCGCATATCGGCTCGGCCATTGTTCGGTTCGAAGAAAAACAACTCCGGCAGCATGTCGTTAAGCTGCGGGAAATTGTCGTCGAAAATCTTCTGGAACCGAATGTCCAGAAGATCGCCGAACGCGCCCGATGCGTGTGGAACTGCCATTGTTTTTTTCTCCTACCTAGAGATCAAGTGGTCTCGCGTAGTGCGTGGTCATCGAAGATGAATAGGACGGCACTGTTGGTCCTGCCATCACCACCGATGTCGCGAAGTTCCATGTCGATAATCGACGCGGCTCCGCCGGTCCCGCCCGCGATAGAGGCATCGGCTTGGAAAAGATTCGTCGTGGTCTGGATATTTATCGCGACATCGGACAGGAACCAATACGGCGCGGCCAGAAATTCGTCGCCAACCACTGTGTCTTGATCGAAGGCAACCGTCACCGAGGCATCGGTGCCATCGCCAACGGTGATGCACCGTTTCTGCCCGACATTGGCGCCCGAATAACCCCAAATCACGCCGTCGTCCAGGTCGGTGAAAGCGTCGCCCGTCACGACATCGAGGCCGGTCGTCGAAGCGGTCGTCACGGTCTTGAGGTCTAGTGCCGTGCCTTCGGCCGCGCCGCCGGACATTAGCGCGCGGAAGACCGCTTGTGGGCTGATGATGACCGTCACTTCGCGCTCGCCCTTCGTGCCGTCAGTCTGCTGGGCCGTGACGTAGGTCGCGGTATCGAGCGTGCAACCGACCGCATTCGCCCAAGAAGTCGTGGTAGAAATCTGCACCCCGGCGTTACCGGCTCCGGGGGCCAGAACCGGAATCCCGGGGTTCGCCAGGGTCTCATTGACCTGATACTTCATTGCCAACGGCGCACCGCCACCGAGCATATATGCGTATTCCATTTTGTCTGTCTCCTCTACCTGACGAGATCCGCGACCGTTTGATGAATGAGAAGGTGGGCGCGCGGGTTAAAGGTTTTGCAGCCATCACAGCGCCCGGCCACAACGGGCATGGACCTTTTCTTCGCGTAACCGGACCTAATGGCGTTGAACTTCGGCAAACACACGTCGCAGAAAATGAGTGCTTTTCGGAGGTCCGCCAGATCGCCAACATGCCCGCCCGGCAAACGTCCGGGAGCGCGGCCGTTGGCGCGGCCCGCTGCCAATCGCCGCTGCGGCGTCCAGAATTCCTTGCTCTTGTGGACGGCGGCCGTCATGCCGCGCGCTTCGAACGAGGTTGATGTTTGGGTTTGTAGTTAAATTCCTCGAGCGCGGCCTTGCGGTCGGCGAAGATACCTTGATTGATCTGGTCCTGGTAATAGATACGGTGATCTGCCGACATGCCCTTGGGCCAACCGTCGCCGTGTGAGCCGTCCTCGCCGCCCGGTTCGCGGCCCCCGCCGGTCTCCTGGTGGGTCTCGCGGACCTTTTCCCCGCCGATCTTTTCCAGCTTGGACACGTCTCCAAAGGCCGCGCGCACGGCAAGCAGTTCGGTGCGCGCGTCGTCCGCAAGGCCGTAAGAGATCAGATTGGCGAACTCGGTTTGCACCTTGCCGAACGTGTCACTGGTGTTGTCAGCCAGTTCCGGGATGATTTCTTTGTAGCGGGCCATTTCTGCCTTGGTGCGGTCGGCGACGGCCTGGCTCTCGATTTTCGTCTCGACCCGTTTGGCGACTTTATCCTCGACGTGGCGCTCCATTTGGCGCTCGCGGATTTGGTCGGCTTCCGCCTCGGTCATTTGCTGTGCTTCAACGGCTTGATGCAGTTCCGCGGCGGTTAGTTCTTTGGGGGCTGGGGTCTGGGCTGGCTGTGCCGCGACGGCGGCTTGCGCGCCCCTGATGTATCCTTCGGCCTCGGCGGCGCGGCGCTCGGCATTTGCGCGCATCTCGCGTTGCTCGCGTTGCTCCTCGACCGCCTTGAGCGGAACGAGTTTTTCTTCTTCTTTTTTGCCTAAGTCGTCTTCGCCGTCTACTGCCATGTTTCCCTCAGAACGCAAAAAAGCCCGCCGCCGGTTTTATCCGGTGGCAGGCTCGGTATTCCCGACAACCCTGGCGGAGTTAGGTCTTCCCGCCGAAATCCACTATTTCCTCGACTTGAACACCGCGAATTGAACCGCGCTTGATGTTCAATCGTACATTTCCTGTGCGCTTGTCAAGAATAAACTTTTCAATTAAGGCCGTGAGGCGGCGTGGAACAAGGCAACTCCCAACCTCAAAACGGACCATTTGCTCGTCGGAATCAGACCTCATTCCGGCAACCGATCCAGAAGCGCCGTCGCCTGATCTCCCATTTCGATCAAGTCCTTGGGCAGCGATATCACCGCATTCCAGGCGTCGACGCGGGCGTTACATTCCGTGATTATGGCCTTGGCCGCCATAATTTGGTCATTATTCACAACACTCGGGTTCGCGATTGTCTCCGCTGCGGCGTCCGCTTGTCCTTGGGTGTGTTCCAAGGCGGCCTGCAAGTAGCTCAGAAAGCGGTCCCACTGCGGATCGCCGGTCAGCATCTTGGCACTGACCTCCGCTTGGGCCAGCATTTTGAGTTGCGGGCGGTATTGGGATGCTTGTGTCTGTTGGTTGGCCGCGGTCCGAGCTCGGAACTCGTCTAGGTTCTCCATCACTGAATCCCCGTGTTGCCGCCGCCGCCGGCGCCCGGTAGCGTCTCGTCTATCAATTCACCCGACTGGACCGGACCCAACGACGGGTCCTCGGGTGGGCCTTCCGGCGGGCGTCCCGGTTCCCCACCACCACCGCCGCCGAAGTTGCGAGTGGCCTCGAGTTGCTGTTGCATCTGCTGTTCCTGGGCCGCTTTCTGCATGACCTCTTGCGCGTAGGCCTTGAAGACCTCGAGTTGCGCGGGCGACAGGAGCCCGAATTCGTCCTCTTGAACCAGGGTTTGGAGTTTTTGCAGGTGTTCGGCCGCCCCACCGGCCTCCGCGGGCTCGCCGTCCGGGATTTCGTTGTCGAGAATTTGAGACATCGCTTCTTCCGCGAAGATGCGGCGTTTGTTGGCCGTGGGCGTGGGAGCGGTAATATACTGGTCGGGGTCCTGGCCGTGGGCGCGGCCAAAGGCTCGGAATAGCTTGTAAACGCCCTCGGGCTTAGTGATACCCATTTGGATGGCCACTTCGGAGACATAGACCCCCATGAGCGCCTGGATCGACTGCTGCAACGCCATTTTGGAAGTATTCAGCACGTTTGCACTGAAATCGAACTCGAAAGAGCCAGTAATCATCTGCCGTTCTATTTCAAGATACGGGTCCTCACCCGGTTCTTTCAGTCCAAGCACACGGATTTTCTTGTTTTTTGGGAGGAATTGTTGATTAAGGCCGTGGATTTGACCCCAGAGTTCCCCGAGACCCGAGAAGAAGCGCCGCAAGATGCGTTCGGGCCGGGCCTCGCCCTGGCCGGCGATCATGGCCATGCCGCCCACGGTCCGGAGCGCCGATGCCTTGCCTTGAGGCACGCGGCCAAGTTGCAAGTCTCCGATCGTGGTCAGGCGCTCCTCCATCTGCATCATCATCGTCAAGATATTGATTCCGAACACTTGATCGTTGTTGTTGAATGCCGGAAAGTGAACGTCGCGCTGGGGGTCGTTCAGCGGATAGCCCTCGCCCGGCGCCATCTGAATGACTTCGGGCTTCATGGACCCCGATGGCCGGTAGAAGAAGAATGGCGCGTTCCGGATCGTGCCGCTATCCACGGTCTGGTCGAGGACGGTCTTGGCGACATCGTGCAGCCCTTCCATCATTTCGAGCATCGAAATGCCGCCGACCCGGCCGCGCACCGGCAACAGGGAGCGATGCACCAGCGGCCGGCGCAGCTTGTCGGACGGGAAGGCTTCGGTCAGCCATCGCGCGCGCGCCAGCGTCCGGGTTTCCTTGATGACCCACCAGACGACATCCTCGGTCTGTCCGTCGCCGTCGACATCGAAGACATCGAAGCACATGAGCCGGGTTACGACACCATGCGTCGGCGCGTGTTTGTCCTTCTCCGAAGGCGAGACGCCCTGGATCGTGTCTTTCTCCTCGCGCATTTCCTGGTTGTCGGTAACGCCGGGGCTGTTTTTCAGCTTGTCCAGGTCTTCCTTGTTAAGCAAATCGTAGACGCCGGAGGCCGCAAGGCGCTGCACTTCGTCGATGGTCGGATAATCGACGATAATGACGTGGGCGGCGCCGTGGGGGTTGCTGGGGCCGGGGATATGCAAGTTCGCCGCCCGCGCCGGGTACAGTACCTCGTCCCATTCCTTCTGCATCGGCAGCGGGCCGTTGTACATCGTCGTGTCGCGCCGGATCACCATTTCGACACTGCCGTCCTTGCGCGTGAAAAACGAAACCGCGATCCCGCCCTCGAGCTTCCAATCCCAACCGTCCGAGCCGTTCGCGGGCCGGGCCGCGGCCTCGCCAAACTGCTGCCGGATGATCGTCGCAAAATACTCGATCGGCGGCATGTCGTCAGGAATCTGTTTGAACCGGCGCACCTCCGAGGTCTCGCGGTCCTCTTTGACCCAAGGCGTGAAGGCGACGAACACCCCGTCGTTCACGAAAGCGTCGGCAAAGTCGCCGATCAGATCCTCGCCGCGCTGTTCGACGAAAACCTGATAATCAATGAGTTTGTCAATATTGCCTTCCTTATCGTGGTCGGCGCGGTCGAGAGCCTTAGCGCCGACCACCGGGCGCATGGACATCACGGCGTTGTGCAACGTGTCCTGCATCCGGAGTGACTTCTCCATCATATCGGGCAACGGGACGTCGCTCGCGTTGGGCCAGGGCCAGGACTTGCCCTCGACCCACATGCGATATTTCGCATATCGCTGGATTCGGGCCTCTTTCTCCGCGGAGCGGTCGGAATCGTCCTTCTCGAAAAAGCGCAACACGCGGTCGACAATATCGGCCTTCTCGAACTTCATATCCCGGCTTCGTGAGCGGCGCCGTCTTGGCTCTGCCATGTCTATTCCTTCCTGGAATCTATCTTCTCGGCTTCCGCTTCTTACGGAACTTTGCTTCAATTCTTTGCGCCTCGCCCTCGGGCGCGAACTGCTTAAATCTTCTAATCACCGCGTTGTCTGTTACCGTTCTAGTTGTCTTTTTTAACGCTGCACGGCCGGCAGCGAATATATGATTCAGTTGAGTCTGGTTTACAGTTAAGGTCTTTGGCTTAGACTGTCTCTTTTTCGTTCTTGATGGCATTTTTCGTTCCTTCCTGGAATCTATCCTGTCGACTGGTCTTTCTTCGGCGGATAAATAGGGGTCACGATATCATTGGGGTTTCGATACGGGGTTACGATCGTACTTGCGAGCGCCCATTCACGAGCCAATCCCTTGAGTTCTCTGCATGTCTTCCAAATTGTCCAAATCATCAATCTTCCTCGCGCCTGGAAAGATTATGCCCACAATCGCAGACCTTCCGATCCTTGATCCCGTGACCAAGCACACCTATCTCGTGCGTCCAGACACCCTCGGCGCCGGTCGGATTGCGGATAACGCGGAATTTCTCTTCCTGGCAGTGCGCGCACCAGACGACGCATTCAACCTGATTCATCAATACGCTCCTCTCCTGCCCGCGCGCCGCAGCACCGGCGCTCCTGCATATAGGGTTCGAAATGACGGTTCATAGTTCGCCAGATAACGCATCATAGCCGGCCAGTCGTCGTATTTTTCTTTTGGTTTCTGCTTTGGGTCCTTACCCAAGTTCCTGCGGTGTTCATCCCATGCAAATCTCTTGAACTGGACCGCCGCCATTTTACAGCGTTGGTGAAACACGATCCGCGGCCGGCGGGTGTGCGGGTCCGGCTGCAAAAGCTGGTTGATCCGTGAGCGCCCAACTTCGCTGCGATCGGCTAGGTCCATCATCAGGTCGGCGGCGTGGAATTCGTCCTGCCAGGTGATCTCCCGGCGCGCTCCGGACGGCGAGGCCCCCATGTTCGGGTCCATCAGCCGCAGGCGCACGTCCAGGCCCATGGCTTCCTCTATCTCGCCCGTATAGGCCTTCAAGTCCGCGGCGTCTCCCTCGAGCTCGCCCTCTTGCACAACCCACCAGTCATCACTCGGGTCGATCGCGACCCAGCAAAACATATGAGGCTTGCGCGGGTGCGGGTCCAAGAGGAAGGCGACCGGCCAGTTTTCCCCGATTTCAAATTCTTGGACGTGCAAATAGTCGGCCAGGTCCTCGCTTTCGCGCTCGCAGCCGCAGATTTTAGCATGAACATTGATGTTGGAATCGGCGGTATCCCTGCGCTCGGTCGGCACGCAGTTCCGCCCACAGGTAAAGCACCACGTCGACGGCGTATCGGTGAACAGCGGGTGAATCCGGTTCGAAAACCGGAGCGGCTGGCCCTGGAGTTTGACCTTCTTGGTGTCTTCCGACCACTGCCGCGTTTTCCGCAAGACCGCCTGCGGGTCGAGGTGAATATTGTCGAGGGTTTGGAGCTCGAACCAGTCAACGCCCTCGTCTTTCAGCGGCCCAGCCTGCCCGATCTCGTAAACCTCGTCGTAAATCCAGTCGACCGCGATCGAGGGGTCGTCCGGCCAGGTCATGGCCAGAAAAATCCGCCCGTCCACGTCGAGAACGCGCGCCTGATTCTCTCGCCATATCTGAAAAGGGGGCGGCTCGTCGTGCATTACAATGTCGAATGTTCCCGAGGCGTAGTCAGAAGAATCCTGGTCATACGACATGAACTGAATTTGGCTCTCGCCCAGAACTTTTTCGGGATCGTCCGGGTCGCGGCAGAGCATCGTCAGAATCCGCAACTTCTCCGACCAGGCTTTCTCCCAATTCCCGTCTTTCAGGCAGTTCCGAGGGACCCAGCCATAATGCCCGCGACCGCCGCCGGCGGGCTTCAAGCCGGTCCAGACCCACCATTTCAGCTTCGGCAGCATGATCGGGTGCAAAACCGTGGTCAGGGACTCGATGCAGATGCGGACGTTGATAGGACCCTTGAATTTCTTCCGGAATTCGTCCTCAAGACCCCCAGGAAACACGCCCGTCGCGCAGGCAATGATCTCGACCATGCAGGATTCCGTCTTTGAGGAGCGGTTCCCGCCGCCCATCCCGATTGTATGCGCCTCGGAATAGTGAATCTGCGCCGCGGTCTCGGACGCCGGCCGGTAAAACTGGATTTGATTATCGCGCCGGTAGTCCTGCTTCAATTGCAACGAATCGCGCAATATCCGAAGCAGTTCTTTATCCGTGCCCTTGGCATATTTGTCGGTCATTCGGCCTCACAATGAAAAAGCCCCGCCGTTAAGCGGGGCCGGGTTTTATCTCGTCCAAAGGACGGTTCACAGGGCACCACCTCCTCTCAGGTCAATCTATCGGCCTCTACAGCGCATCAAAAACCCTCCTGCCCGCCTCAATAAATCCAACGAAATACCAGCCGGAGAGCGCAGACAACCCGTGACTGATCGCCCCAGCCACGAAAGCCGCTAACATGGACCACTTATTAATACGGCGCATCATCCGATCGGTGCCTCGCTCAAGTGTTCGAAGCGATAGGCGGGGTTTTGGGGCCTGGCGCGCGACCTCTCCCTCTGATATCGCCTATAGCGCTTCTCCGACCAGTTGAGCCTCTGAGAAATCGAACTCCTGGACACCCCTCCCATTAGACCACCAATTTTGCTCATCGAAAGGCCAAAAGCCCGCATTTTGCAGGTCAACCGGCAATCCTTCCGCCACTGCGGGGTTCGAAACTCGAACAGCGACTCCCAAAAACCATCATCCGTTGACATGGTAAGGGCCAGAGAAATCCACACGTTCGGCGTGGATTTCTCTCCAACCTTTGCCATCGCAATAAAATAATTGGAATTGGTACGGGATTCTACCTCACCCATCTTTCTCCTCCTCCTCCGGCGTCTCAGGCGTCACGTCGATCATCTTCCCACGGCGCTTCAACTCCGCGGAAACATCCTCCAACACCTGATCCAACTTCGCCAAATCCGAATACTGCGTGATTGCAGTCGGCTTCCCCTCCTGCAACTGGATATTCTGCGTCATCGCCGAAACCACCGCAGACAACTGAGGCGCCGACGCGCTCGCCAGCGCCGTATCGTCCAAATAGGCCAGCGCCCGCAACCGTCGGTCCCGCAACATCCTCAACAACGCCGTGTCGCCGCCCTCGAGCAGCAACTCCTCAATCTCGTCAAATTTCTGTAAAATCCGCTCCGCAGGCGTCTTGAGCTCTAATTTCAACCCCTCTTTGTCCGTTTTCAGCTTTCTTTCCGCCACCCGGACTTGTTCGTAGGCGTTGCCAACGGAAATCCCAAGCTCCTGGCCAACCTTCTTAAAGGTCAGATTTTTCTTATGCCGTAAATCCCAGGCCTTCCTCTGCTGCTCCGTGAGATCCTTCGTCATTTACTGGACCTCATACCCATAACCAGGGATTTCGACCGTCACCTTGCCGACCAGTTGCCGGTAGGGAGCCTGATAAATTGGCAACCGACAAAGTTCGATCGGCGTCATCTCCGAGGGGTTAATATCGCCGACCAAGCCGCACGCCTTGAATGCGCCGGCTACCAACTCGCTGCAAAACAGGCGGCTATAATCCTCGGCCGCGGCCGTTGGCCCGTTGCCGCCAAAATCGAGCGCATCAAGCCCCGCCTTCAAGGCCCCCGGCATGTCATAGAGTTTCCCATCTTGGGCAAAGAGCCAGTCGAAAAACCGCGGCACGCGCTCGACGGCCAAATTGACCGGCAACCACCAGACTTCTCCGTCGTAAGCGCGCAATCTGTCGCTCAACCTGTTGATCGTGACCCCGCTAAAATCGGCCATCTTCGTACTCTCAATCAGCATATTAAAATAACGGTCGCCGGTCTCGGTCAACGCCGCAGTCTGCAAAACAACCCCAACGTGGGACACCGGCGCTCTCGTGGCCATTTTGATGATTTCACTGAAATGCCCCTTGCCACCAAACGCAATCACATCACCAGCCCGAACCTGCTTCCGAATTCCGCGATAGCTCAAAAGTCTTTGCAACACCCAAATCCCCCTTAAAATATTGCTGCGGGCCGGACTCGACACCGACTGGGCCACGGACGAACATTGTCGCCCAACCGCTTAGGGCCGGGTCTCCAATGCGCTCCGGCATACCGTGTTCTTGCCTGCGTGTCCTTCCACGCCGCCGCCGCAATTCATTCGTCCGCACTAGACGATTATAAACGTATCTGACACATGGCGCCCTCGGCCCTCATCAATAGCGTAGTCAGACGAATGTGATGCGGAGTGCCCAATGCGTAAGGACGCGCCCGTATTCAGGTGGATCCGCGCCCCTACGTGTCCAACAATCTGTCTAGCCTCGCCTACTTGATGTCGGGTCGGGTTGTCAGAGATAAAAATTACCAGTCGCCCAACAAAATACCCGTCCACCGGGGGCCGCAGTGGCGCGGTCGGGAAACCAATCGGCAACGGCACGGCCGCGACGAGCGCGGACGCGGCCAGGGCCTGGAAGAACCGTCTACGGGTCAGTAGGTTGTACATCGCTCCCTTTCTTCTCGGGCTCTAAGCCCGGGCCGCCGCAATTCAGTGCTTAACACCAAGTTCGCGCCACTCCTCCTCCGTCTCAAAATGGCTAAATCGACCCAAATTATCACAAACCTCGCGCCGGCGCTCATATCGACGCGCAAGACCACTCCTACGCTCAAGCCCCTCGCCCAGCGAATTCCGCGCCAGCTCAAACGTAAAACTCAAATCGTCCGTCGCCACCCAAGCGCTAAATTCAGCCATCCAAAAACCTCCCAAAAAAAAGACCCCACAAAAAAAATCAGGACTCTGTCAACGAATAAACCCCGTAAAAAAAATCACGCTCTAAATTCTCCCAGAAAATCTGTCGTAACTTTCGGTGCGCCAGTGGGACCCCCGAAACCCCCGAACCCCCGGCGGGGTGTGCCTAATCGCCCGGCGCCACTGCCTCCGCGTCTGGTAGTCAATCAGGAGGATAGAGCGTGTAACTGAGGGTGACAGTGAGTTACAGGCAGGGACCATGGCCCAGGCTAACGGGTGGCTAACCACGCGCGCCACATGGAGGCAGTATCGAGGCTCGCGCGTGCCCTTGGTGCCACCCCTCGGCCCGTGTGGTACTCTGGCACCGTGCGCGTCTGCCCCCGGCGAACCGCCCCCCCTCGCGTCGGCTCGTGTTCACCGTCGAACCTGCATGCCTACTGCGTGCGACACTCCGGCGACGCCTAGGATCTATGGTTTGAGGGTGTGGAGCTCGGGGAGGAGGGTCTTTTTTTTAGTGGTAGGCGCCGTGAGGCTCAGAGGTACGGGAGGGTTCTCTGTCCCTTTTCCTTAGCTTTGCGGGCACGCGCGTACACTACATTTTCGAGCCGTGTCAAGCTGGTTGCGCTGGCCGTGGGTTTTACGATTATAAAGTACTACTTCTTTTGGCCTTTGGTGCGCTTGATCTGTCGAGGCCTTGGGGGTGCGGTCACATGACGATCACCATTTGCTTGGGCTTGGGCTTGGTCACAGATTTATCGTTCAGTTTCATGTCAATAGGGTAAGCCCTGTAAAATGTCAATTTTGCGCTCGATTGTGTATTGACTTCATAGGCGGGAGGTATAATGTGACTTCATACCAACCAGCGAATCAGGAGATGGAACCATGTTTAAGGCAGAGGTAATAGCAGACGACAGCGGGGAGTGGTGCGGTAATGGCAAGAGGTTCGAAACCCGAGAACAGGCTGAAACCTACGTCAAAGACTTGATGTGGCGCTGGACGGCCGTGCGCGACACAAGAGTCGTTGAAATAGAGGAGTCCTCGGCCGCGTGATCTGCGTGATCTATTCCAGCCGGGGTTGGCGCCCGGCTGTTGTGGGATCACCCGATAGGAGTTGGAACGATGTTAGCCACAAACAAACATGATCCAAACGGTTTTCACATGAAGTTCGAGAACGGCTGGACTGTCTCGGTTCAATGGGGGCCGGGGAACTATTGCAGCAACCATGATCTCGATGCACCCCTGCCGCTTGACCTCACAAAACGGTTGACCGGCCACACCGCAGAAATTGCAGCGTGGGATAAGGACGACAATTGGCACAATTTCGGCGGTGACACTGTTTCCGGCTGGAATCCACCCGAGGCCGTCGCCGCCTTCATATCTGAGATTGCCGCTAAGTAGCACCCCACCGCCCGGCACGATCGGGAATGCAGTCCCGGAACCCAACCAGCGAGGTTATCATGCAAAACGTCCCACAAGTTCCGTTCACCTTCCACGAAGACCCTGGCCACGGCTGGCTTCAAGTGTCCTTTGCACAGATGGCCGACGTTGGTTTGGCTTATGTGAATTTCTCGCATTACTCCTTCAAAGACAATCACGCTGTCTATCTTGAGGAGGATTGCGATTTTTCGCGGTTTGCCAAGGCATATGAGGAAAAACACGGGACTCGTGTTCCCTATACTGTCACCTATCACGATCACGATTGTTTCGTTCGCAATCTCCCGCGCATCAAGGAGGCGGACTAGACCACGCAAACCGACGCGGCCTTGATTCTTGGCTTGTCCGGCGAGATTGACTCGGCGGCCGTGAAAGCGGCCTACCACGCGGCGGCCTTGAAGTATCACCCCGACCGCAATCCGGCCGGCGCTGAAATGATGATAATTGTCAACGCGGCCTATGAGGTTCTGAAAGACTTCGCCGGCGTGGTTGTTGCCGCCGCTCAAGATGGCGAGTTTACCTATCCCGAAGCCGTTAACGCGGCGCTGAATGCGATCGTCGCGCTTGTCGGCCTAAATATCGAGGTTTGCGGCGCCTGGGTTTGGGTTGCGGGCAACACCTACTTACACCGCGCCGCACTCAAGGCCGCTGGCTTTCGATATGCCAGCAAGAAGCAACGATGGTATTTCAGGCCGGAAGGTTGGAAATCAGCTTCGCGCGGCAAGTTTTCCATGGACGATATTCGCGACAAATATGGCAGCAGTGAGCCAAATTATACGCCAAGTGAGCAATTGGCAGGGTGATCTCGTAGAATCGTCGTCGGCGGCGGCGATTCCATGTGACCACCAAGGAGTCGAGATTATGACCAACGACGCCACAATGGCTCTCGCGCACGCACTAATTAAAGACCTACAAGACGGGGAGATTCTGATTCCCAATGACCAGATGCCCGAGGCGTTCAAGCGCACCGGCAAGGAAATTTGGGATATTGTGACTAAGCACGTAAAAGTACCCATTCTGACCCCGCCAACACCTAATTTGATGAATCGCTTGGTGGATCGGCTCAAGGAGGCCACTGCCAAAGACAAAGACTTGTATAAAACGACCGACTACGATGTGGGGTATCAAAAAGGCTACATTAATTCGCTGGAAGATGCCCTGGCAGACATCTCCAACATGATGCTTACCGAATGGGAAGCCAAAGAAAAATGACGCGAGCGGTTCGGGCGGGTGGCGCCGCCCTTTCCGGTGCGCCATGCACCACCAACCAGTGAGGGAGTTTAAACTATGCACGCGAGCATAACCCAAGATGTAATTATCGAGGCCGTCGAGCGCGCGATGGTCGGCCTTGATAACCCCGGATTCTGTACTGATTGCGGCGCGGAAAATGATGGTTGCGAGCCTGACATGGAAAAGGGACCGTGCGAGGTTTGTGGCGCGTACAAGGTTTATGGCGCCGAACAGCTAATGCTAATGACGGTCGCATGACTTAGCGGATTGGCCAGTTTCGGCTGGCCTTTCCGGTGCGCCAGCACCCCCGTTGCAGCGGGAAACCAGCGAAGGAGTTTAAACGATGTTAGTCCGAGAATTTAGTGCCGCCGGCCCTTGCCTCACTCTTGGCCAATTCGTTCGTCGCACGGCAAAAACCATTGTTTACCGCGAATGGTTAGGGGGCGACTCCTTTGGCAAAGAGCGGCGAGTCGGCGGCTGGAAGGTAAGCAAGGGTGACTATGTTCATATTGAGCCGTGCCCTAGTTGCCGGGACCACGAACAGACAAACTATCGTAACGGATATATGGATTAAACGACCGGCGCCAGGTAGGCGCCAACATTTCGACGCGGCGAATCGATACGGTATTTATAGGTGCAACGATTTCAGATTTGGCAATTTTGCCTACCAACCAGCGATAGGAGTCTCAAATGTCTAAGTTGATAATCCGCGCCGCTTATGCGGACATGATTTCACCGTTCCAAAGCGCCGAAGAAGCACGCTATACCCTCAATGGCTTCCACGTCGAGCCGCACAAGCAAGGCGGCGTTTTGATGGTCGCAACCGATGGCCACACCTTGGGCGCGTTCCATGAGTCCGAAGGCGTTGTCGAGGCGTCGCGCTCCGATGGCGATATTTGGGCACTCTCGAAAGAGGCGTTGAAAGCGTGCAAGCCGAAGAAGCGCGATGACTTCGCCCGCTGGCTTGTGATACTGCCAACCGAGAACGGTGTTTATAACCTGGCCGTGGTGTTTTCACCCGACGCCGAACAAGCCGAGTTAACTGCGAAAGATGGCTCACGGCTTGATCTTATCCTACACCAAGGCATGATCCAGCCGATCGACGGCACCTTTCCGAACTATGAGCGCGTGGTTCCGACCGAGGTGTTCGACGGTGCCAAGGTGCCGAGTGCCTATAACGCGGACTATCTGGCCAAGTTCGGCCGCGTCTCAGGCTATGATTTTGATGGCAACGGCATTTCTGGGAAGCGTATCTGCCTTTATGCCAAGGATACCGAATCCCCCGCCGTGGTCTTTACCGGCCGCAATGACTTCTTCGGCGTGATTATGCCGATCCGGTCCGAGACTCATTCCAGCCTGCCCGAGTGGTGGATCGAGTGCAAAGGCGAAGTGGAAAAAGCCGCCTGAGTTTAAACGAGTTGGGCCGGAGGATTGCAGCCCTCCGGCCCGGTTCGCTTCCCCAACCAGCGATAGCTAGGAGTCCGAACGGCGTGAATTTACCAGACACCATTGGAGAAGGGAAGGACTATGACCCCGAAACAGCTTGAGCGCATCGGCCGGGCCATATGGGGGGATCAATGGAAATCCCCCCTCGGGCGCGCGGTCGGCAGGACATACCAACAGATTAACGCCTATCACAATGGCAAAGCGCCGATTCCGCGATACATCGAATTGTCGGCATTGTGGCTCGAATTGCATCCGGGGCTCGCGGAGGAATTGGGGGGTTGGGTTGAGTAGCTCGTCTTCCGTGGTCTCTCGATTTTCCTGGCTCGCTCGGTGGTTCTGATCTCTCTCGTTCCATGGCTCGCTCGCGAATTGTGACCTCTCAGCGAGGATGGCTCGCTCTCGCAACTTGACCTCTCAACGTCAATGGCTCGCTCCTGCTTCGTTGTACTCTCAACGGCCCTGGCTCGCTCCTGACTGATGGTCTCTCTCATACCTTGGCTCGCTCTCAGCGGTTGGTCTCTCACCCAGATTGGCTCGCTCGTGACCTGTGTTCATTCGCTCAATTTGGCTGGCTCAATTTTGTGGGTGTGACCCAGGTGCGCGAAGGGGTAGGGAGCCGGGGCTGGTCTGCCGTGGTGCTGCTCGTACCAAATTTCATGAAAATTACTCAGGAATATCTTTACCGCCCACCGTTTGGCCCGCGCATGGATGTGCCCCGGTGGCAACTTGCCTTTCGAATAATGCTTGAACGCCTCGGTGGTCTTGCCAATCCGCTTCGTTGCCAGTACGGCCTCGGCTTGGGCGGCGAACTCCCCGGCGTCATTTTTGGCAATCTCCTCTATCTTTCGCTGATCGTACAACTTGCCGTAAACGTCTTTCTCGTTGCCCTTCACCTTGACGAACGACTCGCCCAACTTCCAGCACAGGGTTTTTAGTTGTGCATTCCATGGTCGCTTCTTCCCCTTCTCCCACTTCACCATCGGGTTAAGACCCGCGAAGCTGAAAATATGACCGGCGGTCGGTGCTTTGGTGATGTCGATATGGGCCAGCAAACCGGCGGCGAGGACCGGGCCAACACCAGTCACACTTCGCGCCCATTCGCCAACCGGATGCCCCATTGAATATTTGTCAAGGCCCCCTTTGACTTGATTCTCAAGGGACCGCATTTGTTGGCCAAGCCAAAGCAACAGGTCAACAGGTTCTCCATCGGCCATCATTGAACGAACCTGGGCGTCGGCGCGGATTCGGTTCTCCTGGATTAGATAATATCCGTCCACCAGGAAACGCGCCTCAGTCGGAGTCATTGTTGCAGCGGCGACACGTAGGTCTCGGGATAGTCTAGCAACTGGTGTTAAGTCTTGCATGATTCGCTCTTCCTTCCTGTTCAATCGTATCATCTGGCTCGCTCTCTCGGCATGGTCTCTCTGGTGGGGTGGCTCGCTCTCTCGTCATGGTCTCTCTGATGGTATGGCTCGCTCTCTCATACTGGTCTCTCGCGACGTATGGCTCGCTCTCATGGTGTGGTCTCTCGCGACGCATGGCTCGCTCCGGATACGTGAACTCTCCTCTACCGTGGCTCGCTCTCGCCAAATGAACTCTCTCGTGCTCTGGCTCGCTCCGTCATCGTGAACTCTTAGGTGCTCTGGCTCGCTCGACGACTGTGATCTCTCGCGGACCATGGCTCGCTCTCTATCACTGATCTCTCAGACATTTTGGCTCGCTCGGTGTAGATGTTTTTTCCTCTGGGATGGCTCGCTCTCTCGTCATGGTCTCTCGGGCAACGTGGCTCGCTCGCCCAGGATGAACTCTCACTCATAGTGGCTCCCAAGGCCGTGCGGGCACCTTTAGGGGGACTAGCTTCCATTTGGTCAACGGCGCCCCGATCAGCGCCTCCTCGACCAGTAAGAGGGCGTGATACCAGCGCTGATAGACCGCGCGCCACGCCATGAGCTCGTTGCCGCGGTCCACGAACCGAACCGGGCAGTAAGCGCCGGTCCCGCCCGGTCGCCGCACCCTGGCTCGCAGGCGCCGGTCGTTGGTGACGATGTATTCCGGCACCACCTCAATCACCTGGAATGGGCACCAGTTAGGCCGCGTGCTGGTCCTCGCACTGTCCCGCACCAAGCTTAGGTCCGTTGCGTCCAGTGCGGCGCGCGCGGCCATGTAGGCGGCTTCCGCATCGACGTGACATTGCGCCACCTCGACCTGATACTGCCCGCCGCCATCAATCATGGTTCCGAGTTCCGCTATCCTCGTCACGGCCATTAAACTTGACCCGCCGCCGGGGCCGTAATCTTCGGGGCTCGATCGCATCATGTATTCGATGATTAAATCCGCCTTCTCCTGCCCGACCGCCCAGGCCATCAATCCCTCAACGTCGATATCGCGTTTAATCAATGCCGGCCCCACGCGCAAAAACCCGGCGCCCGAGCGAAACCGGCTCGGACATGCCGTGGGCATAGGTCGGCGCTCGTTTACACGTCTGGCAAGTTCTCTCACCGGCCCATGCGCTATCGAATGCCTTTTGACACCGGAGGCAGGCGCGCGTCTTGACCTCGTGAACCACATCAGGCGGCGGCTTGCTCACGGCCGGGTTTTTAAACTCGCCCCAATGCCGGGCAACACCTAGAAATCCAAGCCGCGACCGAACAGCGCCGATTGTGCGGCCAGGGAGATACCGTTGAACGGCGGGCCAACCGCCTTTGGGATACCGCTCGCGCAGTACCCGGTCCTCGCTCTTGGTCCAGCCGTTTTTTCTCATGGCGCGGCCTCTAAGATGGCTCGCCCGATGATTTCGGGGACTTGGGGGACGACGGCGTTGCCGAGGGCTCTAAGTCGGTCCACCCGCTTGGGAACCCCATGAGCCACTCGACCCACGTCGGGTTCAGGGAGCCAGTGTTGTAGCCGACAACCTGGGAAACCGCGTCTTCCAGCTTCCGAATGCCGCCGCCCGGTGTATTCCTGACCATCTGTCCGCCGCCCGTTGGCGTCTTGGGTGTTGGCCACATCGATCGATTGACCGCCCGTCCTAACTCGTTCCCGCTGGGGCCGTTGGTCTTGCCGTCCGGGGAAAACCCGTGCGTTGTGGGCCAAAATCCAGAGCCGCTCGCGGCGGTGTGGCGCATCGACGCCGCAAGCCGGAATAACAAGCGGTTGGCAGGTGTAGCCTTCGCTTTCCAGGTCAGAAAGCACTTGGTCGAGCCCCATGTCGATGTGACCAGCAACATTCTCACCGCAGACCCAAGTGGGCCGGATGGCAGCCACGAGCCGACGCATTTCCGGCCAGAGGTGGCGGTCATCTGCCTCGCCTCCGCGCTGCCCGGCAACACTAAAGGGCTGGCACGGGTAACCCCCGGTGATGATGTCAACATATCCCACTGCATTGCCCTCCAGCGTCCTCACGTCCTCATGGATCGGCACGCCCGGCCAGTGCTTGGCCAGCACCTTCCGGCAATAGGGGTCGATCTCGCAAAACGCCACGGTCTCGAAACCGCCTGTGCGCTCCAGCCCAAGCGAGAACCCGCCAATGCCGGAAAACAGGTCAAGAACCCGCAACCTCATGGTCTACCTCGCCAGTCGTGTCCAGGTACGCCGCGCGCGCCGCATTGGCGCGGCGCTGGAGCCTGCCCGCGCGCTCTACTTGGCGGGGTGTGGGCGGCGGTTTGGGAGATTCAAGGGTGTCACTTCCCGAAGTTACACCCGAGGTTTTCGAGACGTAGTACCAGTGTTCAGGATAATCACCGCTCTCGCAGTACCGCATAGCGTCAAGTTCCATGATTTTACCGTTCTTGAGAATCTTAGAAAGCCGTCCCAATTTCAACCGCATAACCTCCGCTTCTTCGTCCGTCACCTCGGGCGGCGGCGGCAGTTCCGGCAAGGCGAGCGGCTTGGCCAGCGGCCGGTTCTCGCGCTCTACCTCGACGCAAAACTTGTGGATATAACCGGGCGTCGGCCAAGTCAAAAACTCCCACGACGACATCACGCGAGAAATTGCCGACATCAATGTTGCATATTCAAAGCACTGCAAAACCTCGATATATCTAGCCTCGTAGTCTCGAAATGCTTCCGGCTCATCCGAAAGTCGGTACATCGGGCGGGCCAAGCTGTGCAGGCTCACCAGTATCAGTCTCACTTGTTCGGTCGTCGCCATCACTTCCTCCATTCAGCGCCCGCGCTTTCATCAACTCGTAATCCGACGTTCGTTTGATCGTGGTGTTGTCGTCGGCCCAGCTTCCCGCGTTTAACCACGTCGCCGCGTGTGGAATAAATTCGCTCGATTTCACTTCGGTTCGCCAATACGCAATGGACGCCTGCAACCCGGCCAGCAACTCCTCCGGCGTAGCATCCTTGCGCCGGATCACGCCGTAATACGCGACCTCGGCGTTGCGAACGGCTTTTTTGCGAGGGTAGAGTTTCCACCATGCTTTCCAGGCGGTGCGGTCGAGGCTGTCGGGAGGAGTTAAATTAAATTCCGGCGAACTTTCTTTGGGAGTCTCTAAAGAGACTCCTTTCTTTTCTATTCTGGACTCTGGACTCTGGAAGACGCGCGCGTGTAGAGCGGCCTTTTTCAGTGTCATGCCCTTGTTTTTGTTGGAACTCGATTGTTTTTCAGCAACTTTTCGCGCACTTTTCGAGACATTTTCAACAGATTTTCGCGGCGTTTTCGACGATTTTTCGAGCTCGAAAACTGCCCGAAAATTCATTAAAAAGCCGTCGATCTCGAAAAGTTTCCCGGCTGAAATGAGCCGAGCTCGAACGCTATTCCACTTCCGAACGCTACACCCGCAGACGCCAGCGATCCACTTGGGATCATCCGGAATCGGTCCGCCGTGGTCGTAAATCAGGTCGAGGCACAGGCTGTAGGCACCTTTTTCCTCCAAGGTGAGTCCGAGACTCCCATGGACAAAATCGGCGCCATATCGCTTGTACCAAGGCCGCTCACTCATCGGAATGTTCCGCCGGCGCAATACGCCTCGACCATCGCCATCGTGCGCGCGGTCGCCGGAGGGCCGCTCATGCTGCCATCGCCGCTAAACTGCGCCGGCCCCATTCGCCGATCAGAACCGCCTCGGCGCGGTTGTGGTCTTTGACGCGGGTGAACAGGTGGGAGTAATTGGGGAACAATTCGCACGCTCGGGCTCGGGCGGCGTCCTTCTCTTTCGGGACCGCCATATCCTTTTTCCATCGTCGCGAGGAAACCAGCGTCACAGGGATAAAATGAGCGGCGCACAATCCGCGTAACCCGCCAGCCGTATAGCCAAATTTGAACATGCTGGCAGTGCCTTGGGACGGCATGGCGCCGACTAGCTCGATGAAAGCGTGTTCGTAAAAACCGGAGCCAAGGGATTTCCAGTCGATCCAGCGCGCGACCTCCGGCCAGTTGACCTGTCGCCCGCGCGCCTTGGCCTTGAGGGATGGGATATCAAAAATATCCAGGCTGGTAGGCGTGATTAAGGCCAACGCGCCAGACAGACCCGGATCAATACCGAGAATGTTCACGGTCCTAAGCCGTCACGCCGCGGTTTACCTCGGTTTCTGGGTCGGGCGCGTCGGCCGTGAACATATCGAGGGTTGCGCCGATTGAGAGCGCGGCGAAATTCAGTTTCAGCGAATCAAGATAGTCGTCGCGCGCTTGCTGTTCCATGTCTTGGAGTCGGACCGCTAAATCGAACGCCTGGGTCTGCACACCGGCGTCTTTCAACCGCTCGCGAATGTCGCCGGCGCGTTCATTGAGTTTGCCGCGCTCGGTCTTGATCTGGATCATTTGGCCCGCGCACTCGCGGATTACCTTGCTGATATTCGCCACATTATGGCCGGCGTTCGAGGTGCCCTCAGCGGACTCGCCGCCGTTCGATTTTAGGGACGTTGCCATGGATTTGTCCTTATTTAATTTGTTTAGTTATGCCTCCCATGGCTTAGTCGTCCAGACCGAGGCGCCAATATTGGACGCCGCGCTCGTCCGCTTTTTTCATCAATCTGAGCTTAATCCCGTCACCAATTCCTCTTTTTTTCCAGTTGGTTATAGCACCGTTGGTCAATTTCATTTCAGTAGCGAGGGCTTTTTGATCGGGCAGATTGAAGGCTTCAAGAATTTTTTGTAGGTCCATAACAACTGGTTTATACCTCCTGGATTTCCTCGTCAAGAAAACAGTGTTGACCAGTTCACAAATTGTTTATAACATGCTTTTAGCGATCGCACCCGCGGTCGCGGCCCTCTGGCCCCGGCCGACTCCCCCCGAGTGTCGGTCGGGGCACCTGGGAGGAGAGCATGTCTCATAAATTTGAATACTCCATAATTACGATATTGTGTTTCTTGGCCGTGCTTTTGGCCGTGACATGACCCAGACCGACTGGCGCGAGGGTTATGCCGTAGAAGCCGCCCAGGACGGGCGCCACGCCGCGCGGACGGGCAAAGGCACCAATCCCTTCGAAGCCGGCTCCCGCGAATGGGCGGCGTTCATAGAGGGTTACGAGGGTGTCATTCAGGTTGAGCAGCAACAGCGCGCGCTCGACCGAATCACCAAGCCACTGGCCGCGAAATGAACAGCCTTCGCGCCTGCGTCTACTGGGGCTGCGTCGTTTCGGGCGCGTTGGTCCTGATCCAAATCACGGTCGCCTTTCTTCTCGGCTATGATTCACTCAATCAGCTTTGGTGGGGGCCGCCGTGAGCGAGCCGCCGTTGGTCCCGATCGCCGATGAGGTTGATAGGCTGTTGGAAGACCTAACAGTTGTGCAAGCGTTCTGTGTCAAAGGCCTGCGATGGTATGGATCGCACGAGCCAACACGTTACGACCTAGAGCATGAACTCCGCGAGACAACCGCAAAGGAAACCAAGAATGTCGGATTTTTCAGCGGCTCCAATTACTAAACCTTTCTCGGTCGCGGGCGTCTGGTTGCGCTGGCGCGGCGGAACCGGGCGGCCTGGAAGTTCAACGGCTGAAATAGCGCGCCAAGTTGGCACGTCTGAGCAAGAGATTGATCGCATAATCTCGCGGAATTTCGAATGCCGATTTAAGCGCGAACCCATGAATTGGATGAATCAACATGCCTGAGCATCTTGACGCTGGCGTTCACAACATCCCGGCCGAGGAGTATCACGCCGATCCCTGTATTGAGCCGTCGCTGTCGTCGTCGATCGCGAAGATTCTGATATCGCGCACGCCGCGGCACGCCTGGATGGCCCATACGCGTTTAAACCCGGATCACGAGAAGGAGAACCGCCTCGAATTCGACATAGGCCGCGCCGGCCACGCGCTGCTCCTGGAGGGGCAGAGCGGCGTCGAAGTGCTGGACTTCCCCGATTACCGGAAGAAGGACGCCAAGGAGGCCCGAGACGCCGCCTACGCCGCCGGGAAAATCCCCTTGCTCCCGCACCACGCTGACGACGTTGAAAAGATGGTCACGGCCGCCAGGGTGCAACTCGAAATCCACGAGGCCGAACGTGTTTTTCAGAATGGCGAGCCCGAGAAAACCCTGATATGGCAGGAGCAAGGAATCTGGTGCCGCTGTCGTCTTGACTGGCTTCCGGACCCGGATGGCCTCGCCCCGTTCTACGACTACAAGACGACGACAAACGCGCACCCCGACGTTTGGCAGCGCCGCGCGTTCGAGCTCGGCGCCGACATTCAGGCCGCCTTCTATTTGCGCGGCATTCGCGAGGTGTTGGGTCTTGAGCGCGCCGAGTTCCGGTTCGTCGTTCAAGAGAAGACCCCGCCCTACGCTCTCTCGGTCATCGCACTGACTCCCGCCGCGATTGCGCTCGGAGACGCTAAGGTTCACCGTGCCATGGAAATCTGGCGCGAGTGTCTGAAATCTGATCGCTGGCCGGGGTATCCGAGCGACGTGGCATGGATCGACACGCCCGCGTGGGAAGAGGTGAAATTCGAGGCGGCCAAGGCGCGCGACCAGATGGTCCGCGATACCGGCCGCGAGCCGCTGGACTCGGCGCTGCACTGGCAGGCGCCGCTATAAAGGGAGTAAAAATTCATGCGAGATAACCCAAAGTTCGAAGACCGTTACATCGGTGATGGCGTTTATGCGTCGTTTGATGGCTTCGGTGTGGCGCTCGATTTGAGAGGCCAGGACAGCACAACCCGAATCTACATGGAGCCCGACGTGTTTAAACAACTAATCCAATACCACGACGATGCGGTTAAGGCCTACTCCGGCAAAGCGGCATGATGACGGCGCCTAGACTTCCTCCCGGAGAGGATTGGAAAGACCACACCGTTCCCTGCCCGAACTGCGGCGAACCCGTTCTAAGCGACTCAGGACATTACGTTGGCCCCACTCATATCGACGATGGCTATTGGGAATGTGATGCCTCAGAGGAGGACGAATGACATTCACCACTCGGCCAGGCGCGCGTGCAAACGCGAAGTTATTGGTGGGGTTCCATTCCGAATCTGGAGCGGGCAAGACATTTTCTTCGTTACTGGTGGCGCGAGGATTCGTCGGCAAGACCGGACGGATTGTGATGATCGAAACAGAAAGCGGGCGCGGTGAAGCGTATTCTGACGCGACTGAATATCCCGACATCGGCGGGTATGACATTATCAGCATGACAGACAACTTCTCTCCCGCGGAATATGGCGAGGCTATTACCACGGCTGAGAAAGGCGATTACGGCGCGGTGATAATTGATTCTGCGTCGCACGAATGGGAAGGGATTGGTGGCGTCTTGGATATGGCGGACGCTGCGGATCGTGCCGGTAAGAAGGGTGTTTTGAAATGGCAGGCGGCAAAGATGGAACACCAACGCCGATTCATGTTGAGGTTCATGCAGGCCAAGACACCGCTGTTTATTCTCTGTATGCGCTCCTACTACCCGATGGTAGAAACCCCAAAGCCAGGAGGCGGTAAGGAGTGGCGCCGATCCGATCAACTGCACCCCAAGCAATCGTCGGACATTCTGTTTGAAATGTTCCTGCACGGCTGGATTTCCCCCCAGGATCACGCTTTCAATTTGACGAAATGCACATCGAAGGCGCTGGAGTCTGTGTTCCGCCGCCAGCCGATCACCCTCGAGACCGGCCAGGAGCTCGCGGAGTGGGCGCGTGGTGGGAAAACCGCGGAGGCCAAGGAAGCCGCCAAGCCCGACTCCGAGGTGACGTTGAAATCCGCGATGGAGTGGCTAGACAAAATGAAGGAACGGCTTTCCGGCATAGACACCCCCGCCGACCTCCAGGCGTTTATGGACAAGAGCCGGCCAAACGTCGCACGGATGCGCGACCTTTATCCCGACGTGGCCCAATCGTGTGTAAACGCCTTCGACGATCGCCTGAAAGAATTGTCCGTTGGTGAGACAGGACACGCCGATGACTGAATGGTTCGAGCAAAACTTGCCCTGCAACGCTAAATGTGAACTAACGCCGCCCAACATTCGCGTTACAGAGGTGCCACCCCCGCGCAACGACTGGCCGGATGTTCTGATTTGCTCACACTGCGGCCGGGCCTGGCGCATCCACAAAGATGATATGATCGAAATCTTTCGGAAAGGATTTCATAAAATTGGAGTGTGCCGTCCGGATGGAAAAGGATGGAGTAACGAAATGGAGGGTATAAGCCAATGATGCGAGTGCTTCGCAAAACCTATGAATTCACCGTCACAATCACCGAGGGATCGGACGAATTCTGGGAATCATTCTCGAACAAGACGGGGTGTGACGAGGTGACAGCCGAGGTAATAGCGGCACTCGATGAGCGCGGGTTTCACCCACCGGACTGTACCGTGAGGCTGTCCAAATTCGTGTACGAATAGGAGGTATTTAGCTGTGGGGCGGTGTGGAAAGCAGACACACGACACCCGTGAAACTCGGCGGGGAACGAGGCCAGGAATCCGAGTCGCCTGGTTAGCCGGAGTAGCGCCCGGCCCCCACAGCTAAGTGCCTTAAACTGGAGGTATTTAGCTATGATTAGACCACGGATTTTAGCCAGAATATGGGCTTGGTTGGGGGGTTATTTTTGGATCTCCTGCCCGTCCTGCGGCAAAGCCTTTGCCGGATTTGAAGCGGCCCTGGGATGTGGGGTAAGAAGAGGGGGAAAATTGTGGTCGGTCTGTCAAACTTGCGGTCGCAAGCAACAAGTGGGCGTTGCCGAAACGGTGTTCGGACCGATGGCCGTATTAAGAACAGAAAATGGTGCTGTAAGGATTACGTCGCTTCTTCCGGCTCAACACGAGGCAGATTAATCCAACCGTCGCCAGCCGCAATCAGACAAGATATGCCGCTCAATCGGCTAACCATGAGGGTCCACCCCCCGTCCGGACTTGTCAGAATCTCCATCAGGTTCCCCCGGCCCGTCACCCCCCGGCCCGCGACATTCTCTCCGTATTGATCGGAAAGCTGGGCGAGTAATTTCGTTCTGTCCCCGCAGAGTGGGCTTCCCTGCCCGGCGGCCTCGCCCGGCGGCCACGCGAGCAGAATCAAAAAGGGAGCAGGTACGCCTTATTCATGGAATCGACGTGCCGGGCGCGGGCAACCAGCGCATGGCATAGCTGAAAATAACGCCGAAGGCCGCTGTGGCGACCGCTGCGGATTCCGGCGTGAAAATGTACCAGTCGGCCGGCATGAAAAGCACCGCCAACACACCAAGCGCGCCGCCAACACCACCACCAACCATCGCGGTGCCGGCCGTAGTCTTCGATGTAGACATAATTTCTCTCCATTTCGGGATGTTAAAGCCGTTCATCTGACAGAAAGCCGTTCGGCGCGATCACGTTTGCGCCCTGGCCGTCGCAAAATCTCTGATATGTGGCGGCGCGTTCTATGGTCTGGCCGTATTTGCGCTTGATCGAGCCAACCGTGGCGGCGTAGCAAATTGTCCACTCTGCATCGACCAAGACCTGATCGGCCGCAGCGGCGCCCTTGGACGCGATGGTAGAGCGGGTTGTGTCTAGGCCAGTGCAGGCGCCCAGCCACAGGGCGATGAAGATGGGGCAAAGAAGGCGCATAGTGGTCTCCTATTTGGGATCAAATTCGACATGAATGTGATCTTTCTCGTGAACCACGTCGTAATCTGGCCCCAGCGCCACTCGGAGCCGACCGGCAGCGAGGGAGCGCTCGTCGACCGACAAATGACGGGTGCGGCAGTCAAAGGCTAGACCCTCGTAATGTAAGCTCTCAGGATTTGTTCGGCGTGTCAGACTGGTGATAACGAAAACCGCGCCGATCTCCTGATAGACTGCACGCGCCTCTTGGATTGCCAGCAGGATTTCCGGCTGGATACCCTTGGCCTTGACGCCGCTCTTAATCATTGGCCCTTCGCCTTTTCGACCTCTTTGATCTCTCTTTCTTTCGTCTGGATCAGAACGCGCAACCGGCGTGCTTGTTCCCATTCCTGAGAGGCCTTGGCCGACGCCTCGAGCGTCAGCAGCGTGATAAGTTGGTTATCCAAACGAGCCAACATATTCTCGGCGGCCCACACAAAGGTAATTCGGGGAGCCCATGGCACGTAAGGTTGCAGGATAGCGGTGGCGCCACCGATGGCGATGATCGTGGTGGCTATCAAAGCAACCCGCTTCCAGCCGTTTTTTGGTGCAGTCATGCGGCCATCCTCTGTGGCGGAAGTATGTTGTGAACCGGATCAATCAAGACGCCTTTTCTGACCAGGCCGTGAACGTCGACCTTCGGCTCGCCGGCGATAAGCATGTTGACGCCGCAACAACGCGGAAAAGTGAGTTCCCTAATTTCCTTCCTCGCCCTGCCACCGCCATGTTTGGAGATATAACTGGCTTTGAGCGGCGCGTGCAGGACCCGGCAACAATTTCCGCACACCCATCGAATGGGCAGGGTTTCGGCCGGATACTTTTTTTTGGAGGAGGTCACGGCGAAAGCCGTAGGTCCTCGAGCGCGGCGTCGACATTCGCTTGATTAACAGACGTTTTCCCGCGTTGCCGCCGTGGTTTATCCTCGGTAGAGAGTTCCCCGGCAATGTTGTTTGAAACGTAGGTACTTAGGCGGTGTTCCAAACGGAACCGCGTTGCCGGTGTGTCCGCCGTCAAGAGCAACCGCCCAAGTTCCGGGTCCAGGTTGGCGGCTTTAAGCACGGCCCGAGCGTTGACCGCTGGGTCTTTACCCAACGCCTTCATAACCCAGCCGCTTATAGCCATGATGCCGCGGCCTCTTACGATGCCGTACATCGAGGCAAGAACTACTTGGACGCGCTTCGCGTTCTGTTGCAAATTGGCCGTTGCCGAACCCGCCGTAACCTGCGTGTTGATGCGGTTCATCAACCGCATTTGATCCCTAACCCTCTGCAATATTTCTATATCTGATTTGGTATAGATTTCGGCCAGCGCCCCTCTTGTTCGAGGATTTTTAAACAGGTCCTCCACCTCGTTGCCGACGATGATAAAATCATCTCCAAGTAAGTTGGTGCTTTTTGATCTGACCTTGCCGTCCACCCACTTATCAACCGCGACTCGCAAACCCTTTGTGGCCTGCCCGCTGGAGTCTTTGCGCGCATCAAGTACCAATTGTTTCATCGTGGAGGCGGGATCGTTCGAACCCATCACGCGGCCGATGGCTTTTTCGGGTTCCGTGCCGATAAACAGCGCCGTGACCGATTTGTTTTGTTCGCGCTCGGTAAGTTTTAGAGCACCCCGCGCATCGGCAAGCTCTTGTTCGAGTTGGTTTAGTTTTTTGGTTGCCGTCGCCGATCGGCCGGACACCTGCTCGATCTCTTTTCTTATGCCAGGAAAGCTCGCGAGCGGGGCTTCGTGGTCATCTAAAAACTTGGCAATGCGCTGCGAGTTGAATTTACCCGAGGGATCAACCGCCGCCTGTGCGAGTTTGGACAAGGCAAACTGCCTAACTGCCTCACGCGCCTGTGAGGGATCAGGGATGCCCTCGATGATTCGCGCTAAGTCTTCTCCGGCCTCAAAACCTCCGGAAGTTTTTTTAACAAACTTGCTCCCCACGGCGGACGGCGGAATTGGGGTGCCGCGTTTTGTCGCTATAGCAACCGACCGCCCGATTCCTTCGCGAAAGCGAGGGGCAAACACGTCCTTGAAAAAGTCTAACGCTTCCCGCGCCCTGAATGCTTCGGCGTTGCCCCTGCCCGCTAGTTTTACCGCCTCGTCGTCTATTGCGGCTCTCAAATCGAGGAGCCGTTCGACAACACCGCCCTCGTTATCGGCCCGAGCTTTTTTAATTGCGGCACTCAGATCGGGACGTAAATCTTGGAGGTCACGAAAGAAAAGTGGCTTTGGTTCCTTGATCTTCCCGTCTTCACCCTTTTTGGGTTTGGCCGTGGCTTTCTTTAACCGACCTATCAGACCGCCCGGCAGTTTGGATGGGGTGCTGTCAAGTGGGCCTCGCTTTGTCGTGATGTCTTTAACGACGGCCCGTAAATCCTTCGGGTCAATGAGAACTGTGCGAGCGGCGTCAATGTCATTGAACAGTCGGTTCTTTTGCAGCGTCAGCCGTTCCAATTCACCCATAACCGCTTCGTCAATCTCGCGACTGGCGCCCGTTTCCATACTGCGGAACTGGTCTAATTCGTCCGAGATGTTGTCAATCTCGTTACGTGCCGCCTGGATTTGAGTCTCTGTCGACTCGATGGCCTGGGTCTTGACCATACGGGCCTGTAGTTGGCCTTCCTCGAAAAACTTGCCTGGCGCTTCAGCCTCTCCTGTGGTGCGCCGAGTGGCCTGTGAAAGTTGCTGTGTTAGTGCCGATTGGTTTTCCGCCTGTCGGCCTATAAACGCTGGTGAACTATCCCCTCCAGTTACAAGCGTCCTCTCCAACGCAACCAAACCAGGATCACCGGACGCAGTTCCGGTCGTCGGCTGGAAGGGTGTTCCCTGCGCCTCTTGAATAATCCGATCAATGTTCTCGATTGCATTGTCGGGGTCTAAGACCACCTCTCGCATGGCCTTTGCAGCGGCTTCTCGCGCAACTTCGTCCGTCTTAACCAGTGGCCGAATGATCTTGGAAATGCCCTGCCACGTTAACAGCACGCCCCCCAATGCCGAGAGGGCGCCCGCGGTAATGGTGCCTGCCTCAATCCCGAGCTTTATCCGCTTTAAGATAGCGGGATCGTCCGGGTCAATCCCGGTAGGAAGGAGTTCGGGAAAAAGATTGCCGATGGTTTGCACGTCATTAGGATTAGCGGCGATGATATCTGCGCTTGTGGCGGCGGCTACATTGAGACCAAACCGTTTGAGTGCATTTTTCACACCGCCCGGCTTGACACGGGCAAGTTTGGTTAATTTTGTTGCTGCGCCACCCGGAATTCCAAACTGCGTGACAACCGACGTGATGTCTTCGAGGGGACTGCCCGTTTCGATCTCTGGAATATTTTTCCTAATGGTATCCGCCAAATGATCCGCGCCGACAACATCCAACGGGAATGTAATAACCCCGGATGTAAGATCGAGAAGTCCCTTGGTGACTGCTCGACCCAGACTGAAATCCTTCCCGATTGGACCGTCTTCGGCCAACGGAATTTTCAGTTGACCCGCTGGCGTTCGGACGACAAACGGTCTCTTGCGGCCCTGTATGACCGTCTCGTCCGGCTGGGGCGGCTGGTTAATTTTCTTCATTGCGGCGAGGATGCGTTGAGCCTCATCCTGTGTCGGCGTGTCACTCTGGATTTGGACGGGGCCTATCCCCGGAACATTAAGTTCTCCCATTGGCTATAGCCTCAAGTTCTTCCAGAGTTATGGGTTTCGCTGGCTGGGTGACGGCGGCGGGGGGCACGTCAAATACCGGGCGCTCCCCTTTTACCGACTGAATGAAATTAGCAGCGTTGCCCGTCACCTCTCTCAGCCTGTCCGACAGCGTTGCGGCGATGATGTCCTTATCGTTTGATTGGAACCCGAGCGATTCCAACGCGGACTGAACGTCGAAATCCGACAGACGCCCAGACGGGTCACGCGATCTCGCAACCATGTAGGCCATGGCTATTGCATTCGCTTTCACGCGGACATTTGCCGCCGCGATAGCCTGCAACCCGTCGAATGTGTACCGATTGGGGTCGAGGATTTGTGAAACTGTCAAGGGTTTCGCCGTCGCGCCATCAAAATGGTCGCCTGAGAATGCGGTGGCCAGTTGAGAAGCCTGTGCCTTCAACCCTTGTGCAAACCGAAGGCCGGTGCCCGTGGCGCCCAAAACCGTTTTAGGGTTCTGCAAGAAAGTAAGTGTCTCTTTTACGAGACCTATGAAGTTTCGTGCCGTGGTTTCCACCATTACGGCCTTACGGAGCAAAATCGGGTCAGGCAATTCGATATTAATTGTAGTGCCGCCCTGCCCGATGCGACTTACGTTGCTTAACTGGCCACCCTTTGACGTGACCTCGTAGGTGCCCTCGTTGGGGAGCCCAAGTTTTTTGGCGGCGGCGCTGCCACCCTGGACAATTTCGACGGTCTGGGCTTCTTCGGCCTCTTTCTTTGGCGTGCCGGCGGCCTTGCCTTCGGCCCTTGCCTTTGCGACGCCAAAGGCGTCTGCTTCTTCTGATTTGCGTAACAACTCAGCTTCGAGTTTTTTCTGTGTTATCTCCCGGAATAAATCCATCGCGGGTTTCGTTCCAACGGACTCCGCAAATTCCAAAGCCCATGGCGCGGCTTTCTGCCCCTCGGGACTCTCAAAGTAGTTCAAAATTCTCTCAGCTTCTTCCTCTGTCCGCGTCAGAACGTCCTCAAGGATTGCGCCCGCTTCCGCGCTGATATTGGTTATAGACTTAACAATATCGGCGGCTTCCTCGGGACTCGCGCCCTTCATCTGTTTCCGCCCGATTTCCACTGCCTTTAATACATTCCCGGCCCGCCGTAAATTCTGCCCTTCGCGCGCGATCGCGAGCTTGCTATTCCTCGTAACCGGGCTTTCTTTGCCCAGGAGACCGGCGCCGAACGCTTCGAGGATAAGACCAATTGATGCAATCGGACTGTTCTCGAAATCAACTTTCGTTAATGGCCCTTGTTCTGGCTGTTGCTGGGCCTGCGCGGGGGCCGTGGGTGCGGGGGTCTGTGGGGCCTGCGTGGGGGTCTGTGGGGCGCTGCCGGCGAACGGCGTGCCTTGGAGTAGGTTTATCGGAGACGACGCCTGTGGCACCGCCGCAGCGGCGTTCAAGCCAGGGACAACCCCGCCGGCATCCAGTCGAAGGCTCGGGCCGGCGCCGTTCAAATTCAGCCCTCTGTCCTCATGTCGTGGCATCTAACTCACCTGTGAATAATCGACGTGTTTGACACCGCCAATTTCAACGACAGCGGAGGGATTAGACCCTTCAATATCTTGGGCCATAACGCCCATTTGCATCGGCCCGCCGGCCTTGTACCGGAACGTATAAACAGGCACGCCGCCATCGGTCGTACCAACCCTCGTAATATCGGTTTTGACGCGACGATCTGACGAGGGGAACGCGGAAGCCACCCCGCCGGCGCCCGCTGCTATCTGGCCGATACTCGTGAGGGTGTGGCCCAACCCGCTCGTGGTAGTCGTACCGCCTTTGCTGGGAAATGGTGCCTGGAATCCAATGCCAGTCGCTAGTTGCAGCCCAAGTCCGCCGACCTGTTGGTTGAGGCTAAGACGGTTTGAAAAAGCCGCACTCCGAAGGCGACTCTGGAAATCCGCCATCGCCTGGGACACGCTGGAGGCGCCGGTTGTCTGAGCCAGCGCGAGTTGACCTTGAGCCAGCGGGAAATTCAGTTTGGCCGTCGCCTCGGCGCCCCTAACGCTCTCGGAAAGATTACCTCCCAGCCGGGTTGCCTCGGCGGCGACGCGCGAGCCGCGGTCCAGGATCGGCGTGTCGCCCGGCCGCAAGCCCAGCGATGGCGCCAACTCCTCCCGGAGTGCCGTCAAGCTGTCGGTCCGGAACCTCTCAATATCGGTCGAGCCGCGTTCAACGGCGGCGTCCCCGGCTTCCTCGATCAGAGAGATTTGCTCCGGCGTGGCGGCTGTGCCTTGACGGGCATCATCGAGCGCCAATTGCAGTAATTCATTTTGTATAGGTTGCGTGATTGCCAGTTGATCGCGCGCTGCGTCGGCGTCAAGTTGTTGCTGCTCGAGGGCAGGGCCGAGTTGTTCGGCGAATTGCGCCTGTAGGTCCGCCTGGGTCTGTAGTTGGGTCAGTTGGAACGTGGCAAGTTCGAGTTGCTTATCCTGTAGCGCGAGCTCGGTTGCCGTAGGCGGCGGTACGTTGGTCGTGGTTTTTGTCTTGAAACAGAAACGGACCAGTTCGTGGTCATCCACGTCCGGAAAGATTTCCCGCTCTGGGTGATGGTGGCGAAGGAACAGCGCACGTAGGCCCATGTCAATCTCCCAAACAAAAAGCCCCCCGGCGCGAAAAGCCGTGGGGCTCGGTATTCCCGACAACCCAGATGATGGTGCCCGCCCGGCGCTCGAATACCATGAACTCTCCCAGCAACTATTTGCCGGGCAGGCGCCGTCTTTATAGCCGCTTTACAAACGTGTTTCCAGCACCGTTATCGACAAACCCGCGTTTCAGGACAACCCGCTGATAACTCTCCAATTCGTTCGGGATGACCCCCATAACCAATTGTGACCCAAATGCCTTCAACGATAACATGCCATAATTCGTTAACTCTTTGACCGCCAAGGCTTTTTTCCGGTGAGGCAGGTCCGGGTCCACACTCAATATCTCGAGCCAGCCGACTGGTTTTGAGAGGATAACTTGGATCGCCCCGACGAGTTCCCCCTTATGTTCCGCGACCAGCCAGTGAGGATAGACCGAGGACCAGTCGATACCCTCGATTGCGAAGCCCGAAGCCCGCGCGAGTTCCCCGATGCGCTGGCCGTCGTCGTCCTTGGCGAGACGGATATTCACGGTCGACGTAGTTCCGCCGGCCAAATCGCGCGCAAGGCTGTCGCATTGGGCGCGTTGCCAATCTGCGTCGCCAAGGTGTTCAAATTGAGGGCTTCCAGGGCTACCGCCGTGGCTGCGTGAGCGTCGGCCTTCGTGGTGTTGCCCCGAAGGCGTTCCTTGCGCTCCTCCACCTTGAGATAAGCAATGTCGGCGGCTTGAGCAACAGCAATACGTTCGGCGTGGATTTCTCTGGCCTTTACCATGTCAACGGTTGGGGGGCCGATTCCCGTCTTTACCCACGCATTGTGGAAATCAGAAGACGGGAGATTCGACCTCAGTATGATTTCGACATTCGTGGCGTCGGGCGGCACGGCTTCGGCAATGACCCGGAGGAGAAAATCGTCGTCCGATTCACCGGGTTGTTGGTTATTCGGAGCCGGGCTTACAGAAGTAACCCCACCATCAGGTCGCTCGTAAACGATCACCCGCGTTTGCTCGAAAGCCAGAGACGGACTGGATGCCAGGAGAAAGCACGTTAAAATGACGGCAACGGTGATTTTAGTCATTAGTGATCTCCAAATGCAGCAACATATAGACCAGTGGCGGGGTCCGAAGCAGCAGAGGACCCGTTTAGGGATTCAATTTTAACAGTCCCGACTGCTGGTGTGTTGAATTGAAGCATGTTGTGGCTGGTGGCAACGACTGATTCGGCATTACCCACAGTTATATAATTGGCGTCGGCAAAGTCGGTGGCCCATGTGACGGTCCACTTGCCCGTAGCGTCTTTGGCTACACTCGTGACGTTATAGCTGTCTTGTAAAGTTCCATCGACGAGGAAATTCGCCCATGCCTTGGCCGCGCTCTGGTGGAAGTGCTGCCGGCCCGTCACCACCACATTATCCGTGGCTGTGCCTGTTTCTTGCTCGGCTTGTGTCGCAACACCAGCACCGCTGTAGGTGGCTGCACTAATATCTAAGGTGGCCGTGAGATTGCCCTCAACGGCGAGAGTGCCATCAAGTTGTGTCGCTCCGGAATCAACCCACAGCGCGTAGTTATTCGATCCGCCCTCGCTCGGCGCGTCGGCAATATACAGGTTGACCGCGCTGGTAATTGTTCCGGTCGCCGTAAAGTTTGGTTCTGACAGAAATGTCCCCGCCGCAATCGTAGTGGTGCCGGCCGGGATCGTCAGGGCGTTTGAGGACTTAACGTGCAGCCGCGAGACGTTCGTGTTTGCTGTCGAGGACATCGCTCGGATATCCAAGGTGACGGCTCCGGATGAGTTCGTGCCGTCCAGACCCATCACTACCTCGTCTGTGCCGCCGATCCGAATATCTAGCCGGTCATCCGAGTCCGCCGTCATGGACGTATCGGCGTCGGCGTCGATAATTAGCTCATTGCCGTTCAAGTCAACGGTGCCGCCAATCTGAACGGTGCCGTCAAACCGCGCCGTGCCTGAATCGACGATAAGGGCATAGTCGGTGGTCGCCTCGCTCGCCGCACCTTCGATGTAAAGCGTGGCCGACTCGGTGATGGTTCCGGTCGCGACCAAGTTTGGCTCCTCGAGATACAGGGTTGCCGCGATCGAGGTCGTCCCCGCAGGCACCGTCAAAGCATTGGAGTTGGCTACCCGAGCTCGGCCGATGTTGGTGTTCGCGGTCGAGGTAAAGGCGCCGCTGTCGAAAAGCGCCGCCGCCCCCGTGTTTCCAGACGTGTGGCCGAAGACCACCGCATCAGCGCCTCCAATCGCGAAGTCGATCTGATCGTCCGTGTCCGCGGTTATCGTCGTATCCTGGTCGCCGTCCAATTGGATCGCGTTGGCGTCCATATCCTTGGCCTTGGTCGCCGGCCAGCCCAAGTCCTCACCATTATCGTAGATGTTCGAGAACTCTGAATTCAGATTTGCGGCCGTGAGGGATTCCCCGGTCGACCACGTTTTCAGCTTCGTGACGGCGGATTCGAGCTCGCGCGGCGAAATAGTGAACACCGCCGCAACCATAAGCGCGAAAACCAAAAGACGAGTATGTTCTCTCATGTCAATTCTCCAAGGAAAGCCCGACCGGCCGTATCAGCGCGCTGATTGCGTGAAGTTCGAAGTCCTCGCTGTCCACGGCTTGAGTAATTTCATACTGTATAGCTCGGAAGATGCCGCCTTCTTCCAAGGACAAAAACCGATCTAAGAAGGTGCCCCCGCCTAGAACGTCAGTTCCAAGGGTGAATGGGAGAGTCCCGCCGGCCCCTTGCGTCACGGTGTCGGTTTGTTGGCTCTGGGCGTCGCGCTGCCATTTGAACGTGACGGTCCCAGAATTGTGGGGTTTCATGGCCATCCCGATCGCGGAAATGCCTTTCTCATAGGCCGAGTTTCCGTAGGACAGGAATGGAGTCGTGACCTTATACGCTATCGCCGTGCCGTCATTGGTTCGTTCGCTAACGCCCCACTTTCGGACATAGCCATCATTGCCGCCGAAATAAATCTTGCGACGGTTGTTGTTGGTTTGATCCACAACCGAGGCTAAGGAGCCGGCCGCAATGGCGGGCAGATAAGACCAGCGCACCGGAGAGAATCGGTAGTCCATAGAGAGGACGACATTGTTGTTTTGTGACGAGTCGATCGGCACGGTAAAGACAACGATCCCTCGTATGTCGTCGGTCGCGGCGTGGGCGAACTTGAGGCGGGATATGTTTATACGATCATTTATGAAGCCGCCTTGGATCGGACGCGACAGCGCGGTTTCAGAAAAGTCGCCAAATTTTTCGGTGGCCGCAAGCGACCGAACGGTGCCATCGGACCAAACAAACCCGAGGTCGTTGGCAAATCTGAAAATCGTACTCTGACCGACCGCGCCGACGCCTTTAACAAAGGTAGTCCTGGCGAATCCATCATCCCCGGTTGGCGCGGAGCCGGTGATGCGGTGGATCGAGCCTTTGTACGGGCCTTTGAACACCCACAAGTCGTTGCGGTGACTAGCAATGGCCGTGATCCGATCGCCGTCTCGAGGATCAATGTCAATTGTACCAGACCCGGCGCCCACCCAATCCTCGCCGTCGAGCGAGGCGCTGTAGTACAGCCGAGAGGAATTCGGGTTGACGCCGGCCGCCCAAGATCGGTTTTTGTGCGTTTCCGAGAAGGCAAAACTCGGGGGCGATCCAGCCAGGTCTTGAGCCGTCGAGCCGTCCCAGGACTTAGGCGTGTCGCTCGATGAATCGTTGGCCATTATCAAAATATCTTCAAGGATTGAGTAGTTTGGAACAGCCGCAGCATCCAAGCCGGTAAATAAATCGACAAAAGTTCCATCAGCGTCGTCTTTTTTAATTGTGCCGCCGACGTTCACAATCCGATGTTGAGCAGAGTTAGAACCAGTTCCGGTGATCCAATAATCGAACACGCCCCGAACCACCGCCCCGGACTCCATCTGTGAGGAGTTTAGTTTGGCTGTGCCTGGCATTTTCCTTGGCCCGCCGTCTAACTCGTAGAGCACGTTTTCGGCGTCTGTTAAAAACGGCAAAACAAGGGTCCCGCTTTGATCGGGGGCAACGTCGCTGTGCGGCCCGAAATCCGTGGCCCACCCGCCGCCGAAAAGATGGCGCACAAATATCTGTTTCGTCGTCATTCGCGAATCTCGTCAAAGGCGTCGCCCGTCACGTACCTACTCTTTGCCGTGTAAACGCGCTGTTGGCTGGAACTGTGTGCTGTCAGTGCAAGAACTTTCGGGTCCATCGAGGTCGAACCGACTGTTTCTGTTGTTTCTTCGACCATCGGGAAGGGGCCGCCAAACCCAAACAGCGTCAAAAAATTTATACTACCGAACGAGCCGAACCCGATTGTAATGATTTCCCTCGTGGCCATTACGTTGTCCTCGTGATCGTGGTCGGCGACGTTGCGCTATCCAGCGTAAACGTCATAGCTACTGTGGTGCCATCAAGTTTCCTAGTGGTGATTGTCAACCCAGAACTGCCAATCTCAACGATGCGGCTCCAAATCATAAATAGAATCTGGGCCGGCGTTGGTGCGGTTCCATCTGCCGCATAACTCTCGGTCATCTGCGACGTGAAAATGTTAGTTGCTATTTCCGTCACTGCATCGGCGGCCAACGCATCAGCGGTAATGGAGTCCGTGTTGAATTTTGCGGCCGTGAACGCACCATCTTGAATAGCCGCGGCAACAAACACGTTGTTTTGCATGGCGCCAACTGAGGTGTCCATGCGGTTGCTCACAAGGACGTTAGGAACCGTCCCGCGCCATTCTTCGACGGTTGACTGCACCATACCGTCGCTCTCGACGGCCAGCGATCGACCGGACGTAGCGGGGAATGCGAGATTGTCGATTAGCCGAGCCTCAACCCTCCATACCAAGTTGACTTGCTTCGCTGTCGCGTGCGTGAAAACCACGGCCAGCAGGCCGACAGTATCAGAATGAGACGTGCTTAATGGAAAACTATAAAATCCGTTCTCCTCCTCCGTGATAACGACGGTCATGGCAGTAAACAGACTGCCGGCCGTTCCGCCGTTCTTGCCGATTCGCTTTGTAAAAGTCCCGTCTGCTTGGCCGAGAACTGCGTCGCCAGAAATATCATGCAAATAGAAAAATTGCGTCTCGGCGGTGCTTTGTTTGATGGTGTACATCAGTTAACCGCACCGTGTATTCGAGAGTGGACAAATCTGAATGTGCCGCCTTGCATCGCGATTCCAGTAACTCCCTTTGGTGTGCTTGCTATAAACGCATGAGGGGTTGCCATTGCGCCTAGCCTTGTAAATTGACCCGTTGTTCCTCTTGTGAACGTGGGGGGGGCCGCCACTGTGCCCGTGAATGGTACAGGTGTCCCCATGAGCCCGAGCGACGTAATGCGGTTCGCAGACTTCGGACCGGAGGGGCCTTCCTCTCCCCCCAGCATTCCCGTGAGATTTAGCCAGCCTGCCATTGTGGTTTGTTACCCGCCGACGTTAGTTGTTTTTAACAGCAACCACAGTGATGTAGACGGTTGACGTGGCAGCGGACAATACGGCCCGCCAATTGTTGGCGGCCGTGGACTGAGTTAGCGGAGGCGAGAAATTAATCGCCGCCCCTCCACCGTCACTGGCTAGGTCCACTGAGAGCCGAATCGTGCCCGATGTGCTGTCCTTGATGTCAACTGTAGTTTCTAACGAGCCGCTGTTACTCAAAATTATAGCAGTTATGTCGTGGAACACCCCGGACGCACCGGCCGTCAGAATGGTTGCCTCAGATGTGGTCGTGAACGTACTGCGTTGGTGAACTACGAGATCGCGAGGCGCCTGCGCGACAACAACCAACCGGCCCAGATCATCAGCCTGCAAGCGAACCGCATCCCCGTCTGCAACGGCTGTGGGTAGGCTCGTTGTAGCATCCCCACCAAGAACAAGCGGGTTGGGGTCTAACGTCGATAAAGCCGAATCGTGTGCGGTGGCACCCTCTACGGGAAGCGGTGCAGCGTGAGAGCAATCAGTTGCCGAACCATCGTCGCCGAATTGACACTTCATGCGCTGATGCTCGACGCCACTAATGCTATCCGCTGCCAGAGTTTTGCCGCCGGACCCTAAGTTTAGGAGAATGTTTTCAGCGGGCGCTGGTCCGATAAAAAGGACCGCTAGAAGCGACCCGGCTAGGAGTGGAGCGAGATACCTTCTCATGGTGTCATTTCCTCTGAACAGGCGCATGAAACGCGCAGGCTTTTTTTGGTTCTACGGTCGCGGAAAATGTTCCCGCTGAAATCCGTCGCGACGTAGATGAAATGGAGATAATAATTCTCCGCGCCGGGGTCCAGGGACATCGCGCCGCACTCAACGGTTTCCTCGAATACGACTTGAGGGTTACGCTTTACTGCTTTCATGGCGCTTTCGGGAAGGTGCTAACTGTCCCGTCGTCGTGGGTGTGAACTATTTCTGTGATGGTCGTCACGTTCGAGGGTGGGGCCGCTTCAAGCGCGGAAATCCTCGCCTCGAGCGCGTCGAGCAAAATTTGTACGTCCGGGTCAATTGCGCCCATGTCTTCAATTCCTTGTAGGTTGAGCCACCAGGCCATCAGCGGCCCATTCCCATCATCAACCCCGAACCCGCAGGCAGGCGCGGGAACGGCTGCACCTCGACGAAACTCGAATTCTCATCGCCAATCCGAATCTCGTCCCAGTAAAGCACTCGTAGGGAAATATTGGATGCCCCTGGATTATTCTTCCACGGCCATTTGTAAACGCCATATTTCAAATAAATTGAGCCGGGGTCATCGTTGTACATATTCGGACCGGTGTAATCGACAATCAGGATTCCGTTTTTCCAAACCTTGGTAAACCCGCTTGAATCATGTTCCCATTTAATGTGCATCACCAAATCGACCCATTCCCCGATTTGGATATCTCCAAAGTCTATTTTGGTGGCCGGGGGATTGCTTGTGCCGCACTTCGCAGATTGGGACCGTATGCTCCAAAACCATGTCCCGTCGTCGTCAAAATATAGACCCTGCATGGGACTGCGCCCTGACGAGTCGCAGCCATCCCGAACACTCTGCCACTGCATGATAAGTTCTTGCGTAACATCGGTTTCCCAATCCGCCGGGAGATAGAACGACATCCCAAACCATCTGGTGTCGCCCAAGCCTCCGGTGGTCGTGGCCCTGATCGGCCACTGAGTAATTTCCGACCTCTTACTGCCCGCCTCGTCATCGTCGTCATCCCGAAGCTCGAACCGCATACCCTGCAACCCGCGCCGAGCGTGGTCTGTTACCTCGTTTTGTGACCAAGAACAACATGCCTCAATGTTTGTATCGTCCGTATCGAGTGGGCCTTCATGGTCCTCGTACCACGAGACCGCCGCCAGGGCCGGGAAGGACCACAGCAGGACCACGCTAAACAATAATGAACGTACCACCATTTGCCGGAGCCTCCGTAATAGCTGAGAAAGTTAGCTTTTCAAATGACCCATTTTTTTCTGCGTCCGTTATATCTGTCGATTGGCCTATGAGAGTTCCCGAGGTAAATATAAGGATACGTCCGTTCCAATGGTCGGCCGCCGTTTTTATCACTGCCGTAGTGTCGCTCTCCAAAGTGGTTGTTGTGGTGGCGTTTGCGGAGGTTTGCACGGCGCCTATAATAATCGCCGCCGCGCTTAGGGCCAGAGATGTCACGGCGGCGGCGCTGGCGCCGATATGAAGTACGTCGACTTCCGGCAATCCCGCCGTGGTCGGGGTAGAACAAGCTGTTCCAAGCCAGAATGTTACATCGACTTCGGGGACGCCCGCCGTGGTGGGAGTGGCGGCAGCGGTGCCAAGCCATTCTCCAACGTCAACCCGGCCATTGGCGTCAAACCCTGTTGCCGAAGCTCCGTAAATCGCGTCGTAAATAGCCTCCTCAACAACCTGAAACTCGTGGCGAACCGGAAGTGCGGTTGCGGTCGCCTCAACGGCAAGGATGAGCGTCCCAACAGTGTTCGTGTCGGTCGCGTCAAACTCGCAGTTGTAGTAGCCCAAATCGTCGTTGGCCGGCGTTGTTGAGTCATTCTTTGCCGCAAGTGCCTGGCCGTTTTTAGAAATTTCAACGACAGGCGACTCACCGTCCTCGCTCGTTGACCCATCATTTAAGTCAACGAACGGACCAATCAAAACGTCAACGGCGGTACTCTGTTTCAGAATTTGGGTCATCTAGGCGGCCTTGTTATGGTGTCGATTGTGATAGAGAAATTTGGGCGCTCCCTCCACTCCGACCCAATCCAGGTCGTCCACGGCCACGAGGTCGTGGTAGATCGTCATTGCCTCATCATTTGACGCAATTCCTGCACCTAATCTTAAAACGCCAATGTCAGTCGGATGACTGGTTGCGGGGTTTGTAAGCGTACCCGAAGCCTCAGAGGTGCCGTCTATTTTCCACTCCCAAATATCATTGGTAATGTCAAATTGACCTTCCCACCTGTAGCGAGTGTTGAGAGATAAGGCGATGACACCAGTAGTAAATGACAAACCTGTACCATCGTGGTTCACGCCAACGCGAAGATGTAGAACTCCACTGTCTTGTCGTACTTGAACTTCCATAACAGGATCAACTGCGCCGGAATTCCACATTTTTAAGATAACATTTTGATTGGTGTCAGCTAGATCCTCAGACGTGATGACAAACTCATCTCGAAAATGCATCGCTGTAGACCAGCTTGGGTTATGTGCCACATACGCCTGCTCGTCTGTGGTGCCGACGCTAACGCACTTGAGACACTGCGCTCCCCATTGAGTTGGAGACGAAACCTCGCTGGTGGCGGTATTCTGGACAATCGTAGAAAGGCCCTCGGTACTTTCGCCAACCGACCATGTTTCATCATAATCGCTGGTCTCGAATTTTTCGTTCCAAACACGCGCCATAATCAATGCCCGGAATCGAAGCGAGAGCCGGTGGTGAAGCGCCTACCCATTCGTCCTCTGAACGGTGCGCGCGCGCCACTCACGTAGGGACCGACGACTGGTTGAATCCGAGGTCGCGATCGGCCTATCTCGGAGTCTCCGGTAATGCGAATCATTAAATCGGTGTATTCGGCCTTGGCGGCGCTGGCGCGATCGTCGTCTGATTTGTCGCGATACCAATGATAAAGAGCGTGGAAGATGATGGCGTGGCGGAATTGCATCGGTACGATCGGCTCGTCGGCGGTCGCCTCGAGTTGGGTCTGAGCGACGCCAGTATTGGAGACTGCTAATTCACTCGTGATGAACGGGTAACGGATTAGATAGGCCGCATCCGGCGGCTTCCAAAACCTCACCTTACGCAAGGGCGTCGTGTTACTAACAAAAGCATGATCGGTGATTGTCGCGACCAGAGGTTTGCCTGTGAGTTTGTTGCGCGGGAAGCGGTTTCGGAATGAGACGCGCCCGATCAAGTCGATTTCGGCATTTGAATCGAATGATGTGAAACTCAGCGGTCGCAGAAAGGCCGAATCAAGCGCGTATTCGTCCTCAAAATAAACATAAGAAGCGCTTGTATCCGTGGTCTTGGTGTAAGTTGCCGTGAGCGTGGCCGAGGTGTCGCTGGCGACTGCGGATATCTCATGTACCTCCGAACCACCGGAAATCACGATCTTTCCGCCTACGCGCATGTTTGCGAGCGAGAAATCGTTATTCGTTGTCCAGAGGGTTCCTAACCCGGTAATCGTGGTCGAGCCCTTGGTCGCGGTCAGCGTGCCGGTGGTGTATGCCGGCTGAGTCACCAGTTCGGCGCTGCGTTCCGCCCAAGGGAACTTTTCGCCAAAACCAACGTGCATGTCCATCAAACCAATGTTGATGTAGCGCGCGGCCTGGTCCTGGGTCGCGGAAATGCCCGGCTGCACACGAACGCGGTTTTGCAAGTCGGTGTATAATTCAGCGAAGGTGGCCGGTTGGCTTGTAGCGCTCATTTTCCATCCTGGAATGCAAAAAGCCCGCCGGCCCCGGTTGGGGGGCTCGACGGGCCTGATATGCTCAGCAACCCTTGTCGGCGACGATTTTACTCTAGTCGGCGCCCATTGTCACCTTCGGCCTTAAGGGGCCTACTTTCCGTGCGCCTTCGCGGTGGCAAGGGTCTGACACAGGGCGCTCGCAAACGCCACGTTGCCAAACGCGAGGGCGGTCAACGCCTGCATGTTGTCGAAATGCACCCGATCACGGTCGGCGAACCGAACGGCCTGCCAGCCCATGAAGTTGTTCAACGAACGCTCGCTGCCCGAAGCCATCGCGATGCCGGCGGATTGGGCCTCGTCGCCCCCAACATCCTGCTTTGTCGAAATCGCGCCGAACTGGCTGGACTGCTGCGCTGAACGAGTCGATGAAACAATGTCATCCTGGGACTTTTTCAAGTCCGTCTGCATCGAATTCAGACGGTTGGTAATCATTTGTAATACATCCAGGGCAACCGCCGACCCAGCGTCAGAGGCGCTACTACTAGCGTCGCTGCCTGCTTTTCCACTCTTTTTAGCCATTGTCTATTTTCCTTTCCTAAAGCCCACACAGCGCAGGCTCGTTATCGTCTCAATGTCACCTTCGGCGTCGCCTCGCGCGGGTGAGCGACTTGATCTGACGTTGGCGCCGGGTGCCCGATGCATCCTCAACCGGAAGGCCGGCAAGTATCCCTGAATACCCCCATCCCGCTTGCTGGCGCCACTCCTGGTCCTTGCCGCTGTTCGGCGTCACTCCAGGCCCAAGCACCCAAAACGGCACTCCAGCCGCGCTCCTGCGCCTCTCGGCGGTGTCTATTGCCATTAGGGAGCATTAGCCTCGGTCTCGACATAGTCGGTCGCGTCATCACTCAGGTCTTTCTCCCACTCGACGTTGCCCGCGTCGTCGTGGAACTGTTTTTTGGTGGCGGACACGAGCACCTTGTTGCGAAGCGCCATGTAGATAAACCCGATCTTATCCGACAGGCTGTCCGTGGAGGGCGGAACGCCCGTAGGTTCTGCATAGGTCGTGGTGCCCAGAGCCGTGTCGACCTCGGCGTTGACCTCGGCCTTCATGGCGGTGCTCATGCCACCCAGATCGGTAAGGCCAACACCAAGGGCGCCTATGACCGCTGTATCCACCAACGTCGCGGCAACATCCGTTGCTATTTTGGCCAAGCCACTGGTGCCATCGTCAATTAGGTCCGTGTCTTCAACGATCAACACAGTCTCAGCCTTGATCGCATCGGTGTCGACGTTAAGAGCCTCCAAGGATGCCGTGGTATTATCGTAATTGTCCCAATCCGCTGTCACGGCGTCGTCCACTAAGAAGGCGATGATCGAGTCATCGGTGACATCCGTACCCGTGACAGCCGCCGAGACTAGGTGATCGAGGCCATAGGTAACCATGGAACTATCCGCCTCGGTATTAACATCGAGCTTCTGTTGGGCGGATAGAGCAATATTGTCGGTGCTGGCAATGTTCACATCTGGGGCACCGCTTCCCAATGTTACCGCCGTTTCTATCCACTCGGTTACGTTGGAATTAACCTCGCCACTAGCAGTAGCAGCGGCAACGGCTACATCCAAGAATTCAACCGTGTTCACGTCTGGGACGCCAGTGGTCGCCGGGGTCGGAGATATCCCCGCAGTATGATGTGTAACATCAACCTCGGGCACGCCAGTCACGCCCTGCGCCGGGATCAATCCGCCAGACCACGATAGCGGGTTTGTGTCGAGTTGGTTGGCAACCGTAAACGTCAGTTTGTCAGTCTCCGTCTTAACGGCCCCGGAATCAGATTTTATCGCCGCAATGTCCGCTGCAAGTGTAGCTCCTGCGGGTTGCCCCATTGAGCGATTCTCAATGGAGAAATTAGCTAAATTTTCGCCGAACACGTTAACGCTATCGACCGTGCCCGTTGTGATGACAATGGAATAGTCCGCGCCCGTAGCAAAGAAGGCGTCACCGGACAGATCAATCCGCACATTGTTCCAGCCGGCGATGGAGTCGTGGTCTACGTCAATGTCGAAATAGGTTTCCGCCGTGGTCTTCTCTGTGGCCGCGCCGCCCTCGTCTTTGTAGACTGACAGCACAGGCGACCCGGCTAGTGTTGTCGGGATGCCCGTAGCAAAGGCGCGGGTTGTGAACTTGAAAAAAAGATCACCGTCTTCTGCGAAATCACCTAAATACATTTATCCCGCCAAGCCTCCACCTTGCCCGGCAATGCCGCCGGAACCCGCCAAGCCACCATGGCCAGCGATGCTTGACATAATGCGGCCTGCGGCAACGGCCGCCTCCAGACGGAAATAGAGCCGAGGATCATCAACCGCACCCGCCTCAACAGCCTCCAATCCGCGCAAGGGTCGCAGAAACTGAAGAACAGGATCAGGTACAACCGTCGGCTCTAAGCGAAAATAAAGCCGAGCACCTTTTGGCTTGGGCTCACCCGCAATAGGCCGTGGGACAGGATGGCGTGTAAGGACGCTCATGATACATCACCGACTTACTCATTCATCCCAAACAAAATAGGTCTGGCAAATCTGGCCAGTACCAGTTTCGAGACTGATGCCAATACCGTCCGTGACAAGAGTGACAGCATCCACTATTCCTATCGACAGCCCAGTGTCTCCGAAGGTCCAGATAACACCAGAACCAATAGCCGCTCCAAGCACCGCACGATAGCCCAAGTCCGTGGTGTAAGTGCAGTCGGCGGTATGTGTCGTGAAAGCTGTAAGAAGGGCCGGTGGCCCTTTCACATTGTACGGTGATTCGGTAAGGCCCGCTCCTTGTGTGCCGGTGGTGCTCAAACGAGTGAGAAAAATCTCGACTGCGGTTGCCGTGGTATTGAACACGCCAACTTCACGGAGAACTCCCGTTGAAGCAGCCGCATTATATATTGACATCATCGGTCTCGCAGCCGTACCTGCCGTTGTTCGCGCTCCCGCGCTAAATCTTGCCATAGCCGTTTCTCCTTTTACGCAGCGGGCCCATAGGGGGCCATTACTAAGTTAAGAACGCCGGCCGCCGCCGCCTCAAGTTCAAACTCGACAACCTCGTAACGGGTATTGTTTGTTCCCGTAGGGTCGTCAGCAGAAGCCCTCTGGCACGTTACTTGGGTATCCGAAGAAAATATTAATGTTTGGTTATGAAGATCATTGCCCTCGCCAGCAGTGCCCCCCAGTTGGGGCAGTCCCTGGAGAATGCCTAGATTGGAGCTTCCCAGTATAATTGCTTTGTCTTGGTCGATCTCCGTGATTGTCTCGGTTGTGGACGCGGACGTGCTAACGAGCGTGTCAAACCGCTGGACACTAAATTCCGTGCCGGTAGTTTTAACAACCCAAATCCCAGAGGTGCAGGCGGGGATCGTATTGCCTGCCTCACCATGACTGGTTAGGACCGTCGCGCTAGTGATGACATGATTGTAATGAGCATCTGAGGGATCATCGGAGGGTTCAGAAGCTTCATAACTGCAAACCAAAAACGCCTTGGTTGTCGTTACACTGGTGATGGCGGCTGTGGGCGCGGTCTCGTCAGAAGTCCAATCATGTTCAATATATTCCGTCGTAAAATCTGTGCCGTCGCTCTCGATTACATACCAGCGAATATTCCAGTCTGGACCACCACCGATGCGGCGCTCCAACTGAATTTGAGTGGTGGAATTAAAACCCGCCTGAATATAACTGTCGCCAAAGTCGTCGGAGGTACCAGCACTAGCCTCTTGAGTGAATGTAATAAATGAATTTGCCAAAACAACCGCTGTAATAGTTGCTACGCCAGTGGACCCCGTATCGGTAAGATCAAAACCTCCAGTTTGAATTGTTACATTACTTCCATACTCAACGACAAAGCACTCAACAGTAACGGTATTGACCGTGCCATCTGCGTTAAAATCAAATTGGATGGCGGCCGTCCCGGAATTATCAACGGCAATCGCCCGAACTCCCCGATTTCCGAAGCTATCATTAACACCCGTGCCGGTGTTGCGACAGGTAATAAAAGGAACGCACTGGGTCTCATCCTGGCCCTTGCCCAGATCGACTGTCGTCGTTCCGTCTGCCGTGAATGAGGTTGTAATCCTCTCGACACTTTTGACGAAATTAGCCATCGAGGTTAATCAGCGGGAGCGCGCAGCACTCGTCCAAAAATATTGGCGCGATAGAAATTCTCACCCGCAGGACCGATCACCCGATAGGTTCCATTTGTCGGAAAATCAATCGCTCCGACCGCACTCGGATCGACAAAAAAGTTCGCCTCGCCAGCGGTGAAATCGAAGATCATTCTTTTGTCCGCGATCTCGGTCTTCTGATTTTGGGCGTTGGTGCCGTTCGGCGTATCGTCAGGGTTAAAGAGCTTGAGGAACCGCTCGATCTGGGCGGGGTCTTCGTCCATGTCCTCGGTGCCGATCTGAACCGCCTGGGGATGGCCCGGCGTGCGGTCGAAGATACGAACTATCCAGCGATCATCGGGGATCGGAACACCAGCCGTCCACGTTGAGGTGTCGTCTTCCGGGTCCGACCACGAGCCACGCTCAACAGTCGAGGTGTTCCATTGCCACTTTGGCAAGTTGGCGTTGCCATCCCACAACAGCGGGAAGGAACCGTTTTGAATGGAGGAGTGTTCGGCCTCGGTGATCTCGATGATATAATCGTTGATTGTCGGATCGTTCCACGGGGCCAACAGAATTAACTCCGCAAACGTACCTCCGTAGGTCCGCGCACCCTGAATGATGTGAACATAGGTTTTATCCTTATCGCGACCCGCCGCGTGCGGCCATACCCTCTGGACAACAGCAAACCAGGCGGTCATATCAGTGGTCCTCGATTAAGAGCAGAAACTCGTCTTTCAGTGTGTCTGCCATTTACTCGCTCCTCAGACATATCAGGCTGCTGCCACGCCGGTCTTTAGCGCTTCCAGAGCGTTTTCATAGCGGAGCTTCAACTTTTCGTACTGGCCCTTGAGCGCTTCGGCCCTTTGTTCGTTCTCGACGATTTTCTTTTCACGCGCTGCTAGTTCATCCCGTTTGGACTCTGCCACGGAATTGAACGCGGCTTGCGATTTGGACAGTTCATTCTCGCGTTCCGTCGCCGCTATCTCGCGCTGGACGGCCTTTTGGCGCTGTTGGTCCGCCCAGGATTTTGCGTCTGCCTTGGTTTTCGTAGCCTCTTGAACGGCCTCGTTCAGTGCCGCGCCGGCTTCTCGTTCCTTCTGCTGGGTCCTACGAACGAGGTCGTCGATTTTGGAGGCCTTGCCGTACACCTCGATCGCCTCGTTGACCTCGGTGATTTTCTCGTCGAGCGTTTTGACAACCTCCAAGACTTTCTCGAGTTCCTTCTTGTCCTGCAACAGCGTGAGCAGGGAGAGACCGTCCTTGACCCCGGCGAAGGGCGCGTAAAGGCTAACCTTGCTCATGCCGACCTCCGCGATGCGTAATTCCTGATAGCCCCGGCCGATCCCCAACCCTGCGCGGCGCCGATCTTGACGAGCGCGCGCGTGTCGGCCCCCGTCATAACGATATAGGCCCCGCGCGTAACTCGCACCGGCATTCCGGCGGGATCGACGACTTCGTTGTTGGCGGTGTTCTTGAGTTCGGCCACGATGTTCGAGGCGTCGTTGGTGTTTGCGTCGTCGGTATCGTAGATCGTGATTACACTATCCGTACCAGCGCGCGACATGAGAGTGACATTCTCGATCATCCCGTTACCGACGAATAAATGCTGGTCCTTGGTTACTAGGACGTTTTCGACGAAACGGCGCTGAAACGGGAAAATCCGACCATCATCAAACACGAATTGGTCGAACAGGATCGTCCCGGTCGTAGTCGAAAGCGTGTTCTGAGTCCCTAACAAGCCGTGAGTGATGGCGAGGGAAAAATCAACACTTGCTTGTTGAGCTTGGTAGATACCCCCATCAACGAACAAATCGAGAGTGCCCGTGCTATCGGTGGCCGCCAAAACGGTTGCTTCGATGCAGTGCCAAACGCCTTTGGTGATTTCGTTGAAATTCGTGGAACCCTCCGTGCCGTCCGCGATGGTGATTTCCACAACGTCCGTCGCTGCGGTGATTTGCAGCGAAATAACGGCTTCGACGACGTTGCTCGTACTCTGCCATTCGAAGATGTTGAAAATATCATCGGACGTGGCCGCGAAGTTCTTGTCGATGAACATATAGAACCGCACTGATTCCGTCCCGGCGGCGGCGATGTTCAAATCTTCTTCCAAAAGCGTGTGGTCGTTGGCGTCGCCGCAAATAATCCGCATACAGTAGGCGCCACGAAACGGGACTTCCATTCCAGGGATCGCGGCGAGAGTCGTATAATGAGGGAAGTCTAAGAGTGACCCCGTATCGGACTCGGTGCCGAAATCGCCCTTAGTCCCATCGTCGAATGATTCCTCAAAAGTCCAGGGGAACGCCATCTAGGCCACCTTTCGCGCGTCGATTTCCTCGCGCAGTACGTCTTTCCCTTTGGCAAAGCTGTTGATGCCGAGCTCCTTGGCTTCGGCCCGCAGCGCGGCCAGTTCGGAATTGTTGTAGCTCTCCTTGGCCTTCGCTGACTTTCGTGGCCTACCGCGACCGCGCTTCTTTGGCTGGACCGGATTGGCGCGTACCTGCGCCGCACCAGCCCCGGCTTCCCCCTCGGAGGAAAGCGTGGCGTAATGGCGCACCAGATCGAGGACCGACGCGCGCTGTTCGTTGTCGAACGTCGCCATCCTGTCGAGCAGTTCCGGGTTGATCTCTTGCAGGATCGCTCTGTCCGCTTCGGACATGACCGCGGGCAAGGCGGCTCCGGCCGGCGGCAATTTCATAATTTTGCCCGGAATCTGGGCGTTATCCAGGCTCATTTCCGCAGAGCCGCCAACGGGCCGGTACATTTCGACGTTCGAGATATCGCCCTCGTCGGCCTGCCGGTGTTCCGATATGCCGCTCGCGTGCAGGCGCCGGCGAATCTGTTTCCAGCGCAGTACGGTCGCCTTGTACTTGCTGTCCCACGCCCGATGCTTGTCCACGCAGCCGGGAGCATTGCGGCGCATTTCGGCGTGCGTCGGCATGTCCGAACCGCTCCAGCGCTCCCGGAGTTCGGTCTCGAGTTTGACCGCGGCGTCGATCTCGTCCGCTGGGATGGCTTTCGGAGCTTGAGCGAGCATTCGGTCCGTGTCGGTCAGTTGACGGCCCGCGTGTCCCTTGTCCTGGACTATGCCGCCAATAACCTGTGGCCCGGCCAGGATGGACTCCAGCTTGCGCTTGGTGTCGTTGAGTTCGACGACCTGGCGCGGGTGCAGGACGTTGGCGGTGGAAATATTGAGCGTTTCGGTCATGCGGCGTCTTTCCTGTGAGCGATTGAATTCAAATCTCCGGGATTTTCTGCCCAATCAGCAAACCTATCGGGAAACGTGTCGTCGATCTGAAAGACGTGGCAATGACCCACCTTAATGGTTGTGTCCACATATCCCTGGACACCTAGTTCCTGATACATCTTAAAGGCAAA
>SDBT01000844.1_pt1 | contig 50806 bp, 55 predicted proteins | sample 2277101 | NCBI WGS metagenome assembly SDBT01 (sample SAMN10404973, study PRJNA504765) | marine sediment metagenome | isolation source: marine sediment core GS10_PC15, 103 cmbsf | place: Arctic Ocean: Southern Knipovich Ridge | collected 2010
CTCCATGGGAACGTTCGAGAAACAAAAGTGGAACGGGCATCGACTGGCGCTTCACCACCGCCGATGCTCGAATAAAACTGAAAAGACTATATCCAAAAATATAGCTGTTACAGAGTACTAGTTAGGCCGATGACGAACCCATGCCGGACTTTGGCTGCGGACCGACCGCCAGTAGTTGGGGTCTTTGGTCAATAACTCATCAGCGCCCGTCCGGACAATATGCCCGCTGGAGTTGTGTATTACGTTACCGTTCCGGCTTACTTCATATCGCTGCGTGCCTGCGGGCCAGTGGAGAAACTCAAAACCTTTCCGCATACGAATCCGGCGCGATGTATCGAAGGGCCATTCCCACGGGGCGAACGGCGTTTTCGGTCTGACTGAAGTAACTAACTTACAGTCGTATAGAATGACATCCTGCAAGGGCCTGCCCGCGCAGCTGCCTCTTATTGTGGCCAGGTCTCCCTTGGCTACCAGGCGGAACCGCTGAGCCTGTCGCTCGGTGAAATAGCACCTGATGTCAGCGACCAGGTCATCGGTCCTCAGTGCGATGAAGTTGCCCTCGGGCCCGCCGGCATTGATACGGATAACCACGCCTTTGAGGTAAAGGCTCTTGGGCGGCCTGAGACGCTCGTCGGCCAGGAATTCGTTTACCTCGTAGTGTGCCATCAGTTCGACGGCAGTTATCGGTACAGTCATGGCTGCATCGCCGGGCCAGAGAACAGGTTTCATCGGCGGTAGGGGCTCAACCATTGCGGGTCGGATATCAATAGGTGGGTACCGGCGGGCGAGAGTTGTACCTTGCAGACTCTCACGACGCGCAATTCGTAACACGTCGTTTTCAAACCAGAAGACTTTTTGTCGGCCGATGAGCACGGCTGAGCCATCATCAAGATTTTCGCCAGCAAAACTGGCGACCGATTCATTGGTGATTGGTTCCGGCCTGGCCTGTTGACCTTTTTGACCAAGTTGACCAATGCAGACCTGGACCGATAGAACGAGAACAAACACAGCACCCCCAGCGATCAATCTGAACATGATCGCACCCCCTTTTTGTAAGTCCCCCAGATGGGCTCCAAAAGCAGCCCCCTCAGCATCAGAGAAAATGGATGCCGGTACATAGTGCGTCGAAATGCTGGCGCTATTTAATAATAGCTACCGCACGGGCCGATTGATCGTTAGAACTGGAGGTTCTCGTAGAACTCGATCTTAACCCTTCGAAACAGCGGCTGTTGTTTTGCGAAAAGTTTTTCGTGTGCCTCGTCGCCCGAGAAGAAATCCAGCGCCGCGCGGGCTGAATCGAGATCGGCGAACTTACCTTCCCATATCAGGCAGTTCAATCTTCGGCCACATCGTCTGTGGCATGGTCGGCGCAGGTGCCGGAGCCGCCACCACTAATCCTTATGTTGGGGGGATGGTATTTATGGCTTGCGAATTTGTAAACTTAAGCGCCAATTACTTACCATGCTTCAGTAAGTGTATGGAAAAAGCAAACCGACTTAGAGACGGATTCAATCGGGCCTTAAAGAGTTGCTATAAGAATTGTTGTTCTTGATAGTGGAGAAACTAGAGATGCGAGGATTCTTTTCTGCAGACGTTGATCGGCGCCCCAGCAGGCCAAAGAAACGCATTACTTGCCTTGTATGGGGAATTGTAAGCATGATATCTGGAGTCGGCATGATCATTTCGACCATAATAATCGTAAGGATCATGATGACGGGGTTGGATGACGACACCTTCGCGCAAAAACTCATGGTCCAAACGTGCGGGCTAACAGCATTTGGGACTTCGATAACAGTGCTTGCAATTGACGCGTCCATCAAGCTGATATACGATGCATTCTCACATAGGCGCATAGAAAAGAAATCTGACCGTTCCGATTGATCGTTAGAACTGGAGGTTCTCGTAGAACTCGATCTTAACCCTTCGAAACAGCGGCTGTTGTTTTGCAAAAAGTTTTTCGTGTGCCTCGTCGCCCGAGAAGAAATCCAGGGCCGCGCGGGCTGAATCGAGATCGGCGAACTTACCTTCCCAGATCAGGCAGTTGCAGGGGCACGAAGCTGAGATGGGTTTAAGACGTTTTCCCTTTGGGAAATCGTCGCGGGCAGCTTCCAACTCGGCGAACTTTGCCTCCAGAGCGAAAAACTCATCCTCATGCGTAATGTCGTACTCCTGAATGATCCGCATCGTTACGCTCATGGGTCAACTCCTGTTGGATAGGTTACAGCTTCTTAAACAGCGGGGTGGCAGAAGCTTTAGTTTTAACTTTTCGCCCGTGTCGCAGTGCCTCTGGGTTCTCGCTGATTTCGGTCTGTTTACGATTGCCGGAGAGGGTATCGTCAATCCGTCTGATGGATTTGCGTACGTAGTTTTTTGATAAGTCGATACCGATATAACGACGCTTTAATCTGGCGGCAGTTACCAAAGTGGTACCCGATCCGCTGAACGGATCGACCACCAGATCGCCGGGTTTGGACGAAACTCGGATGATGCGATCCAACAGCCGTTCGGGCATCTGACACGGGTGCCACTTAACCCGCTCGTTGAACGTTCCGCAGACGCGCGAGAAGCTCCAAACATCGTCCGGCACTTTACCCTTGGGGTTGGCCCGTTTGTCGGCGTAGGTGGTCTGCCGGGCTGAGGGGATACGCACAGCCATATCGTTGAACGTGAACTTCTTGGGGTCGTTTACGAAGTAGAAAAGGTGCGTGTGCGAGCGGGCGAATTTCTTTTGCGTGTTCTGGCCGAACGTGTAATGCCATATAACCCAGTTCCGCAGGTTAAGCCCGATCCGCCTGCCGATTACACGAACTTCCGCTGCGTAGTCGTCGCCGATAGCAACCCAGAAGCTGCCAGTATCAGCGAGGGCATCTTTGCAGGCAGCCATCCAATTTTCGGTCCAGGCGAAGTAATCGTCGTAGGCTTTGCGATCTTCGTAAACATCATACTTGTAGCCGATGTTGAAGGGCGGGTCGGCGAAGATCAGGTCCGCTTTGGGCATCTCGGGCGATTTGAGAATCTTGACGCAGTCGCCGGCAATTACGGAGTCGCTTTTAATCATGACACAAATTTACCGCAATTATTCGCCGAGCGCAATCATTTTTTGGCAGGGACGATAATTGATGTCGGTTCAGGGATGGGATCGATCTTAAACCCGTCGGCGATTTGCTGGAGCATCTTAGCTGCTTGCTTGGGTTCGACGTTAATGAAGGTGCCCGTAAGTTCGAAAAGCCTCGTGGGGCCTGACTCGCCGGCCTGGCTGGGTGCAAACAGGTGTACTGAAACTATTTTATCCAGTTCGCTGGCATTGGCTTGGGCGGGAACGGTTGTAGGCTCATCGGCCCGTTCGGTAAGTACAACCCGTTTTGCTTCCAGGCCGGAAAGTTTCGCAGGCTCTTGCGATAGAACCTCCATGGTTTTGTTTTCGAATCCATTTTGGCGGTGGGTTTCAATTCGCTGGTCGATTACGTTTGAGATTTTCGTCCCGGCTGGAATCTCTCTGGCAATAATCTCAGCCGAGATGCCTTTCCTACAACCCGAAAGATAATCGGCCTGGCCCATGGTCATTCCCGTGGGGGTCTGCGAAACAAACCAGCCACGCGGGATCTGCACGGAATAGCCGAACCGCTGATCTACAAGCGGATCGCTCAGCAGCTGAATTCCGGATGAGCGAGGATGCTGGACGGGAATCAGTCTTATCGACTTGATAACTTTGCTGAGGGTGGGCAGCAGGTGGACTTCGGTGGCTCCATCGGAGACGACCGTCAGCAAATAGGCGATCCGAATGCCCGATCCGCCGTTGAGGTCGCGGATGAAACAGACATTCACAGCCGCAAATTCCTGCCCATTCAAGTTGTATTTTACACGCCCGGCTACACCCGCAAGCCCGGCGACATCCATAGGCCTGGGCTCGACGAGGCTCTGGACGTCTTCGATTTCCGTCCGGGACTTCAATTGGGTAAGGGCCGTGGAATTCAGGTCATCGGCACTGATGCCCGGTTCGGCGGGTACGGCCCGGACGAAAATCCTCAACACAGACTTTTCCTGCTCATACAGGTCGGCCCGCATGACAACGAATTTGTCTGAGACGCTTTGACAGGTGAAACCTGCCGGGGCAGTCAGTGTAATTCCAACATGAGGGAATCGCATCGCCTGTGCAGCAGGGACAACTGGCGCCTCTGCCCACGCGCAGCTGCAGCCGATAAGAATCGACAGCAATAATTTTCTAGAAATGATGCCCTTGGTATTCATGAAATGTCCGCGGATTATTCTAATAACTTATGGGGGGATATGCTCGAAAAAACCGGTCCATCGACCGATTTAGATTCCAAACCAGCCCGCAAGAAGGACAAGATATACTGCGTAGATCGCCAGCAAGGGTATACCCTGCCATCGCCGGAAACTTGACCCGCTAATCAGGGCGTAAAACCTTATCAACCCTGTCATTATCAATGCAGTTGGTATTAGCAAATAGAACGTCGGAGCGTCTATCTGAAGCGGCTTGGCCAGTGCGGAAAAGCCGATAACGAAGAGGATATTAAGAATGTCAGCCCCGATAATATTGCCCACCAGCAGTTCTGGGTGACCCTTTACGATCGAAGTGATGGCTGTGACCAATTCTGGCAGGGATGTTCCAAAGGCCACCAGCGTACCTGCCAGAACCGATTCTGGTACGTCGTGACGTCGGCAGATAACCGTAACGGACCCGACGAGTACCTCCGAGCCGAAGACGACCAGCACCAGGCCGAAAATTAATACACCTGTGGTGAGCAGGTTCTTTAAGACCTTATGGCTGCGCTTGACGTGGACGTCTACCGGCTCGGCAAGAAGCGGTTCGGGGTGCTGACGAGCCCATCGAGCCGACATGTATAAATATGCTGCCAGCAGGCCGACCAGAACCACGCCGACCCAACGACCCAGTACGACCGTCTCGGGCGAGCCTCCACCAATCAGCCAGAGGCCGATAATAAGCCCAGCCAGGCCCAGTACCGAGCCGAACTGCAGCCAGCCGTGACGCTTGAATATGAATTTATCCAGCGGCAGGGGGGTTATCAGACAGCACAGGCCGAAAATCAAACCGGAATCGCAGATGATCGAGCCCAGGCCATTACCAAGCGCCAAGCCCGACTGGCCAGTCCATGCCGCCCTCACCGAAACAGCCGCTTCGGGTGCAGTCGTACCGAGGCTGACGATTGTCGCGCCGATGATTACTTTGGGTATGTTCAGCGAATCCGCCAAGGCTACCGCCGCAGCTACGAGCCTGTCGGCTCCGTATACCAGCAGGGGGATAGCGCCGAAAGTTATCAGCCAGAGCAGCAAGTCGCTTCGGGCGTCGAAGAACTCAGATGGAATAAGCTCAGCCAGCATTGGATGCCAAAATATCGCCCCTTTCGGCACTTAGCAAGGCTAACCATTGATGACCATCGGTGAGAGTTGGCTTTTCGTGCGATTTGGTGCAATGACAATTGATAACAGGCCTTGTTGGCTGCTGGGGCCAAAAAGGGCTTGACCATATCAGCGATGCCTCTATGATATTAATCTGACTTGATGCGGGCGTAGCTCAGTGGTAGAGCGTCACGTTGCCAACGTGAATGTCGTCAGTTCAAATCTGATCGCCCGCTTTGATGACAATCAATGCCGATTGGTGACATGCGTTGCCAATCGGTGTTTTCTTTTGCCAACTGGGCCAACGTCGCGGCCCTGTGGCGAACCTCTCGCCGGCCACCCATCCTGCCAATAGGCGACAATCTCGCCATGAACTGCCAATCCCGGACTACAGTAGAGCACCAAGTTGGTCACCGGTGAGGGGCTTAATTCGTAGACAGATCGACGATCTTGGTGTAGTTAGTCACGGCATAAGGGTGGATCATTTGCGTCGATTTTAGCCGAGCAGTTCCCCGAAGTCAGTGTGTCCACGTCGTCCCAGATAATTGATTAGAGCTTCACCACACTGCTGTGCTTTGCCATCAGCATTCATGGCCTGCTCAAGAATTTCTTTAGCCGATTCGAACCAGCCAGATATACGCCACCCATCACGATCGTAACGAACCATGACGTCCAGGATGCGGGTTACCTGCTCGATATCAACGGGTGCAATCTCAGCAAAAGTGTGTCTTAGAAATACAACATCAATACACTCACTTTATGTGAAGACGTACAGCTCTGGTGCTATCGCGAGTGTTTCTTGGGAAGGCTTGTTTCGCTTGTGTCTCCACACCTTCAAGGCTCCCCGCCTCAAGTCAATGTCACCTATGGTCAACTTTGCTAGCTCGCTGACCCTCAGGCCAGTCTGCAAAGCTACATCAGCCAAAGGCCCACCTAAGCACGCCCTAACACTTTTAAAATGGATAGGTTGCTCGTATAATGCTTTCTTGATTCAATTTTGCCCGTGAAGGAGCACAGGCCTTGAAGAATTTGTTCGACAAATATGTCTGGGTTGCCAGGATACTGCCGGGGGCTTTCGTAATGCTTCCTCCGGTCATTGCCCTGTTTATTTCCGCTCCTGCCTTCGAGGAGGTACTCTCAAAAATGGAGCAATGGGCACTTGCCGGGAGTGGTTTTTTAATGTCCGTTGGTCTAATTGCTAGGCACGGCGGAAAGCATATCGAACCGTCACTTTGGCAAAGCTGGGATGGCCCTCCGACGACTAGGATTCTCCGCTGGTCCGATCCAACTCACTCCGAGCAGTGGAAGCAGCAGCTGCACTTCAAGGTCCATTCGATAACAGGAATTCAACTGTTGGGGCCTGAGGAAGAAAGGGACCGTCCCGATGAGGCTGACAATCTTATCAGTGACGCCTGCAGCTTGTTACGAACGAAGACTCGTGACCTACCAGAAAGTAGTTTACTGCAAAAAGCTAACACTGAGTACGGATTAGCCAGGAACCTTTTGGGATGTCGATGGATATTCATTCTGACCAGCTTAATTGCCGTGGGGCTTAATGTCGTTAGCTGGATTGTGACGCGAGACAACCTGGCCTTGGCGGGTCTTTCGATAAGTCTGGCGTTCCTACTTACCGCACTGATTCTTGGGTTATATGTTCTGCCACAATTGGTAAAAAAAATAGCTGATAGATACGCAGAAGAACTATGGTCGGTGGTCAATACTTTGGACAACCCCGACAGAAAGGAACAAAGTAATGGCTAAAAAAAATACCGCGAGGGAACTTCTCTGGCCAGATGGAGACAGCAATATCCTAGTACGGGCGGTCTTCCTGTATGTTGGGCAGGGCTCCAGCACTATCCTGCTGGTTAAAGATGGCGATGGCTACAAGGTTATATTGATAGACACCAATCTCGACAGCGAGAACGGTGGATTAGATGTTCCCGCCCTGCTTACTGATCTGTTGGATGGCCAAGACCTGGATGTTTTCGTGAATACCCATCCGCATAATGATCACCTCAAGGGCCTCACTGAATTGTCAGAAGCCGTTACGATCAATGAGGTATGGCATTCCGGGCATATACCAGGAAAGAAGCATGATGATGCCTACCAGGAACTCCAAAAGGTAATAAAGAAGGTGAAGGATGGCGGCGGTACTGTAGTCGAACTGAAGGGAAGCGACGAGGAAAAGACGCTGGCCGATGCTTCCTATTATATCTTGTCTCCTGCAGAATACGTTACTGACGACGTTAATGATGAAGACCAGGAAAAGCGATATGCCCGCATTCACGAACAGTGCGCCGTCCTGAAGTTCGGCAAAGGTTCAGCGTGGATACTTGCCGCAGGAGACGCTGGCAAAAGCGCCTTCAAGAAGCACATCACAAAACATCACAAAGATCGCTTGACCGCGTCCGCACTTGCAGCCTCTCACCATGGATCAAGATCGTTCTTCAAGGATAAAGAAGAAGACGATCCTTATATGGAGGCCTTAGATAAAATTGATCCGACCGAAATTATTGTATCTGCTCCAACTCAAAAAGAGAGCCCGTTCGACCATCCTGATGATGATGCAATGAAGTTGTATGATGATAACGTTGGTAAGGATTGTGTTTACCATACGGGCAAAGAACGACATAGCTACATCTTCGATATCTTTGAAGACGAAGACTGTGCAGATATGGTTTCCGATGACGGTGATCTGACGGCAGCTTATCCAATCGATGAAGACGGAGACGATGATGGTGGAAAAGGGAAGCAAAAGGAGGACAAAGGCCCGTTCGTCGAGCCAAAATCCATCACCGGGGACTTGACGCCCAGGAAATCCGGTTGTGAACGCTAAAACGGAGATACCCGACACGATCCTACGCGCCTTTTCACTGCTGGAGTCCATTGAAGGCGTTACGATTATAGAACAGCTGTCAGCCTCGGACAAAGATGAACGCCCAGGGTTCGCTTTCGTCTGCGAGGTGCCTGCACCTTCTGGCAACACAGAAGGCATCCCTGATATTGTCCAGTTGCGCGTTGTTGTACCTAATTCATTTCCATATTCGGCTGTGCAGGTTTGCCCGCTCCATGAAGAAGTTCGTGGGTTTCCGCATCAAGACGCACAGTCTGGCAAATTATGCCTACCTCCCGAATACGAAGCCCCCTGGGACATATCCCGACTCAAACAGTATGTTCTCTGGGCTATTGACTGGATCGCAGACGCCGCAAACGGAGAACTCTTGAAACCTGGTGACCCTTTTGAAGTTCCTGATTTCAGTAGCGGGACCACAGAACCCCCGACCGACGATATCTTCGTTTTTGACGAATCACCCGATTCATTCTGTTACTGGAAAGATCAAGTTGGTTCAACTGGAAAAGTGCATTTGACTACTGCGAAGCTATCGAATAGTTATTTTCCCATCAAGTATTGGGATGCCCACCAAAAAGAAATACGTACCACCGACCTCTATTCAGAGACATATGACCGTAACGACACCTTCGTAGGAAGTTGGGTATTGTTGGACAATCTTAGCTTTTTCCGACACAGGCCTCCACAGACATATACGGAGTTAAGTATTCTCTGCAAGAAAGCAGGTGCCAACCTGGACGAAGCTATTCGTTATGCCTGGAAACAGGGAAAAGGCAGTGTTAGATTTGGAGTGACCCTGATCGGATTTCCTGTCCCTGAAAAGGTCGGTGGAAGCCCTGTGGAAGTTCACTGGCAGCCAATCCTTTTCGATAACATGAAGCTTGATCGAAAGCGATATAAACCTAAGCATGGTGCCATGAAGAAAGGTGCTGTCTGGGCCACCACTGTCCAAAAAGGAACTTTTGCCCCTGATAAACGCCTAGTCTGGGGAGATTCCGAGAACATATCACGTCGCCGCCTTTACGCAAGAGGTAGCTTTGCCTCGATTCGAAGCACGCACATATCAGTGGCCGGTTGCGGTGCTGTCGGAAGCGTGGTAGCAGAGTTGCTGGCTCGTGGAGGGGCATCTCCCATTAAACTTTTTGATCCAGATCGATTCGAGTTTGGTAACCAATGTCGCCACACATTAGATGGCCGTGAAGTCCGAAAAGGAAAAGCCAGTGGACTTGCACGAAGACTTTCCAGTGCAAATCTTTTATCGGACATCACTGGATATCAGACACATCTACCTCCGAACGATCCGAAGGACCTTGAGACAACAATTGACTTGCTGGAATCGAGCGACTTGATTATTGACTGTACAACCGATCACGGGGCATTTCTGTGGTTGAACAAAGTGGCCAGGGGCTCCATGACACGGCTAGCGAGCTTATTCTTTGACTTCAACGCGACTGTACTTACCCTCTGCATATCCGGCAAAAATACCTCCTGTAATAATGTTGCAAAGAGGTTGTATGAAGATATCAAAAAAGGAATGACCCCTATTGAATGGGATTACTACAAACGCATACCGGCCAAAGATGAGCAAGTCATACCCGGTGCTGGGTGCTGGCACCCGACGTTTCCGGCAGTGAATAGCCACATCTGGATGCTGGTAGCATCTGCCGTAGATGTCCTTCAAGAAATCCTGTCCCAACCTCTAACCTGTGATGGCACTGCAGTCCTGATCCAACGCAAGGATGCCTCATCAAGTCAAGTAGGCCCACTGGTTGAGGTGGTTTGGCGGGAGCGGTACAGATGACCCCTGACTCAATCCCTCTTACTTGGCGATCAAATGATGGACGTCACACAGTTACAGTAAGCAAGGCGTGCATCAAACATATGATATCTCTGGCCAAAAAGAATTACCCCAATGAGATAGGCTCCTCTTTGGTTGGCCGGTACTCATCAGATAAATTCACCGCCACTGTTACCAATCTCGCACCACCGCCGCCAGATTCAAAAGGTTCAAGAAAATCTTTTCATCGAGGAGTACAAGGGACACTGGAATTCTTTTCTTCGTTGTTTCAAAAGACAAAAGGTAAACGGCACTATGTGGGCGAGTGGCACAGCCATCCAGGTGGAAGCCCTCTTGCAAGCAGAACAGACGATATCACTCATTCAGCGATAGCAGCCGACAACGATACAGATTGCCGGGAGTGCGTCTTGCTTATCCTTGGTGGTAACTTTCAGGACCACTCTGAACTGCAAGTGTATGTTTACTCAAGGGAGAATGGCAAAATAGCATTGGAAGCAATTGAAGAATGATCCGTGTGGTTTATGCCGAGGGGTAGAGGGGGGAGGAGAAGGCAACGGCGATTATCGTATATGACCTCACAGATTTTTCTGTCTAAACATTTGCTCGATCCGGGCTGATTGGAAATCACTTGCTCAGTGTCTCCCGACTCGTAATATATGGATAAAACTAGAGCTATCAAACTTACCTAGTGGTGGGGCTATGGCGAAGAAGCAAAAAGATGATTTCGAGTATGACGTGGCTCTTTCCTTTGCTGGTGAGGATCGGGGGCCAGCAAAAAAGTTATCTCAGCTTATTGCCAATGATGGTCACAGTGTTTTCTTCGACGAAAATCGGAGGGCGCACCTGTGGGGTAAAGATGCTAAGGAGTTTGAGAGGATATACAGCAAAGCTTCAAGATTTGTAATTTCCTTCATCTCCTCCCACTACAGAGAAAAAGATTGGACCCAATGGGAATTTGATACGGCGAGGAGAGAAGCAAAGAAAAGGCAAGAAACCTTTTTTCTCCCTATTCGGGTGGACAACACTCCAATGTTCGGATTGAGTTCACACACGAATTATCAGGATTTAAGGTCCGTATCTCTTGAGGAAATCGCTTCAGATTTTAATACCATAATGCAGGGGGTCAAAAGCAGCAGGTCGAGTTCTACACGTTCAACGGCAAGTGGGAACATCCCTTTGCTTCCCGGCTTCCGACGCCGAGTACTAGGCCTAATTGCTACTTCTGGAGTCCCTCTTCAAGTTTCTCTTTATAGAAGGTTATTTCCTTCAATTAACTGGGCCTCTGAAATTAAAGCTCTTAAACGAACCGAGCTGTTAAAAACTAATGATGATGCTCTTGAAGTTCCGGCCTCAATCAAGCGAGTATTTCGCAAGGACCGCACAGAAGAAGAATCGCTTCATAAAAGCTGGCTTGAGGCCTTAGCTCCACTTGGAGATCATATAGATATCCCCGCACTTCAGGCACTTCACCTCTCCCATCTTAAGCAATTTGATGAAGCGGTTTCGGTCGTAAGTAGAGCAGTTGAGTCGATGCAAATTGGATGGTGGACATCCATTTACACAACGTTGCTGGAAGGGCTGACAGATAATAGACTCCTCACTCAATTATCAAAGCCCTCTCGGGTCAGACTCTATAATACACTCGCCTTGAGTTGCTCCCAACAAGGAGAAGACGAAAAGGCGATCCAATGGTTTAGAGAATTACGTCGCTATGCTAAGCAAGTAAAAGACAATTGGGGAATAGGTCAATCGTATATCAACCAAGGAGTCTCTGAGCACAATCTTGGCAATGATGTTACTTCGGCCAAAATGTATCGCTCAGCAATTAAGCATGCAAGAGAGACAAAGGATAACTTACTGCTCGGTAGGGCTCTTCCAAACTTAGCCCAGTTACTTTTTAAGGATCAACCTGATGAAGCAAAGGCCCTCTTAGAAGAAAGCCTTGAGGTGAGAAAAAAGGCGAAGGATCAATATGGTCAAATCGCCTCCATCATATCAATGGGCAACTTGCATGTTGCTAGACAGCAATACAAAAGTGCTCAGAAGTATTTCCAGAGAGCAATCGGCCTTTCTCAAAAATGGGATAGTCCATATCAAGAAGCTTATGCCACTATAAATAATGCTGGCTCGGTGTCGGATGCAGGCAACCATAAGGGAGCTATTTTACAATATCGTCAAGCTCGGGTTATCGCAAAGAAGCTCCATTTTAATGACCTATTGTCGCTAGTTGAAGAAGGCTTGGCTAATGCCTTTTACGCGCTCGGGCAATATAAGCACGCTGCCCGGAGTTACCGAAACCTTTTCAAAATCCATCTCGATGAGGGTGAAATAAGGGAGGCGATAACCGCACTTCACGATACAGGAATCTGTGAACTAAAATCCAAAGATTATTCAAAGGCAGCAGATTGTTTTCGCTCTGCGTTACGTAAGGGAAGGAATATCCATAATCACGAATGGATTGCTCAATGTCTCGTCAATTTAACTGCTGCCCGCCACTCAGATCAATTAACTACCTCAGCTATTACTGAGTTAATGAAAAGGGCTTGGAATGAGCAACGAAAGGGACATTTCTCTATTGCTGCAATCATCTGGAAATTTGCGGCTGCTGAGCAAATAGAACATCCCAAACAGATTCAAGCCGAGCTTCCGGAATCGCTTAACCAATACCATACTTGTATTGCAAAATCTGATCCCGTTCTCCAAAGAGAGGAAATAGATGCCTGGGCAATGACCCACGCCTGGAGATGGAAACAACAAGATTATCAAGGGTGCATTGAAGCTCTCATGAAAATGGAGGAGGTAGCAGAGAAAACCAAAACTATCCAAGCAAGGATACATTCGATTGATACTCAAGGTATCTGCTATCAGGAACTCCAGCAATACGACACGGCAATCAAATTGCACCAGAAGGCTCTTAAGCTCGCACAGGGAGCGGGGCTGGATGCTCAGATTTCTTCTTCGAGTAACAATCTGGGCGAGGCTTTCCGAAGAAGTGGAAAAACATCTAGAGCAATTCAATGCTTCCAGCAATCCGAAGCCAGTGCTGATTGTATTGGAGACCATGAATCTGAGCTTAGATCGAAATTTAACCGAGTTCAGGCCCTACTGGAAAGTGGAGAGGAGAACACCTCTGAAAGCCTCTTAATAAGTTGCAGGGATATAGCAAAGAGAAATAAAATATGCCCCGATTACATTAGAGCATGGGAAGAGCTCGGCAACTTATCTGCGGATCAACAGAGATATGGTTCGGCTGAAAGGCGATACCGACGCGCTCTTGCGGAGGCTAAGAAATTCGGTCAGCAAGAATTGATTACGCGAATTACTCACAACCTTGCAACTACATTGGCAAACAGGGGAAAGCATACAGAGGCTTTAAAGACGCTTCGTCCACACAGTAACTTTTTTGGCGATCTTGAAGATGGAAGTTTCTATTACATGACCCTCGGTGAGCTCCTTCAAGAAAATGGGGAGAACCGTCTTGCAATCGACTGCTGGAATAAGGCAAAAGCGATTTCTGAGGCTCTTGGAGATGTTGATGAAGTGGCACTATGTGCCGGGACACTCGCATCTTTATATGAGGGGGAAAATAACCTACCTTTAGCCGACAAGCAATTGCGCATTGCCCTTAAGGCTGAAAGAGATGAAGAACAACGTGTAACTCTTCTGGTCCTTCGCTTTAGCCTTCTGCTAAGGATGGACAAAGAGAAGCTGGCAGAGAAAGTCTTTGATGAGGCTTCCTCCCTTTGTGAGAAACATAAGCTACTTGAAGCAGACATAGAAATTCATGCGATATATGGAGAGTATGCTTGGGGCAAGAATAAGGACTACAAAAGAGAAGCACTAAGAACCTATATTGCTGCTTTATTTAGAGCCCTTAAGTTGGATGGGGAAGATGGCCTTGAAAATGGCATGGATAATTATGGGCGGCTTTCCATACGTATTATTATTCAGCTTGTATTTTTTAACAATCAACTACCGACTCAAGATATGGAAGAGTTAATAAGTGATGCTGAAGGGTGGCTCAAAGAACAAGGCGGATCAGGAAGGGTAAGTAGCTATCTCTTATGGCCGATAAGGGTGGCTTCTAAATTTTTTCCGTACTCAAATGACCCCGAACAGATGGAGCGTGTGGTCAAGGAGGCGATCAATGATTTCCCAAGTTGTTCCGAGGATAGGCATATGAGCAAGTGACTTGACAAAACCGGAATCTAGCATACTATCGTAACCGTTGCATTCCGCATGGCCTGTGGATATGCAGCACCACACCATCCTGGAGGGGTTTGTGCTCTTTGCCCTGCAGTTGTGGGCAAGCTCATGTTGAAAGTTATTAATTAACGTGTGCGCACATTTAAAGGGAGCGGGGCAGATGAATACAGTAAGCAAGACGGTATTCGTTGCGATGGGCTTAGTTTTGGTTTTAACCCCGGCCTTGATGGCCGACGTACTCAATATGGGCCCCGGCCTTACGAGCCTGGAAACCGTACCCGTGGGCAATGTCGGGAATGCAGCTGACAGCACCGGCTACGGCGCGGTGGACTATGAGTACAACATCGGCAAGTACGAGGTCACCTCCGGCCAGTACACCGAGTTCCTCAACGCGGTGGCCGATACGGATACCTACGGGCTGTACAGCATGGAAATGTGGAGTACCTTGTATGGCTGCAAGATTCAGCGCAGTGGCTCATCCGGCAGCTACACATACAGCGTGGCGCCGGACTGGGCCAACCGCCCAGTGAATTACGTATCATGGGGCGATACGGCCCGGTTCGCCAACTGGCTTCATAACGGCCAGCCAACGGGTATTCAGGGCTTCTCTACAACTGAGGACGGTTCGTACTACCTCAACGGTGCGGTGAGCGATACGGGCCTACAGGCGGTGATACGCGCAGCGGACGCGACGTGGGCCATCCCTACGGAGGATGAGTGGTACAAGGCGGCGTACCACAGGAATGATGGGGTGACGGGGAACTATTTCGACTACCCCACCAGCAGTGACAGCACACCGAGCAATGATCTGATCGATCCTGACTCGGGCAACAACGCCAACTACTACATCCAGTCTGGCGACTACACTATCGACTTCCCCTATTACGCCACGGAAGTGGGCGATTTCGAGAACTCCGATAGTCCTTACGGCACATTTGACCAGGGCGGCAACGTCTGGGAGTGGAACGAGACGATCATCGACAACTCGCATCGCGGCCTTCGAGGTGGGGGATTCTACTTCCACGACGTCAGCAACCTGCACGCAGCTAATCGGTTCAACGACGACTTCCCTACGAAGGAGGACTACTTCCCCGGGTTTCGCGTCGTCGAGATACCCGAGCCAACCAGCTTGTTTCTGCTGGCCGTTGGGAGTACGGTCCTAATGCGAAAACGGCTCATAAGCCGAAGTTGAGGCAAAGGAGTCACCAATGCCAGAAGGAATAACAATCGCACTGACTGCGTTTGCCGCCGTCCTAACGTTCGTAGTCGGCCAATTGATCCAACGCATCTTTATCGAACCACTACAGGAACAGCGGCGAGTCATAGGCCGCATTGCCCATGCCTTGACGTTCTATCGTGGCATTACAATGGACACTCCTGGAGACAGACCCACTGACGAGCAAGTTGCGGATGTGCGATCTGCTCTGCGTGGGCTTGCTGCTGACCTCAGGGCTACCATCGCCGTTTTACCGCTGTATCGCGCATTCTCCTGTGTCAGGCTAGTGCTTTCCCACAGCGATGTGGAGCAAGTTGCATATGCGATCATGCGATGGGAGTTGTTCATGTCGGAGAAAGCGAAGACTGATGCTGTAATCGAAATCGGGAAGTTTCTGAAGCTCGATTACATTAAAGATGACTGGACAGAGTACTTGGAGATGATGGACGTCAAGATGCAATCACCCACTGATGACAGCAACGATGATCGCCTTTGAGCCAGCTGAAGGGTATGGCTTTTTCTGGTACCCAACTAATGGTTGTAGATAATAATTGCGGTCTGGGGAAAATGAGGGGGAGAAGCTATAATGGAAAAACCTAACTTGCTATTGCCAAACTGATTGCAATCTGACTCAGGTAAGACTGGGGGTCAAGAGGTTGCAGGTTCAAATCCTGTCGCCCCGATTAGGTTTGACCACGATCGTCCGAAAGGGCTGGTGGGGGATATCAGCCCTTTTTTGCGATTGGGGAGGGGGTCCAATAAGGAAGGGCAGGCTGTGAAGAAAATGAGACTCTGGCTGTCCTTCTTCGCAAAGTCGTACCTGCTCTTAAGTATGAGTGTTCTTACGTATCATTCTCACCGAGTCACGACGACACTCTACTAGTCTTGGGGCAATAGGAAGTGTTTTCCTTTGAGAACGCAGGCAGTGAATTGACCGCCCCGGCGACGTCGAGCAGGATCGGATCGGTGTAGTAGTTCATAGTCAGTTCGATCCGGCTGTGACGCATGGCGGCCATGGCTGTGCGTGGATGCACACCGGCTGCGGATAGGTGCGTTCCGAAGGTATGACGCAAGGCGTGGATATCGGCGGTTCGGCCTCGTTCATCGACCTTGGCGATCCCGGCTGCTTGCAGATCGGCATCGAATACACGGATGGTCGGCGGATTGGGTAAAAGCTTCTGGCTACGGTTTATCAGGCCATGCTCTTTAATGTACTTCCGAAGTTCGGTCGCGACTTCCGGTCGCAGTGGGATATTCGCACCGCGTGCGTTCTTGGCATCGCTGGCTTTGAGGCTAAGGTAGGGGGTAGGCACGGCGTTTAGATGGATTTGTCCGACGGTCAAGCTGGCCAGTTCCTTGCGTCGAAGGCCAGTCGATACTGCCAACAAGTAGAACATGGCCCGCGTTCGGCCCAGACGTTCCAGTCTTTCAAGCCGTTCAGGCTGATCTTGAAGGCGAGATAGTCCATCTTGATAGCAACGTTCGAAGTTCTCGGCCGTCAGCGGTTCAAATGTCCAAGTGCATCTACCCATCTGGTCTTTTTTCGGCAGGGGGATACTCTTTCGCCCAACTTCCGCGATGGGCCTGCGACGGGATGCTTCCAGTAGCCTTGCCACTTCATTCGCCGTTAATGCCCGCCGTATGCGTCGTCGGTCGCTGGAGCGATCGGCCTTGCCGATACTAGCTACCGGATTGTTTGTAAGTCTGCTGGTCTTGACCGCCCAGTTGCACATCGCCGAAAGCGATATCAGATACTCGTTTCGTGTGGCTGGTGCCAGCCCATTGTCTTCGGCGAGGTCGAGCCATTTTTCGATAGCTTCGCGGGAGATATCCCTCAGCTGTCGAAGTCGGCATTCTTTTACTAGGCGGTTGAGACGACCTTCAACATTCTTGCGGTACTGGGCGGATACCTTTCGGCCTCGCACGCGTTTTCGGCTGAGGTGCTGGAGGTAATCTTCGACGTGATCGGTAAGTGTCCGGCCGGCATGCGAGGCAACCTGCTTTTCCTGGGCAGAGATGATGCCTGATTTGATCTTTTCCACGTCGGCGACAGTATCCGACAGTATCCTTTGGGCAGCTTGCTTGTCACGGCAACCTGTTGACTGCCTGCGCATCTTTCCATCAGCGTCTCGGAATCGCACATACCAGTAATCAGAAACGAACTCTATCCGGCCATCCGCCAGCAGTTCAGCCTCGCGAATCTGGCCTTTTCCACTAGTCCAGCGGGCCAGTTTCTTGCCGTTGCGATTAACGACCGTCGCCCCGGCGGGTATCGGCATGGGGTACTTTTTCTTGTAGATCGAGGCCATTGCAGCTCCATTCCACGGGCATCGCCTCGCCCGTTAGACACACTGAGCGGTCAGTTTGCCTCCACATCAAGGGCTTTCTGGGCAGCCTTGGGCGATCCATTGTTCGATAGTGTTTCGAGACCAACGAATCATCCCACCTATACGAACCGGCATGGGGATACCTCCGGTATCGGCCAGCCGATAGACCGATCGGGTTGAACAATTCAGCAGCTTGGCAACTCCGCTGGCGGTTAGCATGAGCGGGCCTTGGGGCAAGTCATGGGCTTTCGGGCGGGTATGTTCTTTCTTCATAATTTTCTTCCCCAGCTGGGCCAATGAAACCAAACAACTACCCGTCGCCATCTTCCATCGACTCACTTTCGCCTGGCGGCCAGCGATGTCTGGCTGGGTTTTAATATAGCGATGTTCGTCTATTAGTTACTTACCCCGTGGAAGTCCGAAACGTCGGTGGTGGTAGGCGAACGTTTCTCAGCCAGTTTGGCCGGTTGCCGATTGACCACGCCGAATGCAACAGTGAAAAACCTTGTTTGAAGGTGATCGCTGGGACTCTTCTTGCGACCATTGGAAAAATACGGATAATGTTTGCTGTTGCATCGGTCAGATTGATAAGAGTGCCAGATGAGTAACGATAAGTGATGTCTTTTCAGTACGAGCCACAGAATCATATTCAGCATTTGGAGGTTGCGCCACGTGCCGAAGGCGTCCTTGACCAGCGTGAAATCACCATTCACTCATACCAGACGACGGTGCCGTTCGATTACGACGCTCTGAGCAAGGGGCTGAGCAACGCATGGCTCACCCCGCAAATACGCTTCGGTGTAATTGCCCAAACGCCGATGAAAGACGGCGACGCCCTTAACGTTGTCCTCGGGCTTCAGGACAAAATCTCCGTCCGCACATACGATCATGAGCGCCGTCGCTCGCTGTATTACTCGTGGCGGGACGTTATCGTCGACACAGTGAACGTCCGCTATTACCGCGACGAGAATGACATGCTTCGCTTCAAGACCACCGGCGGTGGGCGGCGGATAACTGACGACCTCTTGCAGGAGTTCAACACCGCGTTTTTGGGCATACCCAAGGACGTGGTAGAAAAGCGCCATTTCCTCCTTGAAAAACTGCGTGAGCTCTGTTTCGGACGGTTCGTAGACCGTCTCTATATGGTTAGGTTTTCTCACCCATCGGGAGAAGAGTACCGTAGTATCGATCATGGCTCGTTCCATAGCCGCAGTTACATTGACCCGCAGGCCGAGCGTCTCCATGAAATCAATGCGGACACCGGAGTGACGCTCGAGTCTTTCGATTCAGATATTGATGTGCATTATGAGGATCTGGCCGAAGCCGTCCGTGTACGGTTCTTCATCCGGGGGCTGAGTGGGTCTTTGCGGCTGCGGTTTCCAAAGATTGCCTTCAAGAAGGACCCTAAGACGCTTGAGGAACAGGCGATGATGTTCTATCGGCTGGTCGACATTGCCGAGAACTCAATTCTGGATTCCGAGTACTATACCCAGCTACCGCGATCTCTCGACGAGCTGGACATCGAGCTCGGCATGTTCCCCGATATGGTTGATCTGACGCCGTTCCGGGAGGTCCTGACGAGTGCCGATGCTCGTGCGAAGTTCATCGAGAGTCTTGACCTTGGAGCACCGTGGCAAGCATGGCAACCACACCTCCGAGCTCTCGATGAGCTTCTTGTATCGGATGTTATCGCCAACCACGTGGCGGAACTCATGAAGGCATCGACAAAGGGCAATCCGCAGCTCGCCGGGCGTCTGCTTGCCACATGCCAGGGTGACCCGAAGATGGGCCGCGTTGGTGTCGTGGTGGCACTTGCTGTAGCAGACGAAGTCCAGTCGATCCCAGCAGAGCATCGTGCGCAGGTAGAAGAATCACTTTTGTCATGGGCCATTGATCAAGAACAGGATACTTGGGATGTCGATCCTGAATCGGGTGAAATAATGGTCCTCAATCTCCGGTGGCAGGTGGCGGACTTGTCGCTCGATGTTCTCCCAGCCGTGCTCTGGAAACTGGTCGGTGTGCTACACGCACGCCTCGTTGCTGCCAATAGCGATACGGTCGAGTTGCTGCGCCGCTTCAATTGGTGCATGACTGTCGCAAAGGGCCTGCCGCCCAACCATTCCAAACTATCATCTGCGCTCAGGCTTGTGGCAGACAGCCGGGTGCCTTCTTCCATTGCCGAAGGAGCCAAGGTGCTCAATGAACGAGTCAGCGACCTACAAGCCCTTGATGACGCCGTCCTGGATCAATTCGGTCTACCTCTCTGGCCTTGTCTAACAGCATCACGCGAGAACGGCCAGGTTACATTGCAGAACACAGGCGTCGGCGTCGCTCTAGCGGTCAGAGCAATACCGACTGGAACCCTCTTCAGTGATGGAGAAGCGTCGAACGCATGCGATCTGCGTCCCGGTGAATCAATCGAACTGGCGGTATCCGGGAGCCCGACGACATTGGACGTCCGGTTCTCAAAGTTCGGCACGGAACGTCGAATCGAGCTGCCGATCACCTGTGTAAAGAAGACCGCCTGCCCTTCGGACGCCGTCAAGGAGGCCAAAACAGCCAGGTTGTGCTTTGATTGGGCGAAGCAGATAGAGCTATGGCGCGCGACCCAAAGGGTTCTTGGGGATGAGGACACCCCGGACAGGGGAACAATCTCGAAGGCCGTCAAAGCTGGTGGCCTGGAATCCAATGGGCACTCAGGTCGCAAGTGCCTTGTGAATGTCGATAGTTTCAAGGCATGGATCACCAAGGCCAAAGAACTGGCGAATGGCGAGGTGCTTCAGATTATGGACGCTGTCATGAGCGAGATTCGCAGCCGAAAGCAGTAGCGCAACGTGTCCGTTTGAAGTTGCGCACAAAGAATTTCAGAAGTTTTTCAGCCTATTATTATTGCCTAAGCGGCGGGAGCCTTTGGTTCCTGGCCGCTTTCTTGTTGCGCCTTCGTTGCGCCGAACAATCATCTGATTAACTGGCTCTATCGCAGTTGCTCAGGCCCGCATGGTGCTGGCCTCAGATAGCTCGTAGATAGGATTTTCTCATGATTGCTGTCGTAACGAAGGCCGACATCCCCCCTGCAGGGAAACAGCTGGTGGAACTGATGCAACGGGTCAACTTCGGCCGGATCGAAGGCCTTACAGTCCGCAATGGCGAACCGGTGATGGACTCTCCGCCACATATCTTCCGCGAGATCAAGTTCTGTGGCGACAACGGGCCGCGCCCAGAATCGATTAAAGCTGACTTCGCCCTCAAGGCCCAAGTCCGAGATTTATTCGCCCAGTTGGAAGCTATGGGCGATGGAATCATTCGCTCCATCGAGATTCAGCGAGGTCTTCCGTTTCGGATGACCGTGGAGGAAGTGTCCGCCTAAATAGCGGGGGTAGGCTCCCCATATCAGATTTGAATCAAAGAAAGTAAGTACCAGACAACTAACCGGCCACTAAGTGGAGGCGTTGTGGGTGCCGCAGAAGCGGCAATCCTGCAACGCTTCCACTGTTTGTGGTCGCAGCTTCGGTTGGCACCCACACGACGCCTCCTGGCCAACAGGAGGTCCAAATGGACACCAACCAAAAGACCGAAGTAAATGATTACGCCCTTAAACTCGTTCATCACAAGGCCCAGCAACTCATCGGCAAGGCTGGCTACACCAAGAACGATATCGAAGACATCGAGCAGGATCTTATTGTGGATCTGCTGGAACGTTTGCCGAAATTCGATCCAGCTAAGGCGACGTACAACACCTTTGTTTCCCGTCTCGTCGATCGGAAGATCAGCAACCTGATCCGGTATCGCACACAGGAGATACGAGACTTTCGGTGTGAAAACTGCTCGATCCATGACTTCATCGAATCTGGCGGTAACGGTCAGGAAAAAGTTGAACGGATCGAAACTGTAACACAGGACGAGCAGGATTTTCGCACGGGTAAACACATTCGCTCAGCGGAGGAACGCCTGGACTTGCGATTGGATATTACGCTGGTTCTGTCGAAGCTTCCGCTGGAACTGCGGAAAGCGGCCGAACTCCTGCAGACCATGTCTATCACCGCAACGGCCCGTGAACTGGGCATCCCGCGAAGCACACTTTACGGCCGCATAGCGGAGTTACGACCCATCTTTGAGGCCATGGGGCTGAACGACCAAATGTAGTGGATTTCCGACGGTTTGTCTCTGCGCCGGGTAAGTAACTAATAGGCGGCCAGGGACAAGCCGCTTCGGAAACATGAACACTGATGAGAGTCATGGATTTGACGTGACATGAACATTTCGCGCCCGGGCGTTGCGTGGCGGGTCCAAAGAATAAGCGACGGCCACCCCTCGGGTGCACTCGGCAGGGCCGGGCTACTGAGACCTTTTTGAAAAAGGCTTTGGTATGTGGGTTCGACTCCCACGCCTGCCATTAGCTTTGGTGAACATAAACAGGAGAGAGCAAATGACACTGATCGACTCATTAATTACTACAACCACACCGGCGCCGCCAAAGATGATCGTCTATGGCCAGCCTGGCGTTGGTAAGACGACCTTCGCAGCATCGGCAGGTGCGATCCTGATCGACTGCGAGAATGGGGCCGGTGTAGTTCCCGGCCTGAAACGTACGCCATATCTGCAATCCTGGCCTCAGATGCGCAATTGGCTGGCTGAGATCGCTGATACACCGCCTGAGGGAGTTTCGGCGATAGCTATCGATACCATCGACTGGATGGTCCAGCGGATCGTCGAGCACGTGGTGTTGGATCTGGACGGTAAGTCAGCCGGCGATATCACCAACACACTGGGCACCGCTCATGGCGGATACTTCAAGGCCCGGGAAATCGTCCAGAACATCGTCTATCGCGATCTTCTACCGATGCTCAACGCAATCGCCGATCGAGGCGTGGCGATCATTCTTCTGGCCCATGCAGCCAATATCAAGATGACCTCGCCTGAAGGTTTCGATCTGCGTCTGGCTGCACCTGACCTGCCGCAATGGATCGCACCCCCGTTTATCGAATGGGCAGACGCGGTCCTGTACGCATCGCGTGATGGCGATCAGCGGATGCTTTTAACCGAAGGGACGAACGTGATCCTGGCGAAGAACCGCTACAGCCTGCCAGCTGAACTAACTCTCTCATGGTCTGCGTTGATGCGGGCTCTATCCAAAACCAAAAAATCAGACCACGGCCTCCGCCTGGTCACTACCTCAAACACCAACAGTAAGGAGAACTGATCGATGCCAAATCTGAACGGATTCAATGCCAATGAAGTCGAACCGACCACGAGTTTCGAGGCGCTTCCGGCGGGTAAGTACCTGGCCGCGATTACCGAATCGGAAATGAAAGCCACCAAGAGCGGTACGGGCAGCTACCTGCAGCTGACGTTTACCATCCTTGAAGGCAAGTACAAAAATCGCATCATCTGGGACCGGCTGAACCTAACCAACCCCAACGCTACAGCCGTCAAGATAGCCCGGTCAGAACTGTCGGCGATCTGTCACGCCGTCGGACAGATGCAGCCGCGAGACAGCGTAGAACTGCACAACCTACCGCTTGTGATCACCGTCAAGGTCAAGAAACGTGAAGATACCGGTGAGCTGACCAACGAGATCAAGGGCTATGCCAGCAAGGATGCTGCCGATCAACAGCCTCAAGTAGCGGTAACTGACAGCACGCCACCTTGGAAGCGATAAGGATCTCACATGGTAATGACGCTTCCTTATCCTCCCAGTGCGAATCACTACTATCGCAGAGTAGGCCATCGCACCTTGATCAGCCGGGCCGGCCGGGAGTACCGCAGAGCAATCTGCGCTACTCTGGCCGGTGACGGTAACAGCAAACCACCCACAGGACGAATCGCCCTGGCAATGGACGCGTTTCCGCCGGATCGCAGGCGTCGCGATTTGGACAATCTTCTCAAAAGCGTTCAGGACTCACTCGCCCACGCCGGAGTCTATGAAGACGACTCGCAGATCGACCTGCTAGTCGTCCGGCGATGTGAGCCTACCCCTGGCGGTAAGCTGGAGATCCAAATCCATGATTTTCCGCTAAGTAGCTGCCCGCTGTGCGGCGAACCACACACAGAACCCAAAAAACAATGACCTCAACACTATTTGCCAATCCAAAATCTGACACATCTGCAATTACGTTGCGCAGATACCAGAATCAAGCCGTTGACGCTGTCTATGGGCACCTTGCATGTCGCGATGATAACCCTTGTGTTGTCATCCCGACTGCAGGGGGTAAAACGCCTGTGATGGCGATGATTTGCCGGGATGCTGTGCAGCGGTGGGGTGGTCGCGTACTGATCTTGGCTCACGTTAAGGAACTTCTCGAACAGGCCGTAGAAAAACTCCACGCGATGGCACCAGACCTATCTGACCGGATCGGCGTCTATTCGGCAGGGCTAAAGAGCCGTGATACCGATCATCCAATCATCGTCGCTGGAATCCAAAGCGTCTATCGGCGGGCGGCGGAATTAGATGCCTTCGATCTGATCTTGATCGATGAAGCCCACAAGATCCCGCCAGATGGCGACGGAATGTACCGGCAGTTCCTGGCCGAGGCGAAGGTGGTCAATCCGAACATTCGGCTGATCGGCCTGACAGCCACTCCTTACCGGATGACCTGCGGTATGATCTGCGGGCCGGAGAATCTGCTTAATCACATCTGTTACGAGGTAGGCGTTCGTGAGCTGATCACGCAAGGCTACCTATGCCCGCTGAAGACCAAGGCTGGCCGGCGGAAGGCCGATACATCCGGCCTGCATATCCGCGGTGGTGAGTTTATAGCCGGTGAGGTCGAGACCTTGATGGATGATGACTCGCTGGTTCGCTCGGCTTGTAGAGAGATCGTCGATCATGCCCGGGATAGGCGATCGGTGCTGATCTTCGCCTCTGGCGTAAAGCATTCCCTGCACGTCCAGAAGGTGTTGGGTGAAATGGGCCAGGAATGCGGATTCGTCTGCGGCGAGACTCTGCCATTTGAGCGGGCTGAGACGCTCCAGCGATTCAAGGATGGCGACCTGAAGTACCTGGTCAACGTCAACGTACTGACCACCGGCTTCGATGCCCCTAATATCGACTGCGTAGCTCTGCTGCGTCCGACGAACTCGCCTGGGCTCTACTATCAGATGGTCGGCCGGGGTTTTCGGCTGCATCCATCGAAGGATAGCTGCCTGGTCCTGGACTTCGCCGGCAACATCATCCGCCATGGTCCGGTCGATGCGCTTCAGGTCGAGGACCAAAACTCCGGTTCAGGCGAAGCTCCAGCCAAGGAATGCCCTAAATGCCAGGCTGTTGTCCATGCCGCCTACAGCATCTGTCCCGAGTGTGGTTACGAGTTCCCGCCACTACAACGGCAGCAGCACGACCGACAGGCATCCACGGCCGGGATCCTCTCCGGTGAAGTAACTGAAACCGACCACTTAGTTAGAGAAGTCTGTTTCGGTGTGCATGCTAAACGCGGAGCATCTGAGGACCGCCCGCGGACGATGCGGGTCGATTACCGATGCGGCTTCAATGATTACCACAGCGAATGGGTCTGTTTCGAGCACACCGGATATGCAAGGGCCAAGGCCGAGGCGTGGTGGCGCGGGCGATCAAACGAGCCTGTACCTGAGACTATCGAGCAGGCCGTTGATATCTGCCAGGCAGGCGGCCTCGCCGAAACCAAAGCAATCACTGTCCGATCTGTTACAGGCGAGAAGTACGACCGGATCACGGATTGGCAACTTGGATCAATTCCGCCGCGACTTGACGGCAGCGATGAAAGAGATGACGAAAACCTCCCCAGATGCAACTGGCCACCCGATGAATGTGAGGTGCCGTTTTGATTGAAGCCGCGGCTAGAAGATATATTGATGCCGGAATATGCGTCCTTCCCGCGCGTCGGGCCGAAAAGCGCCCGGCCGTGGGCCGTTGGAAGCAGTATCGCAAGCGTCTGCCCACCGAGGCCGAGGTGTCCGCATGGTTCGCCAACGCTCCCGATGCGATCTGTATTGTCTGCGGGCGCGTGTCGGGCAACGGCGAGATGATCGACTTCGATGCTGGCGGCGAGTTGTTCGACGCATGGGCGCAGCGCATTCCGCCGGACTTGCTGGCCAAGCTGGTCATTGAGACCACGCAATCCGGCGGACGGCATGTGTATTACTGCTGCGAGGCCGAGATATGTGGCAACATGAAACTGGCCCAGCGCCGCGACGGCGACAAGATCGTCACGCTCATCGAAACACGCGGTGAGGGCGGCTTGTTCCTCTGTGCCCCGACACCTGGCTACGAGCTGATCCAAGGCGACTTGGCGAATCCGCCCGTGCTGACCGTAGCCGAGCGTGACGTTCTGCTTCGAGGGGCGTGGGAACTTAACGAATATCTGCCGCCGGTGGTCGATGGTCCGTCGGACAATGGCGTTGTCGGTCAGACAAGCCGGTTATCCGTCGGACATTGCGACTGCCCGTCAGAGAATGCCAACAGGCCCGGCGACGATTTCAACCATCGCGGAGATGTGCGGGCGGTGCTCGAACAATTCGGATGGGTTCGCACCAAAGGTGGTGACAATGAATACTGGCGGCGACCTGGCAAGGATTCGGGCACATCGGCCACGCTCAAGGAGCGCGTCTTCTACGTTTTCTCATCGAACGCCGCGCCGTTCGAGCCGAATCGCGGATATTCGCCGTTTGCCGTCTACGCACTGCTCGATAATGGCGGAGATTTCGAGCAGGCGGCTCGATCTCTTCGCCAACTCGGATATGGCGGCGATTGTAGTACCCACGATGCCACAGGGGCCGACATCTCCGGCATCATGGCAACGGTGGGGGAGTGTGCGGCCAACTACGCCCACAATGGCGACAGTCCACCAGAGATCACCGATCCCGGCCCGATGTCCGCCGAGATGCTGCGTGTGCCAGGCTTTGTTGGCGAAGTCATGGACCACTGCCTGGCGACCGCGCCGTATCCGAACCCGGTGATGGCGTTCTGCGGGGCATTGTCGCTGCTGGCCTTCCTGGCCGGGCGTAAGGTACGCGACAACGGCGATAACCGGACCAATATCTACCTGCTGGGCCTGGCGCATTCGGCGGCGGGTAAGGACTGGCCGCGAAAGGTCAACACTCGCATTGTCCACGAGGTCGGCCTGGCTAACTGTCTCGGTGAACGCTTCGCATCCGGCGAGGGTATCCAGGACGCGCTATTCCAGACGGCAAGCATACTTTTTCAGACCGATGAGATTGACGGCATGCTCCAGTCGATCAACAAGGCCAAGGACGCTCGCCACGAAGCGATCATGTCCACACTTCTAACGATGTACTCGTCGGCTAATAGCGTGTTTCCCATGCGGCGCAAGGCGGGCAAGGAAACCCCCGGCGTCATCGACCAGCCCAACCTTGTCATCTTCGGCACGGCCATTCCCAACCACTACTACGAAGCTCTTTCCGAACGGATGCTCACAAACGGCTTCTTTGCCCGCATGATTATCCTCGAGGCCGGGCCGCGCTGCACGGGCCAGGAACCGAGTATCCGCGATCTACCGCCCCGCGTACTGGCGACCGCGAGATGGTGGGCTGATTATCAGCCCGGCACGGGCAATCTGGAAGACTGGCATCCGGTGCCGACGGTGATTGAGCACACGGCTGATGCCAAGCGGCTGCTGATCGAGACGCGCGAGCAGGCCGAGGCCGAGTATGCCAAGGCCGAGGCGGGTAGCGATCCGGTGGGCACGACTGTATGGGGCCGGGTCAGCGAGCAGACTCGTAAGCTGGCGCTTCTGCAGGCCATCAGCGAGAACCACATCTCACCGCGCATCGGCCTGGCAGCCGTCCAATGGGCCTCTGAGTTCGTCATGCATCAGACACGGCGGATGCTCTTCATGGCCTCGGCCCACGTGGCGGACGGCGAGTTCGACGCGCTCATCAAGCGTACGGTCGAGATTCTCAGGCAATGGCGCGAGAGGCACGGTCACGACGCGCTGATGCCAAACTGGGAGCTGCGGCGACGGCTCAAGCAGCGACCCAGCGACTTCAAGGACATCATCCTAGAACTCAAGGAGCGTCGCATCGCCGAGTTCGGCACCGACGCAGCTACGACCAAACCCAAATCAGGATACCGCCTGCTATGAGTACAAAAGAAAACCTCAGAGAAAACCACACGCCACACTTCCAGGGGAGGATTGGCAGGGAGATAACCGCAATAACCACAAGAAAACCGCATGGCCTTGTGAGGTTTTCTCGATGCGGGAAAGTACTGGTAAATAAGGAGAAAGAGAGAGAAGAGAGAGATTACCTCATATATCACACGACCCCCTGCACACCCGCGTATATGCCGCCCGTACGCGTACGCGTGAGGGGGTGCGGCTTTCTGTGAGGTTTTCTTTTCCGACGCCATACGGCGACACACGCCTAACCTCGAAAGGAAGTGTGACATGGATTCTACACAATGCTGGCACTGCCAGTATTACGTGCCCGACGACGACCTGTACCCCAACTGGGAAGAAGACCAGCGCAGCGGCTGTGGCCAAGGCACATGCCATCGCCGATGTCCCGTAGCGCAGAAGCCCGACGACGAAGACGAGCGAGTCGTTCACTATGGCTACTGGCCAGTCGTGCTTTCCGGTGACTTCTGCGGTGACTTCGTATCCAGGTCCTCTAGGCAATAGGTACTTCCAGGGAAGGGCTTCTCCTGAGGCCAGTGGGAACAGTCGCACCCATGGGCAGAGTTTGTTTTGGTTGTCCGCTTTTTGATAAGGAGATTTTCAATGAACATTACCACCAGGAATATTGACGAGATAAAACCCTACGAGGCTAATCCACGCATCAACGATGGCGCCGTAGAGGCTGTGGCTGCCTCGCTGGCAGAATTTGGCTTCCGCCAACCGATCGTGGTCGATACCGATGGCGTTATCATCGTCGGCCATACGCGATGGAAGGCCGCCAAGAAGCTTGGCCTGACCAAGGTGCCGGTCCACGTAGCCAAGGACCTGTCGCCCGATAAGATCAAGGCCTATCGCATCGCTGATAATAAGACCGGCGAGTTGGCTGAATGGGACTTCGACCTTTTGCCAATCGAACTGAAGGATCTTGAGGCAGCAGACTACGATCTGGGCTTGTTGGGTTTCGATGATGACGAACTTGCCAGGTTGCTCGATGGTGATCTTGCCGAAGGATTGACCGACCCGGACCAGATCCCCGAGCCGCCGGATGATCCAATCACCCAGCGTGGCGACATATGGATCCTCGGTGACCACCGCCTGATGTGCGGCGACAGCTGTAGTGAGGCCGATCTTGATAAGTTGCTGGATGGAGCGACTATCGATTTAGTCTCGATGGATCCGCCCTATAACGTCAAGGTCGAACCTCGCAGCTCTACCGCCATCGCAGCCGGGCTCAGTTCCCATCCCGATATGTCAAAGTCTTATGGAAAAATGCATCATCAGCAGTTCGATGTCGGCAGGGGAGCTACCGACCCGAAGAAGGCTCGCAAGAAGATGCGGGCCAAGGATAGACCCTTAGAAAACGACTTCCTCACAGACGAGGCGTTCGACGAGATGCTGATTGCGTGGTTCGGTAATGCCTCGCGTGTGCTCAAGCCGGGTGGGTCGTTCTATATTTGGGGCGGCTACGCTAACCTCGGCAATTACCCCGCGCCGCTGAAGGCGGCAAGGATGTACTTCAGCCAGGGAATCATATGGGACAAACAGCACCCGGTGCTCACCCGCAAGGACATGATGGGAGCCTTCGAGATCTGCTTCTATGGCTGGAAGGAGGGGGCTGGTCACAAGTTCTATGGGCCTAACAATGCCACCGATCTCTGGCACATCAAGAAGGTCAACCCTCAAGCCATGGTCCACCTGACGGAAAAGCCCGTCGAGCTGGCCATCCGGTCGATCCAGTATTCATCGCTGCCGGGCGACAATGTCCTGGACCTGTTCGGCGGATCCGGCTCGACGCTCATTGGCTGCCAGCAGACGGGCCGTAAGGCATATCTGATGGAACTGGATGGGCTCTATTGCGATATCATCGTCAAAAGATGGGAAGAGTTTTCGGGAAGAAAGGCTGAGCGGATTTTAGCTTCAGAGACGGTAGGGGTAACGAAGTGAGAGTCTGCTTAATCGATATCACCGAGCAAGGTGACATGCTTGGTAAGTGGAGTATTAGCCAGAGCATTGACGAGGCGTTTATCGGCGGTGACCATCGCACAGCCGGTCTTAACGGCCAGGGCTACGTAAATGCAGTCGTAGACGGTGCGATCTGTGGCAATCGCCATATCCAACGCGGTATCGATCAAATCCTGCGACGAGGTCCATACAAAAGGCAGGCTCTGGAAGTCGGCAAGCAGCTGGGTGGCTTCTTCGGCGTCAATTTCGTTGCGGCCGAATCGTTTCCAGATGACATTGGCCAGTTCGGCTGCCAGCAGATCGGGTGCGTGCAGCTTTTTGCCGGAGGTAAGCAGGGATTGGGCGGCCTTGGCGTGTTGTTCCTGGAAGAATGCCGCTGCGACGGCACTAGCGTCAACGACAAAACCCTTCATCGCTGGCGATCCTCACCGATCAACTCGGAGCTATCGGAGAACTTGCGGCCTTTGAATCGCTGCTTCCAGCGACCCAGCATCGCAGTGACCTCTTTGGAGCCGGCACCTGCGGCGTTTTCCAATATGGTTTTTGCCTCGCTCTGGAGTGACCGGCCATGCTGTTTGGCTCGGACCTTGAGCCGTTTGAGTTTTTCGTCACTCAGTCCTCTAACGAGTATATCAGGCATCTTTGTATCTCCCGACGTATAAGGCAATCCTGCTATCAAAATGATAGCATTTATATCTAACTCGGTCAATAAGCGAATCGACTTTTAATTTACTCAGCTGGAAGGTTTTTCATAACTCGCCTAAGCCTAAAAGGTAGGCCCAATTGAAACATTAGATATGCCCGCAAAACAGCCCACAATCACGGCCCTGACGCCGGCCCAGGTGGCCAAGGTTCTCTCTGCCGCTGGCAGCAGGTCAATCACCGAGGAAATGGTCAGCAGTGACATCGACGCCGGTGCGCCCGTCAATGGTGACGGCTCTGTCAACCTGGTCTGCTACACAGCCTGGCTGGTAAAGGAGTTCTCCGGTGGCGAATGATCCCCGCAAACTCCGGCCATCGAAGCTGACGAGGATGCTGAACTCAACACCTCTGGGTGAGGTGATCAGCGATCGGCAACTGCGTCGCCACCGCAACCGGGCCGGCTACCGCGTCGGTGACGATAAACATGTGGATCTATTTCGATACGCAGCCTGGTTGGTGTGGCTAAAGCATAATCCCAAACCTGACAAGCAGCCCACCGACTATGAGGCGATGAAGGAGGCTGCCCGCGCTCGCAACGCCGAGATATCAGCTATCGGTCGCGATATCGGTGAGATTCCTGAAGTGGTCGATCCGCAGCGGAAGTCGAAGGCAAGAGAAGATTTTAGGTTCTTCTGCGAGGCATACTTCCCGCAGACCTTCTGCCTGCCGTGGTCGGACGATCATCTGAAGGTGATCGCCAAGATCGAACAGGCCGTCCTGCATGGCGGGTTGTTTGCCATGGCTATGCCTCGCGGATCAGGTAAGACCTCGCTTGCTGAGACGGCCTGCATATGGGCTATGTTGACTGGGGCACGCGGGTTCGTCTGTCTGATCGGCTCGGATGCCGGACATGCACGCAATATGCTCGAGAGCATCAAAGTCGAATTCGAGACTAACGAGCAATTGCTTGACGATTATCCTGAAGCGGTCTTCCCTATCCATGCCTTGGAGAGGATTCACAACCGTGCCAAGGGCCAGCTCTGCAGCGGTCAACACACACGTATCGTATGGACGGCCGATGAGATCGTGCTGCCTACGATTCCGGATTCGAAAGCAAGCGGTGCGATCATTCGAGTTGCCGGTATCGAGAGCCGCATTCGAGGTATGAAGTTCAAGCGTGCCGATGGTAGGGCGGTCAGGCCATCGCTGGTGGTACTGGATGATCCTCAAACCGATGAATCTGCCCGTAGCGACCCGCAGACCAGGGCCAGGATGGATACTCTCAGCGGCGCGATCCTGAACATGGCCGGGCCTGGTCAGAAGATCGCCGGCGTCATGCCGTGTACGGTGATCCGTCCCGGCGACATGGCCGACCAGATCCTCGACCGCGACAAACACCCCACCTGGCAAGGGGAGCGAACGAAGCTGGTCTATTCGTTCGGGACCAATGAAAAGCTCTGGGATCAGTATGCTCAGATCAGGGCGGATAGTTTCCGCAACGATGGTGACGGCCGGGAAGCTACGGAGTTCTATCGCAACAATCGCAAGGCAATGGACGAAGGCGCGGTCGTCGCCTGGCCGCAGCGTCATAACACTGATGAGCTATCGGCTCTTCAGCATGCTATGAACCTAAAGCTTCAGGACGAGAGGGCGTTCTGGGCCGAGTATCAGAACGAGCCATTGCCGGAAGATGAAGGTGATTCTGAAATGCTCACAGCCGAGCAGATCGCCGCCAAGACCAACGGCTGCGTCAAAGGTCTGATCCCGATTGGTGCCAGCCACCTGACGATGTTCATTGACGTCCAGGGCAAAGCCCTGTTTTACACGGTTGTTGCCTGGGAGGATGACTTTACCGGCTATGTCGTCGATTGCGGGACCTATCCCGATCAACAGCGGCCGTACTTCACCCTCCGAGAAATACAAAAGACGCTCGGAAGGGCAGCACCGGGTGCTGGACTTGAAGGTTCGATCTACGCCGGGCTGGAAAAGCTCACCGGCGACTACTTGCTTCGACAGTGGCGACGAGACGATGGGGCGATGCTGAAGATAGACCGCTGTCTGATCGATGCCAACTGGGGTCAGTCGACAGATGTGGTCTATCAGTTCTGCCGCCAAAGCGACCACTCAGCTATTGTGATGCCCAGCCATGGGCGATATGTCGGGGCATCGAGCGTACCTTTTAGCGAATACAAGCGGAAACGCGGCGAGCGGATCGGCCATCACTGGCGGATACCCAACGTCCAGGGTAAACGGCAGGTACGACATGTCCTGATCGACACCAACTACTGGAAGAGTTTTATCCACGCCCGGCTGGCTGTGGCGATTGGTGATCACGGATGCCTGTCACTGTTTGGCAGGGACTCTGGCAGGCATCAAATGCTGGCAGAACACATCACCGCTGAATATCGCGTGCGGACCGAGGCTCGCGGGCGAATCGTCGACGAATGGAAGCTCCGGGCTGGCAACCCTGATAACCACTGGTTCGACTGTCTTGTCGGCTGTGGGGTAGCGGCATCAATCCAAGGGGCGGCCCTGCCGGGCGTGGCGGATGAGTTCACGCAGCCTCGAAAGCGCATCAGACTTTCGGAACTTCAGCGAAGCCGGTGACCATGAACCAGACCATGACGCTCAAGCCATCCTCAACGCCGCACGTGGGTCTGGTCTGCCGACATTGTGGCTGTCGGTACTTTCACACCGTCTACACGCGCCGCCGCAACGATGGGATCATCCGGCGGAAACGCTGCCGGAACTGCGGCCAGGCGATCACCACGCGCGAGAAAACCATCTGAATGTCACCGGTGCGCTGTCATCAAAGCTGCTAGAGCGAAAGTGACGGCAGTCTTGACGGTTAGCTCGACTGGCTAGTCAGCCTTCTTCGTCGTTTGTAGGATTCTTTCCGATCTAAGTAGTCGAGAGCCACATCCTTATCCGTCCCAGGACTCTCTGGATCCCTGAGAATGGCATTGAAGAAGCGAGCTATCCTCTGGTTTCCCATAACATACCGAAGGCTAGAGAGAATCTCCTTTCTCACCTTGGTACTTCCGTCTCTTCTGTAGCGGTCGATAAGCAACCCAACCCATTCGTCGTTGTCTATTCCACGGTGGGCATGACACAGTGCCCATACTGCGGCCTTTCTTACGTCAGCAATTGAATCGTTCAGAAGTGTGCGCACTCCCTTGAGTGCTTCTGGCGTTGCTATCTCCCCCAGCACACGTGCGCATGCACGCCGGAACCTGAAATCGCTTTCATTGTCACTCACATCCAGTAATAGCTGCGTCATCTCATGGGCATGTTCATCAGGAATCTGCCGAAACCACAACGATGCTATTGCGTGATAGCGACAGGAAGCTGAAAACCGTTTGCGGTCCTGAATAACATGTACGAGGATCGAGATGCAGTCAGATATGTCTTTTCTCACTCGCTCGTAGAGCAAGAAGCTAATGGCCGCATTGATCAGTTCGTTATCTGCAGAGTCACGGATCAACTTCACGCTATACTCAGTAATCTCCTTCTGTGTGAAGCCAAATCCCCATCGCTCTCTGACAGATATATGGCATTTAAAGACACTGCCGATTAGGAACGGCAGATGTTTCTTTCCCAAGGTTGCTGTATCCAGTTCGGCAAAGACTTCAAGATGATCGCGGCCGACATACAGTCCATGCGTCCGCCAAGTGGCGAAGGCGTTGTTGAAGATCAGGAGACCCCCCTCATCCTGAGAGGGACTTACGGACGTCGTCTCCCCCAGGTCCAGTTCCCTGACAGCCTTGTAGAGATGCTCCCGGACGGCCTTCTCGAATTCCGGCACGCCCTCATAGAGCCAGACTAGGCCATGCTTCTCAAGCTTAGTTCGGAAACTAAGCACCTTCGACAGCTGGTCTGCTTCCTCATGTGTCTCGAGCGAATACAGAGCCGTGTTAAAGTAAAACATGATCCGTGGTCTGTGAGTCTGACGCCACGACGTATAGGCCAGTTCGAACTCTTCGACTGTGCCGGAATCCGCTTCCCCCGTAGGTGTTCCAAAGCGTTTCCACATGATACCGATGAAGATGTCGTAAGGATCAATCTGGCGGTTCACCACCTCTTGGGGGCGTCCCATGTCGGGTGCAACGTGAGATTCCCATCGCACCAGTTCCATATGACAGCAAGCCTCTGTGCCCCAAGTTCTGTTGATCTCATCGACGACATGCATCAGGCACACTCGCTCGCTCTCAACGTCCGAAGGCGAGGCGACAAAGATTCTGACCACTCTCATTGACTGATCCACGAGTCGTCCTTCTGTGCGAGACTAAGAATGTATTCAACGTAATCCCGTTGAGCCATAAAACTGGGCCATGCTACTGGAATGCCCCGTAGCAGGATATTGCCGTGCTCAACTGAAGGGGCAATTTGCGTGCCGGTTATTGCGGCATGCCAGAGGCCCCCCCTGACAAAGCTTTATTGTGCAACCTATAACCGTGTGAGTCAAGGCCTCGGTAGGCGATGCGTGGGATCTGGGACGAGGTCCGAACGACGCCAAATGGATCGCGAATGCTCACTGACCGTGGGGACATACCATATCTGGCACGTTCTTCAGAAAACCGCCCGTAGGTCTAAGGAGTTTCGGCCTCTGCGGCAAATAACCCTATGACGGCCATGGATGCCGCTGCAATAAAACATTTTCTAGGCCATCAAATTCTACATACGAAAAAACAAGCCTCTCCCTTCTTATCTTCCGACGGTTTTCGATTTGACGGGGTAAGTAACTAATAGGCGGCTGCAGTATGCGGCTGTTATACGGGAGACTCGAAAGCCGACGGATCCGGCTCTCTCAACTCCAATCCCTCAAGAAAATGTAAAAAATAGTCCGGAATCTGCGGCACACATTTGCCTTACTCGCAGAAGTAATAGGGTGAAGGACGCATTCTCTCCATGGCTGACACGCTCGATAATTCGATTAAGACCAACGCCGAAGGCCCGTCCAAGGCTAGCGGTGATTCCGGTAGCGTCGAACAGCACAAGCTGACCGACCAGATCGCGGTATCTAAGCACCTTGCCAGCAAGGAAGCCATGGCGTCTCCAGGACTGGGGATCAAACTGGTCAAGCTCTCGCCGGGAGGGGCCGTCTAACCCTCCTTCGCTGAGGCTTCCGTCTTCGCCCTGCGGGCTTCGCCGGACAAGTCGCCGTGACAGGTGTGGCAACATATATCATGCTGAACTTCCTCAAACAACTCGGTCGCAACCGCAAGGCCAGACAGGCATCACCAACTGTTATCCATGCGCGTTTTGACGCCGCCCAAACCACAGCCGACAACGCTCGGCATTGGGCGATGGCTGATTCGCTGTCGGCGGATGGCGCGGCTTCGGCGGATGTACGCCGCAAGCTGCGGCAGCGAAGCCGCTACGAGGTCGCCAACAACTCCTACGCCAAAGGCATCGTGTTGACGCTCGCCAATGATTGCATCGGTACCGGCCCGCGTCTGCAGCTTCTTTCAGGTGACGACGATACTAATCGCATTGTCGAGACTGCGTTTGCCCGGTGGGCTCGCGCGACAAACCTTGCCGAAAAACTCCGCACGATGCGGATGGCAAAGGCGACCGACGGCGAGACGTTTGCCGTTCTTACGGCCAACCTCATGATCGATTCGCCGGTTAAACTTGATGTGCAACTCGTGGAGGCTGACTGCGTGGCATCGCCGGTAATATCGATGCTACCGATAGCCGACGATATCGACGGTGTCATCCTAGATTCTTACGGTAATCCGAAGAGCTATTGCGTCCTTCGCAAGCACCCCGGCAATATTTCTGCATGGCAGACCCACTACGACTTGGTGGATGCCGATGCAGTGGTCCACTGGTTCCGTGACGATCGGCCTGGTCAGCACAGGGGCATACCTAAAATAACCCCCGCCTTGCCGCTATTTGCACAGCTGCGACGCTTCACACTGGCTGTCATCGCAGCTGCTGAGACCGCCGCTGATTTCGCGGCAGTATTGTTTACTGATTCTCCGGCCAACGGTGAGGCCCAGGCACTTGAGCCGATGGATGTAGTCGATCTGGAAAAGCGCATGGCTACTGTTCTGCCGGACGGCTGGAAGCTCGGCCAGATCAAGGCCGAGCAGCCAGGAACCGGATATGCTGAGTTCAAGCGTGAGATTCTCAATGAGATCGCGCGATGCTTGAACCTGCCTTATAACATCGCCGCCTGCAATTCCTCGGGCTATAACTACGCCTCCGGGCGACTCGATCACCAGACTTACTACAAGTCCATTCGCGTCGAACAGACGCATTTGGCTGAAGCTGTGCTGGACCCGATCTTCGCGGCCTGGATCGGCGAGGCGGAGCTTTTGAGCGACTTCGCCTTCCTTCGCTCGATGGACGCGGGACACCAGTGGTTCTTCGACGGTACAGAGCACGTTGACCCGGCCAAGGAAGCCAACGCTCAGGCCACCCGCCTGGCCAGCAATACCACCACGCTCGCAGCCGAGTATGCCCGTCAGGGCAAGGACTGGGAGACAGAGCTACGCCAAAAGGCCAAGGAACAGGCGTTGATAAGCGAACTCGGCCTGGCTGAGAACCAGGTGACGACAGTACCCACAGATGATGCCCCTTCGACAAGCTCAGGGCAAGAAGACGAGGAGGTCGACACGGATGTCGAGCAAGAACAAGCAGCCTGAATATCTCACGTTCCGCTGTCCATTGACTGTCGAGGCGGCCGGGAGTGAACCTAAATCCATGCCACGGTTCCGCATGGTTGCCTATACCGGCGGACTGATGCCGATTGCGGGCTTCCCGCATCCGGTGGTTGTAGATCTGGAGGGGTTGGCCATCGACCGCCAGGATATCCCAGTCAGATTAGATCACAACCCACGTCAGGGAGTGGGGCACACCCAGCGTGTGGTAGTCGAAAATGGTCAGGTTATCGCCGAGGGCCTCGTCAGCCGCGATACATCCTGGGCACGCGACGTGGCCAAATCAGGAACTAATGGCTTCCCCTGGCAGGCCAGCATCGGAGCTGCCGTCGTAGATGCCGAGTTCATCCCTAACGGCCAGCAAGTAACAGTTAACGGAAGGACCTTCGACGGCCCCGTGCATGTGGTCCGTAAGGCCATCCTCAAGGAAATCTCATTCGTCGATAGCGGCGCAGATACCAATACCAGCGCCCGAATTGCCGCCAACAGCAAGGAGCAAACTTCCATGGACCGAAACGACACCGACACCATCACCCAGGACCAGGTCCACCAGGATTCGTCTCGGCCTGACGTCCAGGCTACTGAGACCGACAAGTCCGAGGACACTGTCCATACCACCGAACCTGAATCGCCCCAGACCCAGAAGCCGAAGCCGCAGGCAGAGCAGGCGACATCGACTCCCGATCACATCAATGCATCTGCCTCAGATGACCCAGTAACTCAGATGCGCCAGAGCATGGCCGCAGAGACTCGCCGCGTCGAGACCGTACGAAAGGTCTGCGGGGGTAAGCACCCCGATATCGAGGCAAAAGCTATTGAAGAAGGCTGGGATGAAGCAAAGACCGAACTGCATGTCCTGCGAGCATCCAGGCCGCAGGCACCAGCAGTTCACGCCCGGACCAGCAACTCCAGCCCGCAGGTCTTCGAGGCTGTCGCGCTGATGGCCTCTGGCTTACCCAATTCCAGAATCGAGGCGATCTACGCCGAACCGATCCTAGAAGCCGCCGATAAACTGCGCGGCGTGGGTATCCAAGAGTTCTGCGAGCTTGCATCCGGTCAACATCTGCCACGATTCAGGCGAGATGCATCCGGCTGGTTGGAGGCTGCCTTCAGTACTGCCAGCCTGCCGGGGATCCTCTCCAATATCGCCAATAAGATGCTCCTCGATGGATACACCTACATCGAGGATGCTTGGAGGAAGATCGCAAAGATCGCTTCAGTCAACGATTTTAAGGAGCACAGCCGTTATCGCATGACCGGCTCGTTCAAGTTCGAGCAGGTCGGCCCCGACGGCGAGCTCAAGCACGGCAAACTTGGTGAGCAGCAGTTTGGCCAGAAGGCTGACACCCACGGGATCATGTTCGCCCTGACACGTCAGATGATCATCAACGATGACATGGGCGCGTTCACCGATATCCCGCGTCAGATCGGAATGGGTGCAGCCGAGGCCATCGCAGACGCCGCCTGGGGTTTGTGGCTGTCCAACCCAGTTCAGGCAGACGGCAAGGCATTCTTCCACGCCGACCACAGCAACTACGTCGCTGGTGCCGATACCGCACTGACTGTAGATGGTCTGACCGATGCCGAAGTACTTTTTGGCAAGCAGACAAAGCCTAACGGCAAGCCGCTCGGGATCCAGCCGGCGATCATGCTCGTTCCGACGGCCTTGAAAGTCCCCGCTGAGATGCTCATGAAGAGCCTCCAGCTCAATGAGACCACCACCGCCAATAAGGGTAAACCCTCGACCAACCCACATGTAGGCAAGTTCGATGTTGTCTCCAGCGTCTACCTGTCCAACGCCACCTTCACCGGGGCATCGAGTAAGGCCTGGTATCTGCTGGCTGACCCCAACCGCCTTCCTGCCATTGAGATTGCGTTCCTAAACGGGATCGATCGGCCCACGGTGGAAAAGACAGACGCTGACTTCAATACGCTGGGCATTCAGTTCCGCGGCTACATCGACTTCGGCGTCCGCGAGCAGGATTACCGCGGCGCGTTGAAGATGAAGGGCGAAGCTTAATAGATAAGCCCTCATCCTTCGCTGGACGGTCTGGTTCTTTCAAATAATCAAGGAGTAACAACTCATGGCGACAGCCAACTTCATTCATGGTGGCAATGCAATCGACTACACACCCGGCGCGGATGTATCGGCAGGGGATGTAGTAGTCCAGGGCGAACTGGTCGGCGTGGCTAAGCTCGATATTACCTCGGGCTCCCTCGGCGCACTGGCGGTAACGGGCGTATTCGACCTGCCCAAGGCCTCCGGTGACGGCGGGATCGCTGCCGGGGCGGAAGTCTACTGGGACGTCGCCGAAACCGTCGCCAAGACAGACGACGAAACCGGTGCTAACAAGAAACTTGGCAAGGCAGTGGTCGCCGCAACGGATACCGATACGATCGTCCGCGTTCGCCTGAGCCAGTAGGCGCGCTTGCGGTGAGCGACCGAAGGGAGTCGAACCGTGGGTGACCTGTTAAGGCAAGGAAGCCAGTGGCTGGCAGGCATGCTAACCCAGCATGTCTCCAGCCCGGTCACCTACCGACGCGACCAGACGGTTTTGGAGCTTCAGGCTACCTTTGGCCGCACCGAGTATGAGGTCGAAGACGATCACGGCCTGAGGGTTGGAGCAGAAGTGACGGACTTCCTGATCGCAGCTGGTGATTTCACGCCGACGTTCGGCAAGCCGCAAGTAAGTGACGAGATCATCGCCCCTTCGACAGGCTCAGGACAAGGCGACGGCGTTGTATTCGAAGTGATGTCTCTGGCCGGGCAAGGACACTGGCGGTGGTCCGATCCGCACCGGACTGCTATCAGGATTCATACGAAGGAGATCGGCCCTTCGACGTAGCTCAGGGCGAGGAACCAAATGAGCGAATGTTGCAAACAATCAGGCTGTCAAAGTCTCGGTGAAGATAGGTTCGATGATATTTGCAAGCCGGAGTTCGAGTCGATCCACACCAAACTCGACAAGCTCGATGAATCGATCCGCGGCAACGGCAAGCCGGGTATTCAGCTTCGCCTGGACCGACTGGAGTCGGCCGAGGCTGTGCGATCACAGCTGCTTTGGATCCATCGCCGGGGCAACTGTAACTCTGGCACTGGGTGCGACCTGGAAATTGATCTTCGGAGGTTGATAGAGCAATGGCGCTGGTAACTGATATCACAGATGCAATTGTAACTGAACTTGCCGGTGGGGCATTCAGTCAGAGCTTCACGCCGCAGCGGCGCGTTCTGCCAGAACATGAGCTTGCCGACCTGAAGAGCCTGAGCGTAACGGTCGTGCCTCGCGGCGTTGAAATAACTGGCTCATCCCGGACGATGAGCCAGCACGACGTGGAAATCGACATCGGCATTCAAAAGAAGATCGGCAAGGCAACCGACACCGAAGTTGCAACACTGCTGAGTCTGGCTGATGAGATAACAGACTTCCTCAAGCGACGTACTCTCCAAGCCGCACCGTGGGCGGCATGGATCAGGACCGCCAATGAACCGGTCTACGCCCCTGATCACCTGGCTGAAAAAAGACTCTTTACCTCCGTCCTAACCCTGACCTACCGGGTGCTTAAATGAACAACTCCATCGCACGAAAGATTGATGTAACGACGGATTACCAACCGCTGGTATCCGAGCAGATGGTAGCAACGGTTACGGTCTCCGCTCCGCCTGCCAATATCGCTGATATTTTTTTGCTTGGTGATACCGGCGACGACGTACCGATCGCTCCGGGCGAATGGCACACCTTCTACAGCGTCGATATAGCGAGCGTGCAGGTCAAAGGCACTGCCGGCGATATCGTTACCGTCATCGGAGGCACCTGGTAATGCCGTACTATCGCAATAACCAAGGCCTGCTGGCATCTTCCGGCCAGACGACTAAGCGGCTTGCCGGCGACGCCGGTGATTAGGGCGATCCGGGCTTCAAGCCGGCTCCCAGGTTCTCATCCGTAGGCGACGGCGGAATCGTATTTGACCGCGCGACTAACAGGATGTGGGTAAAAGACCAGCGAATAATGGTCCCCGGCTCGGATTCAGCTGTCCAGGTCCAAGTAGCCCGTGGTGATTGGCAAGCAGCTACCACTTACGCCTTATACGACCTGGTCAGCGAAGATCCAGTGGATGCCGGACCGTTCTACGTCTGCGTAGAGGCCCACACATCCTCCGGCAACTTCACGGACGATCTGAACGACGGTAAGTGGCTAAACACATTCTGGGCGACCACGGCGATATCGCTGTCTGGCCAGTGGCGTGAGACCTGTTTTGGATCTACGAACTGGATAGTCAAAGACGTTGACTACGGCGGATATACCGACTGGCGGCTACCGACACAGCTGGAATTTGCCTCGCTGATCGATTGGGAACGTGACGGCTACTTCGGCGAAAGTGCCTGGTTCTGCGACGACTCGATCAAGGCTCCGAACGACCAGATGTTCTGGACGTGTAACGTTTTGGCCAGTGACACAGATTTTGTCTGCCAATATGGGCCTGAGAACGAGTTCTCCACGGCCCATTACACCGGTATCGGTGCAACCGTACTCATCAGGGGAGGTTGAGCGTGGCTAAGGAAATGACATACCTGCCGGATAGGATCGAAGGCCGCCTTGGCCGGATCTGGACCAAGCAACCTGATGGCGGAATAAAGATAACCCAGCCGAGCGAGACGACCTGCGAGATCTCTCCGTCGGCCCTAGCAAGACAGAGACAGACACTTGTAGCCAGGCTCCAACGAGCCCAGAAAGAACTGGACTGGTTCGATAAACGAACCCAGGACGTCGCTGCACTTCAAGCAACAGCCGTGGAGTCGCTCCCATGATCGGGATGGACATTAAGCGAATATTCTTCGACCGCAAGGCTGTTACCGGCGCGGCCGACCGTACCTCACGGCGAGTGCTGAGTAAGTTCGGTGCGTTCGTAAGACGGACCGCCCGAAGCAGCATCCGCAAACGCAAGCGTGCAAGCAGCCCCGGCGAGCCGCCATCGAGCCGGACGGGGTTGCTTAAGCGGTTCATCTTTTTCGGCTACGACCGCACAAAACAAAGCGTGGTCATCGGCCCGCAGAAACTGAACCAAAAAATTGGCGACGCGCCCGAGGCACTGGAATACGGCGGAATATCCACGGTCGTCGAAGGTTTGAAGGGTAATAAGCGCAAGCGAAAAGTGAAGATCGCCGCACGGCCATATATGGGACCGGCCTTCGAGAAAGAACGGCCGCAACTGCCGGCAATGTGGCGGGATTCGGTTAAGCGATAACGCAGGAGATAAGCGATGTCTACTACATTCGTATTGGGTATGAACGCGGGGCTCTACCAGGGTGCCGCAGGGTCGACCAGTCCCGGCTCGATGAGCGAGGTGGACAACGTCCGCGACGTGACGCTCAGCCTTGAGGCCGGCGAGGCCGACATTACCACGCGAGGCAACTCCGGCTGGCGGGCCACCGCTCCGACGCTGCGCGAGTGCACCGTCGAGTTCCAGATGGTCTGGAGGCCAGGCGATTCGGTCTTCGAGGCGATCAAGGACGCGTTCCTTACATCTACGACGGTCGCACTGGCCGTGCTGGATCAGAAGACGGGCGTCTCGGGTGCTCAAGGGCCGCTTGGGGATTTCTCGATCACTAACTTCTCGCGAAATGAGGCATTGGAAGAAGCTATCGTCGCAGATGTAACAGCCAAGCTCGCCGTATTCGTCGAGTGGCACGAGGCGGCGTAATGGCTCGTCGTTCAGACGAACAGCTTGTGTTTGACCCCGAAATGCTTGGCCGACTTGGCCAAGCCGCGGTCGGCCGTCAGTATCTCCAGATCGTTGGTGAAAGCTGCGGCAAGGTGCAACGCATCAAGTGCGCGGAGTGGAGTGGAGAATCCGCCCAGCCAGTCCCGCCCCTGGCGGTATTGAGCTGCTTCGATGGGCACAATGCCATAGTAACCATCGGCGAGGTGTTTCTGGAAGAGTGTGATAATCCGCCTCGCTGCCGTCGCGTTCAGTTCCTTGGCGCGGACCTTGGCCGCCACCGCGGAGAAAAGCTCCACTTCAACCAGGGGACTGATGATGGGCTGATCGACCTTCTCGAGCGTCTTCTGGATCCGTTTGCTGAGAGGTTCGGGGCAGTAATAGGCTGCCAGCAGGCTGGTATCGATATAGGCCATCAGTACCGGGCCTCTTTGCGGGCGTCTGAGACGGCCTTTGACAGCGACTTGCCCTTGACCTTGATCGTGGATCGGAACTCCGTGAGGTCCGGCAGCGTCCTACCCTCGACAGGACCGATCGGCTCGATGCGTGCTACCTGCCGGCCACGCTTGGTAATAATCGTTGAATTGCCCTTCTCGGCGGCACTGACGATGTCGCTGAAACGGCGGCGGGCTTCTCGCATGTTCACGCTGTCCATGGCCGTGCTCCTTATGATTACACATGAAGTGTACGCACCAAATCAGATCCTGTCAAGAAAGGAAATCGCGTAATGAAGACATTCACAGATGCAGCCGGCAGAACATGGACTATCAGCCTTAACCTCGGCACGGCCTTGGCCGTCAAGGAGACGCTCAACATAGACCTGCTCCAGCCAGAAGCGGGCGATCCTCCATTACTGACACGCCTGGGCACGGATGAGATGCTTCTGGGCGAAGTGATCTGCTGTTTGCTTTCGGGGCAGTTCGAGACGCACAAAGTAACCGAGGCTGATGTGCGGGCGAGCTTTGATGGTGCGACGCTGCTGGCTGCACAGAAGGCGTTTTACGAGGAACTCGTGGGTTTTTTCCAGAGCCGCGGCCGGGCCGACCGGGCCCGCGCCGTGCAGACACAGGCTCAGATGATCGACAAGGCAATCGCAGCAATAGAAGCGAAGATCGGCGAGATAGACGTGGATGCAGCGATAACGGACCTGATAAATACCCCGGCGGCGGGCGGGAAAGTGGGCCTTCGACAGAAGAAAACCCCTCTCCCTGTCAGCCCTTACGCAGTGTGTGGCGTGATGTCTGGTTCCTCGCCGGAGCCGTCGGGGTCGATCCCCGAGAGCTGACGCTGCGGCAATTGCTGTTAATGGCTGAAGGCCATGGCCGAGATGCATGGGGTCGGCTGTCGGTGCTGTTGGCGCTGACAGCTAACGCTCATCGTGATCCCAAAAAGGGCAGAGCATTTAAGCCGGCCGACTTTAATCCCTTTTCTCAAAAGGGCAAAGAGCCGGGCGAGGTAGTCCAAGTGAATCGAGAGAACATCGGGCTTTTTAAGGAAGCCTTCACCACTGGAAAAGGAGTGCAAACGTGAACGAGACCATTTCGACAAAATCTGGTTACAAGACGACGGAGTTCTGGCTGAGCCTTTGTGCGACGCTGCTGGGGTTCGGGCTGGCATCTGGAGTGATGGATAGCGTCTCGGAGGAAAGCTGGATCGCAAGAGTAGTCGGCGGCGCGGTAGCGGTGCTATCTACGCTGGGCTACAGCGCCAGCAGAGCGAAGGTAAAGGCATCCGCTACGAGCTCAGGCGATGGCAGCAGTACTTGAGGCTCTGCTGCCGGTACTGGAGTTGATCGTCAAGGCTGTGCTTGAACTGTTCCTGGAGAGAGCCAATGCGCCGGATACTGCCATCGAAGCTGATCGTAATCGCGCTCGTCGCGACCGTCTCTCTCGGCGGGTGCGTCAGCACAAAGACGATACTGATTCCGCCAGGTGAGCCGGTCCAACTGGTCGAGCCGGTCGAGGCCTACGTCTTTGTCGATATCGACGGCCAGCGCGTTCGCAGCGACAACCGCGTGACGCTCCCGGCTGGCTGGTGGTGTTTGCCGGATCCGGGTTTGGAGGAATAGCTAGTGCCATCATCTAAAGGAATCCGGGCCGGTCGTGCCTTCGTCGAGCTGTTCGCTGACGACAGCAAGCTTGTGCGCGGGCTGCGTGCGGCCGAGCGCAAGATCAAAGCGTTCGGCGCGGGCGTCCGCAACATGGGATTGAAGATGGCCGGTATGGGAGCGGCCGTACTTGCGCCGATGATCGGCGCGGCCAAGGCCTTTTCGGCCATGGGCGACCAGGTAGCCAAGATGGCCAAGCGGACCGGACTGTCGGTCGAGACACTCAGCGAGCTGCGGTTCGTCGCCAGCCAGACCGGCACGGAGTTCGAGTCGCTGGAGAACGGCTTCCGTCGCATGCAGCGGTCGGTCTACGACGCTGGTCGCGGCCTCTCCACTGCAGTTGACGCACTGGCCGACCTAGGGCTTTCGTTTGAGGACCTCGACGGCCTTTCGCCAGAAAAGCAGTTCAAACTGCTGGCCGACAGGATCGGTCAGATCGAAGACCCGACGACCAAGGCAGCCGTCGCAATGTCACTGTTCGGCAGGACGGGTACAAACCTGCTACCGATGTTCGCAGCCGGCTCTAAGGGAATCGAGGAATTGCAGGCCCAAGCACGGCAGTTGGGACTGACAATGTCTTCAGAGGATGCACGCGCGGCCGAGGAATTCACCGACGCACTCGACGCCCTGTGGAAGGTCGTCAAGATGGGCGTCTTCCGCGTGGGAGCTGCACTGGCACCGGCACTTCAGCAACTGGCAACGGTCTTTACGCAGATCGCCATCAAGACATCAGACTGGATCGACGTCAACCGAGGCGTAATCGTCACCATTGCAAAGGTAGCAGCTGCCGTCGTCGCTGGAGGAGCAGCGTTGGCGGTCCTGGGTGTAGCGATATCGGCGGTAGGTTCAATGTTCGGCGCACTGGCCACCGTACTTTCCGTTGTCCTGTCGCCGCTGGGTCTGGTCCTGGCGGCAGCAGCCGTGCTTGGCGTTGTACTTGCCCGCACGAGTGACCTGGGTGGCAAGGCTATGCAGCAGCTTGCCAGTGCGTTCGCCTGGTTCAAGGACGCGGCGGTGACCGCAATTTCTGCTGTGGTCTTCGCCGTCAAGAACTGGCGGGCGGTGCTGGAATATGCCGCCGCGGCCGGCGTGTTATACCTGGTCCGCTTCGCATCGCAGGTGCGACACTTCTTCGTCGATGTGATCCCGGCTACGCTCAAATGGTTTGCAGAGAACTGGCGGGACGTCTTTACTACCGTCTGGCGGTTTACCAAGACCGTTGCAGCCAATATCGGCCGCAACCTCAAGTCGCTCTGGGACGCAATCATCGGCTTCGCTACCGGCAATGGCTGGAACTTCAAATGGACGCCGCTGCTGGAGGGGTTCGAGTCGGCCATTAAGGAACTGCCCAAGATCGCCGAGCGAGAGATCGGCCCGCTGGAAACCGAGCTTCAGAAACGCGTGAACCAGATCGGCAGTCAGCTCCAAAGTGACTGGCAAGCCCACGACGCCGAGTTCCGAGCCAAGTTGGGCGAATCCGGCCTGGGCGGCCTGCTCGACTTCGACACACCCGAAATCGAGATCAAGGCACCTGACCTTGCCGCTTTGGCCGATGCAGCTTCGATGGGCAGCTCACAACTATCTAGCCAGGCAGCGAAGATCGGCTCGCAGGGAACGTTCGTCGCCTCGAATGTCCTGGGCCTCCAGGCCGGCGGGGCGGCCGATCGCATGGCTACCGGCATAGACAAGATCGAACGCAATACGCGTCCCATCCGCAACGGACAGGGAATGAGCTTCAGTTGATGGCCACCAGGACAATACTAGCGAGCGAAGAGTATCTTTGGCGCGTCGCCCCGGCCACTGTGGGACAAGATGCTGGCCAACACAATGAGCCCTGCCCCAAACTGCACGGCGACCGTCTGCGACGGCGTCAACTCCGGCCGGCACGATATCTCCGCAATAAAGACCGTTCCATATTCCGCCATCACTGCAAAGGTAGAATCCTTGTAGTCCAGTTCTCCTTCGCAGGGGAAGAAGCCTTGGCCGAGAGTTGGGTCGCTCATGTCCGAACTGATGGGGACGCCGTACGTATCGAGAAGCTCGCGAATTCTGGATGCAGCGGACGGAGCCAGGCATCCACAGACGGGAAAGTACATCGCGAGCGAGTCGCCACAGTGGTATTCGTCATGCAAAGGGAAGGTGAACTGGGGCTCGATCTCCCGAACGTAGTCCACCAAAGCAGTGGTCTCCTTGCGAGGATTGTCCACGCACCAGTCCACCTCGCGCTTCTGTTTGTCACGCACTACGGTCCTGATGGACTGCCCGTCGTCCGGCTGATCGTCCGGATTCAGACAGGGGATGAAATGCCATCGCACTCCAAAGGACTGGAGGAAGGGATCCTTCTCGACCAAGGCTCGGAGAAGAGCCGCGATTGCGGTTCCACCGACCGCTTCGCCAGGATCTGGGAAGCCATACAGAAGAACAGGCGTTCCAGATCCGATCTCGTAGGCCTCGATCGACTTTCCGCCTTCGCTGCTGCCGATTACACGCCTGTGTACGCGGCCTTCTCCGGCAATCCTTCGACATTCCTCGACGACTTTGACCGGTGGGAGGATCGTGTCGTACTTCTCAGAGATTCGCCGGAGTGCAGGCAGTATCGCAGTGATTGGGTGCTCGGGTGGATTCATGTTCCGCATTCTCCTGGGTGCTCTTGTCCCTCTGGTCGATCCCGATCGCACTACAGTGCCTGCCGAGAGTATATGTTATGCCTACTTTAACCGAAAAGATCGATTCCCGCGAGTGGGTTACCGGCGATAACCTGTCGGTGACGCTGCACTACTTGCTGGACGGCACGGACAATGACGTGACGGCCCGCGACCTGCTGCTGGCGTCCACGCCGTTGGCCTACGAGGGGCTCATCCGCGACGAATGCACCCTTGAGCCGATCGTCGTCGATACCGTGGCTGCGACGGGTAAGTGGGATTGTCGCGTCCGCTACATCGCGCCGGAGAACACCGAGCCTGAGGTGGGGGAGTCAGCATTTAGTTTCGATACCGGCGGCGGCTCGCAGCACATCACGCAGTCGCTTGCGACGGTAAATAGCTACGCACCTGCCGGCAAGACCGCGCCAAATTTCGGCGGAGCTGTAGGCGTAACGCACGACAGCGTAGATGGCGTTGATATCACCGTGCCGGTGTATTCATTCTCCGAGACGCACTACCTGGCCGACTCGGCAGTTACGCTGGCCTACAAGGCCGCGCTGTTTAACCTGACCGGCAAGGTCAACAGCATCGCATTCAAGGGTCTGGCCGCCGGGGAGTGTTTGTTCCTGGGTGCATCCGGGGCCAAGCGAGGCAGCGACGACTGGGAGATAACCTTCCGTTTCGCCGCCAGCCCGAACCGGACGGGCATTACCGTCGGTACGATTGCCGGTATCGCCAAGAAGGGCTGGGAATACATGTGGGTCCGCTACGCCGACGCCGAAGACGCCGCCGCCAAGGCAATCGTGAAAAAGCCTGTGGCGGTATATGTAGAGAAGGTCTATGAGACAGGCGACTTCGCCGGCCTTGAGATCGGTACATAGCCCATGTCTGATACTCTCCGCAAAGTCAAATCCGGTGACCCGCTCAAGATTCCGGCGGGAACGTTCAACGCGTTCGTCGATGCAGCCCGGGCGCACCGAGAGCGGCAGCATGCAAGCGGCCAGCAGCCCAAACCAACTGAACGTCATAGCGGGATCGTCCTGGTCCGCAACGATAGCGGCTCAGGACGCGACAGGTTTGATGTCCTCGGCATAGCAAACCCCATATTCAGCCCCGCCAGTGACGTTGACGCCTTCAAAAACCAGCCGGCTATATCGTGTGTTACGCCCGCGGCCGATCACGTTGGCAAGTTCGTGATCCTGCTGGAACCGCTGGCGGCTGGCGCGATCGGAAGGGCGATGGCTGCAGGTGTCTGTCCGGTCAAAGTCGATATCACTGATGCTAACCACGGTTACGCCGATGCAGCCGACGGTCAGGCAGGCAATCTCGAAAGCAGTTCAAGTGGTGCAGCACAGATCCTCTGGGCAGAATCCGGTACGGGCGTCAAGTGGACGCTGGTCCGCATGGGAGCTTCGTCAGGCGGATCGACCGATAGTGCCAAGGTCCTGGGCGGTTCCGGCGAGACGGCTGACACCGAAAGCTGGGACATAACCGATCAGGGCTCCAATAACGGCGTGCTGTTCAGTCCATACCGGCAGTACTGGTCCGGTGTAGCCGAGGAACCTGTCTATGAGTTCCGGCGATATGCCCTGCACGACTCTGCCGGCCGGCTCACCTACGTCGGCCCGGAAGTGCGGACTACTGCCTTCAGCACCGGCCCGTGCCAGGAGGGGTAGAACGTGCCTATCGCAGCATCCAATGGAAAGCTTCTGGCCAGACCCAGCGGCGGCATCCTGGCCACCGACTGCATAACTACTCCCTCGTTTAACTGCAACTCGGATTACATCGGAGGTTGTACGGGCTGTTCGTGCTGCGGGGCCAGATTCTTCCATCTCTGCATATCCGGTGCGACCGGCGATTGTGCGGTCCTCAATAGCAGCACCGCCGGCTGGACTCTAGATAGCGGCGGATCTGGTAGCGTTTACACTTACCAGAACTCCCAAGTAAAGATCGAACTGTCGCTATCAACCGGCTCGTGGGATTGGATGCCTGGTTGGCCTGTGACAGGCCGGGGCTGCGGGGACTGGGTGCTTACTGCCTGGCGGAATGACGGTGGCTGGGTGCAGTGCTTTACCGCCACCGGTTCCAGCGAGTACGGCACGGGCCTGAGCGACATGTATTGCTCCGGGGCTGGGTCGGCAGGTGGAATATCGTTTAGCTTCCGACCAAAGGAGCGATGGTATCCGCAGGTGATGCGGGTTACATTCAGCGGCCACTCTTCTTGCGCACCGGATTGCAACTGCGACAGCCATCCTTACGGGTACTTCTGCTACCAATCTTCTGCTGGGCTGGACGGCGTTTATAACCTACCGCTGCATGAGATCGACCATCTCGGCACGTGCTACTGGCGGAATACCAGTTGCGGCGGGTACAGCTACACCGTATTTGGCGGCGGAGGCTGCTCCGGCTCGCCCGCTTACACGGTTTCCGGCACGTATAGCATGGTTGTATTGCTGGAGACGGGAGGGCAATTGCGGGTGGTTGTCGCACCGAATAACTCGCCGGCCATCTCACCGGGCGATGAGTTCAATGGCTTCGTCGAGTTGGGTTCGTGTGATTGCAGTAACCTTGTTACGAGCTGTTCGAACTTCGATACCCGCTGCCTGGCCTGGGGCCATGCGAACACTAGCTTCGTCCGCTGCGGAAATGGTGCGACGGCGACCGTGGAGGCGGTAGTAGAGTGACTGCGGCTACAGTCCAGATCGACCGTGATACAGGCTTCTTCGCCACAGGCACCTGCCGCTTGGGTGTTCATTGTCACACCTGCCGAAACCTTGAAGCAGGCCTAGCCTTCCGAACCGCAATCGCCGCTGAATTCAATCTAGCCGATGCCAACTTCGACTGCCCACACGGCCTGTCATGGGATTTCGACGGCGAGCAAGAATCCATTCCCTTCACGTCCAGGTCGCATTTACGTCAACCGCGTCCATCTCCTTCGTCAACAGATCCCGCCATTGATGTCGAGGCTAAACGCCGCTTTGCCATCTGCAAGAACTGTAAGCATTCCCGCGACGACGGCTTCGCCTGCGATCTTCACACCGGCTGCTGCTTCGGCCGCTGGCGATCCAATCCCGAAAACAACTGTCCAGAAGGCATGTGGTGGGAGCCAGGTGAAGAACGATCTCAGATCACAAAAGGGTAGATGTTACTCACTAGCTAACAGCAGGAGACACCGACG
>SDBT01000845.1_pt1 | contig 50760 bp, 55 predicted proteins | sample 2277101 | NCBI WGS metagenome assembly SDBT01 (sample SAMN10404973, study PRJNA504765) | marine sediment metagenome | isolation source: marine sediment core GS10_PC15, 103 cmbsf | place: Arctic Ocean: Southern Knipovich Ridge | collected 2010
CTCTCGAAGCTCGTCTTCGAGTTCCAGATCTAGTTCCAGCAGCTCTCAAAGCTCATCGAGTTCTAGATCCAGTTCCAGTAGCTCTCGAAGCTCGTCTTCGAGTTCCAGATCTAGTTCCAGCAGTTCTCAAAGCTCATCGAGTTCTCGATCCAGTTCCAGTAGTTCACGAAGCTCGTCTTCAAGATCTAGCAGCAGTAGCTCACAAAGCTCATCAAGTTCTAAATCCAGTTCTAGCAGCTCTCGAAGCTCGTCTTCGAGTTCCAGATCAAGTTCCAGTAGCTCTCAAAGCTCATCAAGTTCTCGATCCAGTTCCAGTAGCTCTCGGCGCTCATCTTCAAGTTCCAGATCTAGCAGTAGTAGCTCTCAAAGCTCATCGAGTTCCCGATCAAGCTCTAGTAGTTCTCGAAGCTCATCTTCAAGTTCCCGCTCCAGTTCCAGTAGCTCTCGAAGCTCATCGAGTTCTCGATCAAGCTCTAGTAGCTCTCGAAGTTCCTCTTCAAGTTCAAGATCTAGCAGTAGTAGCTCTCGAAGCTCATCGAGTTCCCGATCAAGCTCTAGTAGTTCTCGAAGTTCCTCTTCAAGTTCTCAATCGAGCAGTAGTAGTTCTCAAAGCTCATCGAGTTCTCGATCCAGTTCCAGTAGCTCTCGAAGTTCCTCTTCAAGTTCAAGATCTAGCAGTAGTAGTTCTCAAAGCTCATCGAGTTCTCGATCCAGTTCCAGTAGCTCTCGAAGTTCCTCTTCAAGTTCAAGATCTAGCAGTAGTAGCTCTCGAAGCTCATCGAGTTCACAAAGCTCATCAAGTTCGCAGAGCAGTTCCTCCAAGAGTAGCTCTTCGAGTTTAGCTGGTTCTAGTAGCAGCTCGCAAAGCTCATCAAGTAAGAGTTCTAGCAGTTCTCAAAGTTCCAGTTCATCAATTAGTTCTAGTAGCTCTCAAAGCAGTAGCAGCTCTAAAAGTTCATCTTCAAAATCAAGTAGCAGTAGCTCACGAAGCTCATCGAGTTCACAATCAAGCTCTAGTAGCTCTCAAAGTTCATCGTCTAGTTCTAGATCAAGTAGTAGTAGCTCACAAAGCTCATCGAGTTCTCGATCAAGCTCCAGTAGCTCTCGAAGCTCATCTTCGAGTTCCAGGTCAAGTTCCAGTAGTTCACGAAGTTCTAGTAGTTCACAAAGCTCATCGAGTTCACAAAGTTCTAGTAGCTCTCGAAGCTCATCGAGTTCAAGATCCAGCTCCAGTAGCTCTCAAAGCTCATCTTCGAGTTCTCAGTCAAGCTCTAGTAGCAGCAGAAGCTCTAGTAGCTCTAGAAGTTCTAGCTCGCGGTCGAGCAGTTCGAGTAGTCAAAGTTCATCCAGTAGTCGAAGTTCATCTAGCTCTCGCTCTAGCTCTTCAACTAGCCTTAGCAGCAGTAGTAGCTTAACTCCCACCAAATTTTTGAAAGACTTTGTGGGATTTGAAACTGGTGGACTTGAGGAAATGGCGGCTACCACTGGTAGCCCGACAGTAAAATTAGGGGTAATACCGTAATATGCAACTTGCGATAATAAATAGCAAGACACCGACTTCTTCTGGGAACGTAGATTTTACGTCTCCATATTTCGGTATATACCCCGATTCTGTACCTACAGCTGCTATCGTAATTGTTACTACCAATACATCTGCTACTACTGGATATGTTGCCCATCTCGGCGTATCTATGGGCTTTACAGATGGAACAACCACAACTTCGGTTAGCACTGTCAGTGAAGATGCTCAAGCCCGTGTTGATAGCAAGAAACATGCTCATGGCACACAACTAGTTTCTTTAGTTGATCCTGCTGCCAATACTTCAGAACTTGTTACTGCTACATTTACCTCGTTTATTGATAGTGGAATTCGAATTAATTTTAGTACTACAGTAGAACACAATATAACGATTATTCTGTTCAGTCAATGTGTTGCAGTTGTTGGTACTGCTCAAACTAGTGGAACAATAAACACTCCTACCACCATTACTCCCGGTATAGCAAGCGATATTGTCTTTGTTGCCAGCGCTGATAGTGCATTTGATGCTACTTTTATCAACGATGCTAACTTTGGTTTTGGTTTCTGTCACAATGATGGATCGAATACTCAGTACTCTGTTAACTTCTTTGAAAATGACAATGCCGCAGCTGCTGTGCCTCAACAACGTATATCAAGCGACCGGGTGTATTTCGATGTAGAGGGTGGACAATCCATTCAGCTTGAAACATTTACTGCTACTCAGTTTAATGCTACCACTCGCGATGTAGGAGCGGCCACCGACTTCATGTATCTGGCTCTCGAAGACACTGGTTCGAATCAATTTAGCATAGATCAAGTAAATAGCCCGACTTCTGCCACAACACAAAGTGTTACGGCTCCTGGTTTTCAGCCCACATTCGTTTTTGGCTTATTTACTGGGGTTTCAGCCCTCAATGCCACCCGAACAGATGATGAAGCGGGCGCTTTCGCTTTCTCCTTCTTTGATGGTAGTAACGATACTTGTCTTGCATTTAATGCGCAGGATACGGCTGACCCAACCAACACTCAAATGGGTTTTCATACTCAAGCTGTTGAGATGACTCTTCATGACCAGGCGGCTGGTCATACGGCCACGCTAACAGGATTCACTTCTACAGGCTGGGATATGAATTTCTCAGCGACAGATGAAGCAGAAGCCAAAACTTGGGTTTACCTATCAATGGGAGAAGCTAGTTCTAGTAGTTCGAAAAGTTCGAGTTCGCAAAGCTCATCTAGTTCACAATCTAGTAGTAGCTCTCGGTCCAGCAGTAGTAGTTCGGGATCAAGCAGTAGCTCGCAATCAAGCAGTTCAAGATCCAGTAGCTCTCGTTCGAGCAGTAGCTCACAATCAAGTTCTAGTAGCTCACAAAGCTCTAGCTCAAGTTCTCAAAGTTCTAGCTCAAGCTCACAATCAAGCAGTTCAAGTTCACGATCCAGCTCATCTAGCTCTCGATCAAGCAGTAGCTCGCAATCAAGTAGTAGCTCGCGATCAAGTAGTTCAAGTTCCAGATCCAGCTCATCTAGCTCTCGTTCGAGCAGTAGTTCGCAATCAAGTTCTTCTAGATCAAGCAGCTCTTCTAGATCAAGCAGCTCTTCTAGATCAAGCAGCTCGCGATCTAGTTCGAGTTCTTTTGGCGCTCTTGACGCTCCTCGTCCATGGACTGATGCAGAACAATATGTAGTTGAATTGCAAGATGGTGATACCATTACTAGCAAGTCTTTTGATTTTGTTAATGACCTTATTTGGGGAGCATATGTAAGATTTACCAACATTAATCCAGTCACCAACAGTGTATTTATGCGAGGCACGACTGGAGCCAATGTCCATATCTCATTGAGGTTAAACACTGATGGTAGCCTAGCCTTACTTGATTCTACAGGCGCAGTTGTGGATACAGATATTTACGTTTCCTTGGCTGCTAACACATGGCATAGAATAGAAATCAGATGGCAACGATCTGCGTCTGGTGAGGCTGAAGTTTATGTAGATGGTATTCCTTCTCTGTCTGTCACAAATACAGATTTTGATGTAACTTCTAGTGCAGCCACCGCAATACAGTTTTTAGGAATTGATGGACCAATTACTTATATTGGCAGTTTCTACTACTTTGTTGGCGGAGATAATACTACCGACTTTTTAGGTCGTTACGAAATTGTTGGTCCTTACCAAACAGGCAATCAAGGAACGACACCCGACTTCGGTGATAACCTGACAGGAGGATCGTGGGAGAATGTAGCTGAGACGCCTGGAGATCCAGGAACGTTAGCTATATACAACAATGCTGAAGGAGGCATTACTACAAACGATGGCTACAACTTCGGTCATATCGGCGATTCGCGTATTGAAGGCGACGACCAGATCAAGGGTGGCAAGTGGATATATGAGATGGGGTCGGTCGGGACATATCCCATTGTCAAATACGGCAAAACGAGCGAATCATATACTGACGTTGATAATACGGTTTCTGATAATACTGATCTCACAACAGACACAACTAAATGCGTTGTCAGCGAAGATAAATCTGAGACGGGTCCAGTACCTCTTTCAAACGAATACTATCAGCAAGGATTCGGCGAACTAGGTAGCGATGGAGACACGCGTGTCAAAGATATGTGGGCGTTTACGCTTCATGTTCCTGCTGCCAGCAGCAGTAGCAGTTCTCGTAGTAGCTCATCTAGCTCACAATCGAGCAGTAGTAGTTCACAATCGAGCAGTAGTTCACGTAGTAGTTCATCTAGTTCACAAAGTAGCAGTAGTAGCTCACAATCGAGTAGCAGTTCACAAAGCAGTTCATCTAGCTCCCAATCGAGTAGTAGCAGCTCACAATCAAGTAGCAGTAGTTCTAGAAGCTCCAGTAGTTCACAAAGCTCGTCTTCAAGCTCTAGAAGCAGTTCTAGTAGCTCTCGAAGTTCCAGTAGCTCACAAAGTTCGTCTTCAAGTTCGCGATCAAGTAGTAGCAGCTCTCAAAGTTCTAGTAGTTCTCAAAGCTCATCCTCAAGTTCTAGGAGTAGTTCTAGTAGCTCTCGTAGCTCGTCTAGCTCTAGTAGTTCAGAAAGCAGTAGCAGCTCATCTAGCTCCAAAAGTAGCAGCTCCCGTAGCTCATCATCGAGTTCGCAAAGCTCATCGAGTTCGCAGAGCAGTTCTAGTTCCTCTAAGAGCAGCTCTTCGAGTTTCGCTGGTTCTAGCAGTAGCTCGCAAAGCTCATCTAGTAGGAGTTCTAGTAGTTCCCAAAGCTCTAGTTCTTCAATCAGCTCTAGCAGCTCCCGAAGTTCTAGTTCTCGGAGTAGCTCATCAAGCTCACGCAGTTCCTCTAGTTCCAGCAGCTCGGAGAGCAGCTCAAGTTCTTCTTCTTCAAAATCTAGTAGCTCTCTAAGTTCCAGCAGTTCTCGAAGCTCATCTTCGAGTTCAAAATCAAGTAGTTCCAGTCGTTCCAGTAGTTCTCAAAGCTCAAGTTCAAGTAGCTCGTCCTTGAGTTCCTCCAGTAGCTCACGGAGCAGCTCTTCGAGTTCTCGAAGCTCGTCGAGTAGCTCTCAAAGTAGTTCCTCTAGCTCTCGAAGTTCGTCCAGCTCTAGCAGCTCTCAGAGTAGTAGCAGCTCCTCTTTTAGTTCTAGTAGCTCTCTTAGCAGCTCTTCGAGAAGCTCGTCGAGCAGCTCCGTGAGTAGTTCTTCTTCACGTAGCTCAAGTAGTTCTAGTAGTAGTCGAAGTTCTTCAAGTTCCTTCAGTAGTTCATCTTCAGCCGTGGCGTCATCTAGCAGTTCACGCAGCTCATCTTCGAGTTCTCGAAGTTCTTCGTCGAGTCGAAGTAGTAGCTCTTCTGGCGTGGCTGCGGGGAAAGCTAGTATCAATAAGCCTATTTTGGGTGGGCCGGAATTAATCATAATTAGGACGGTATAATTAGAGAACGATTGGGAGAATTCAGATGGAGTATGTCTACATGCAAAATCCAGACAAATACAAGGAATGGCTGGAGGGAGGTGGAGCTGAATGGGTTGCAAAATCAGAGAGTCAACAACACACGAGATATATCTTAGAGAATTACCAATGTCCTGGCGACATCCTCATGTTATCCGCTTGTGTTCGAGACATTAAGACTTGGAATCCAAAATTTGATATTGATGTACGGACTTCTTGTGATGAGTTATTCGACCACAATCCAAACATCACGAAGCTCGACGAAGACGATCCATCTGTTTGGAAATTAAGAATGAATTACGAAACAATTCATGAATCTAATCAAAATATGCACAAGCACTTCATTCATGGATTTATTCAGGATTTTAATGAACAAACCGGACGCTCCATCAAACTGCTTCAATTCAAGCCTGATGTTCACCTTACCGAAGATGAGAAGAAAATTCAAGTATTTGATGATCAGCCCAAAAAATTTGTGGTCATAAATGCTGGTGGGAAAACAGATTATCTTACTAAATGTTGGTGGCCAGAAGCGTGGCAAGAGATAATAAGTTTATGCAATGATATTCAATTCATACAAGTCGGAAAGAGAGACAAAAAAGACACCGGAGCAGGCAAGGCTATGCACGCTGCTCTAGAAGGCGACAACATCATAAGCAAAATAGATCAGACTACCATGCGGGAGATGGCTCGCTTAATTTATCAATCAGTCGGAACGCTTTCCGTCGTTACTACTGTTATGCACTTAGCCGCTGCTTTCGATCGACCCGCAGCCGTTGTCGCGGGCGGGCATGAACCATGGTGGTGGGAGCGTTATCCGGGGCATAATTATTTCCATACAATAGGGCAATTGGATTGTTGTAGGACTGGAGGTTGCTGGAAAAAGGACTGCGAAAACAAGAATGATGCAGGTCGCCAAAAATGTTTAGAGCTAATTGACCCCAAAGATGTTGCCAACGCTATAAAATCCTGGTTTTGATACATGAAAATACTTACCACTTTTGATGATGGCTTTTTGCCTATGGCTCATTCCTTCGTAAATAGTTTACGAGGAAATAGTGCTACACCTTTATTTGTCCATCTTTCCCGCTATTCAAGCAAATCAATTGAATATTGCAAAAACAATGATATTGAACATAAATGTTCTAAGATGCCAAAGTTGGGACCGAAACCGACATCTCGTTTATTAAAAATGGGCTGTGCTGATGATTGTGGCGATGAAACTGTCGCATACATGGACATAGATATAATTTTTCAGCGAGATATCGCAACATTAGAAGATCTTAATCCCAATTATCTTTGGGTACTTAGCAAAAGGGAAGGGCACCAAACAGCTCTTCGTAAGTGGAAGAAGCATTATTTCGCCAAGAATGATGTAGGGTTTGTCCGAAAACACCTCCCCAAATTAGATTCACACGTAGACGTCGAAAAGGCATTAAAATATCCAGTTAGGAATTGTGGAGTCATTTATAGCAGTGGAACTATTTTAAGAGAGCTATTTCATTTAGCTAGAGATTACTATTCTCTTCTCCTAAAACTCAACAAGAAAGCGCGCCTATTCAGTGAGTCTGATCAGTTGTGCTTTTTATTGGCTTTTATGAAACTAGAAGAGAAGCGAGAGATAAAAGAATTGCCGCTTAAATTTAACCGTATGCCCTATCATCAGAGTTACGATTTTAAAGATAAAAGTTGTTTTTTAATCCCGGAAAATGTCGTTCTTCATTTAAACAGATGTAAAGAGTTAGGACGACCCTTGATAAAAAGTTGGGCTGCTAACAAGAGACCAATTATTGTTGCCGATGAGAATACTAGATGTGGCATTGTTATCCCCATACAGACATCCAGTGTTGCTGAACGTGCTTTGACTAAAAATCTGTATTCTTTAGCAGTTAGCAACAAGGCGAATATCTATCGAGATGAAGACGTTGGATTTCCAATCACAAAAAAGCTAGCCCGACTTGATCGAATTCGAGACGGTCTTAAAGGAGAACGCCCCGCATTCGATAAGGGTTTATTTTTCCTTTTTAATAATTTTTTATTCATGATCGATCATGGAGAACATGTTGGAAACCGGGCAGCTTGGATAATCGCTAAACATGTTAAACCGAAGCATCTTGCTGGTGTTTTTGTTGAACAGATGGAAGAGAAGAGCGACTATAGCAAAGCCAAGATACCTGTATTGCCTATTGCTTATGGGACAAAACAACCTCTTCTATGGCTCAATCAAGGTGAGTATCATGATCTCGGACTTCATTCTGAGAAGAAACATTCAGTCCACTTTATTGGTAGTCTTGGGACGAACAGGGAGCGCAAGAGACACGCCTCTATTTTATCTTCTATCCCCGATTCCAAGATAGAAAATCGTGGAAACTCTAAACGTCTCGACTTTGATGGATATATGAGAGACATGGCAGCTTCAAGGTTTGTTTGGTGTCCTCCTGGCGGTAGACCTAAAACTCATCGGGAAATCGAAGCCTATTGTTGTGAAGTGGCAGTCTTAATGCCGGAGCAGCATATTATTGAGCCAGAATCAGTCGAACCAGATATTCATTATATTTGCGTGAAAAGTAATTATTCTGATGCTCCCGAAAAGGTTGCATATTATCTAGAACATCCAGACGAGTTAGGAGCAATAGCTTGGAATGGTAGATTGTGGTATGAGAAATATGCTTCAGATAATGCTCGGGCTAGATATATTTATGAGGAATGTTGTAAGATTATTTCCAGGATCAAATCATGAGCAAAAAAGAAGGCATAGCTTATATTATTTCCAATCCACCTGGAACTAAGCATAAGGATATATTTGAGAAGCTTTGCAAGAGATCCATTCAATATGCTCGAAAACATTTATCTATGCCTATAGCAGTTTTATATAATGGAACACCTCCAAAACTTAAAGCAGATCATCTAATAGATGGCTCTTCTTATTTTAAGCCATATACCAAAAAGAACAGAGGAGAACTTCATGGGCTCATTGCAGCCGAGTTGCTCAAAACTCATATTCATGAATGGAGTCCTTTTGACAGAACGTTGTACATAGATTGTGATGCTTTCGTAATGAGTTCTGACGCTCGTCATTATTTGGATGTTCTTCATAAGGGATTTGATTTATCATTAGCGACGTGTGTAACAATGGAATGGAAGGACAGTATACGAGATACTTCGGTGAGGAGAGAAGTATTTAATAAAGCTCCTAGTTATTTTCCATACTGGAATTTTGGAGTCTTTGGTGTAGCCAAAACATCAGAAAAGATACTGGAAACTATCCGTAAGCATTTTGTTACTTATTGTTTCGGAGGCAAGAACAAGTTTGGGTCATGTCCTCATGCTCAACCTGCTGTTGTGCGAGCAGCAGATGAGTTATCTCCTGATCACCGTATTTTCACTATGCCTGCTCGTTATAACTGTCATTTTGCGGCAGCTGGAGGATATGTGTTTAGTGGAACTCCAGTAATTTTGCATCTTTGGAAGGATGTTCGCTCGCTTATGCTGGGAATGGAATCATGAATAAAGGCATTGTTTATATTATTGGCGGAGAAAAGTATGCTCGATGGACATTAAAATCAGTGATTAGTCTTCGACAAAATGGAGGAAGGGGAGGTAAGCAACCCGTCCATATCCATTTTATTGGCAAGCTTTTCCTCGAAGATCACTTTAACGATTTGGGGTGTTCTGTAATCTCTCATACTGTTGAAGCTCCTTCTCATCATGCTCATCGAAAGCTCAAATCAATTGTAATGCAACAAGTTCCATTTGAGAGATATATTATGATTGATGCGGATACTTTTATTCAGGGTGATTTCTACGAGTTGTTTAATTTGATCCCGGATAATGGAGTCGCTGGAATTGAAGACGGAAATTTTGAGAGTCATCTCCAGATGGCAAAGTTTTTGTTTCTCACCAAACATGCTAAAAAGCTACCTACGGCTTCTCTGGTTTTGGAAATGCTCGGAGTGGATTATAGTTCTAAGGAGAATTTTCCTCCTTACTTTAATGTCGGAGTCATTGGTCTCACGAAATCTGCTTCAATAACCATCGGCGAAAAACTATATCCATTGCTCGTAAAACTAAGCGAAAATAAGGCTTATAACACTCATGATGAGCAATTGCCCATAAATTCCATTATGCATCTCAATGACATACCAGCCATCGCGGTTAATCCAACCTTCAACTATACTCGAAGCAGAATGAAAAAAAATAAAAAATCAGGAAAGCATAATTGGATCAAAGAAAAGGTTCTTATAATTCACAATCGACATTATCCTAAAGAAGCAAGTTGGGTAGACTTAAAGCCCATGGAAATTGAGTTCGAAAGGATGATGAATGAGAGATTATAGAAAATTACTTTGTACATTAATCGAGAAATTTACCTCACAAGGAATTGGTCTAGAGATAGGCATAAAAACAGGCGGCGCTTCAGCAGACATATTAACACATACCAATACTCAGCACTTGTACATGGTTGATCCTTGGAAGAGAAATTTTAGCAAAACTCAAAAACTATATTCAAAAAAAAGAGATCCCGAAGATGATTATCAGTTCGTAATAAAAAAATTCGCTAAACTTTTCTCCGACAGGTCAACAATAATACGCAAGAAATCCGAAGATGCAATCAAGGACGTTCCTGGAAAATTAGATTTCATTTTCATTGATGGGAACCATGAGTATGAATATGTAATGAGAGATTTACTTCTTTGGACACCCAAAATACGCAAAGGTGGGTTAGTTGTTGGTCATGATTGGTGGTCTAATTTTCCTGGTGTTATCCGAGCTGTTATAGATTTTTGTCAGACTGATTCTTTTGTTCATATTAATGAGTTAGAGAGAATAGATCAATTTAGACCTGCCCCTTCAAACGACCCTGTGATTATGAAATCGTGGCCTAACGGACAGTTGTGGTGGTCTATTAAGAAATAGGAGGCAACTATGTCACCCTTTGCTGGAGTCCATGAACTGGTAAATCATTTTTGTCCCAAAGAGGCAATTGGTGTAGAAATAGGCGTACATCATGCCGATACTACTCTATTCTTGATGAAGAATAATAAGAGGATAGGGCATCTTTATGCTATAGATCCATATTTTGATAGAGATGGCAGATATAAAACGGTAACAGAACAGCTCTTACCCTATGAGAATTGTACTCTCATACGCAAAACATCTCATAATGCCTCTAGTATTGTTCCCAATAATTTAGATTTCGTTTTCATTGATGGAAATCATAAATACAAAGCTGTACTCGAAGATTTGAATGATTGGGTTCCTAAACTTCGGTCTGGAGGACTACTCTTGGGTCATGATTGGACAACCCGAGCAAGGCATGGAGGTGTTGTAAAAGCAGGGACCGAATATTTTCAAAGAAATGACGATTTATTCGAACCTCTTATACCAAATGAAAAACTGAAGAAAATGGGGTTGGCGTACCGGATAGCTGGCACAGGCTATATCCACAAACAGCGGAGAAAGACATATCCTTTATGGTGGAGAATCAAGAAATAATGGATATAGACATTTTCTCTATCATCGGTAAAAATGGAAAATTTTGCGCAAAATTTTTGCGCAAAAACATGCTATCTTTGTCTAGCTCTCAAAATAACTTGCACTTCAAAGCGATAATGAGTATTCAAGATCCTCCCTCAGGATGGGAAGTTCAAGAGTATATGCCAAAATTTGAACATACTTCCTTGAATCATACGATGGGCATTAATAGAACTAAACAATACGTAACAAGCCCATACATGCTAATTAGTGATGCAGACATGGTTGTTCTATGTAGAGATTGGGATGTCAAGCTAATTGATCATATGAAAAAACATAAAATTAACGTCTTAGGAGTTGGTTATTGGAAAAACGAATTTGGATATCGGGGCTTTCCTATAGTGACCTTTTTTATTACTACACGAGAAGCTTTTCTTAAAGCGAATGTTGATTTTCGTCCTAACCTTCAATTATATCCAAATCGTTTGGGAGTAGGCTGCACGAACCTGAAAATCTCCGAGGAACAAGGCAAAATAATCCATCGTCCTCGTGGATTCCTGCTTCGTCAAGACTCAGGATGGCGGTTTCCTTTTTCTTATCATAAACATGGATATACAGGAGCCGTATTAAAGAAAGAGCCTAACGCACTTAGTATAATATCTGAGGCATCGCAAATGTGGAACCTGAACGGAGAACCAATACTTTGCCATCTTGGAAAATCTACCAAACGTGGAATGTCACGAGTAACCAAATGGTATAATTCTATTAGAAAGTACCTCAATGCGTAGAAAAGCGATAACGCAATTTCGTAACGTGACAAAGGCTTATAACGTCATCCTCGCCAACACGGCTGATATGGGAGGACAAGCACAAGTAGTGTATAAGGGTGCCAAACATCCAGACATCTCAAACATTAAAAATCCACTTCCTCCGCTATTCAAATCATACACCACATTCAACATTGATCATAAACCTGATGTTCATCAGGATCTAACAAAGCCATTGGAGAATAAATATCATAATCGTTATGACTTGGTCATCAGCTTTGATACTATCGAACATGTAAAACAACCATTTTTATTTTGTAAAAGCATGGAACAGGCAGCAAAGCCTAACGGACTTATCTATTTATCCACGGTATTTGCATGGCCTTATCACGGGAGAAAAGATTATTTCCGGTTTACTGCGGACGGTCTACAAAGTTGTTTTGAAGAACTGCCAGTTGAATGCCTCGCTTCGGGGTGGGACGGAGATGGTAGTTATTTGAAGAAACAGACCGGAGTATTTTTTTTCGGCAGAAAACACGAATGACCATTGAAATGTCAACTGTTATGAAAGTAAAAACGATAGGAATCTTCTCAAAGCTAGGCATGCCTGGTGGTAGTGAAAATAGAGTTACTCAATTGGCAAATTCGTTGTGCCGATCCATGACTACATATATTTTTGCCGAAAGAGATTTTTCTGGCAAACTTAAACCACAATTAGATAAAAGAGTAATTCTTCGTGAAAATACTGTAAAAACTAAGCGTCACATATATGAACTTCAAGGAGTAGATATATTACTTGTAGTCAATTCTGACAGCTATAGCTTTTGCAAAGCATCTTACTGGGATGGGACACAAGGAAAACATCATAAAAATAAGATTGATCTCTCTCAGATACAACGAATAGGCTTGCTTTTTAATTATGTAGTATCTCCTGCCCAATGGCTTGCAGATAGCGAAGAGAAACACAAAGAACCCTGGAAGGGTCTATGTAGTTCTAATCCTAATATAAAGGTACTTTGTACATCAGAGTGGTTTATTGAAAATCTTAATAAAGAAAAGAAGTTCAAAGAACTGCGCAAGCTAAAGCTACCAACTAAGCAGTTTAATTCTCCTGTTAGTAGCGACTTTGATAGGGAAAGAATTCCAGGCAAGACGATAAGGATTAACCGTCATTCGATGTCTTTTTCTTACAAACACGACCAAGATAATTTGCAAATAGTTGATGCTCTTTGCGAAAAATTTAGCGATAAGATTTCATTTCGCTGGATGGGTGTACCATCCAGTGTTCGAGATATTAACTCTGATGACAAGCATGATAAAGTTCCATATAAAACAGTTTTAGAGCGACATCCGCAATTCAAATCCATAGAAACTTACAGTAAACCAGTACCAGATCTTCTGGCTGAGACAGATATCTTGTTTTTCTATATCAGTAGGCACCGCAAGGAGCCATGGCCTAGAACAATAGCTGAAGGAATGATGGCAGGTTGTTGCTGTGTAACCAATAATGCTCATGGAATGGCTGAGCAAATAGAGCATGGCAAGACTGGATTCTTATTCAAGAATAAGGAAGAAGCCATTACACACTTGTCTGATCTTATTAACAACCCAGAAAAGATTAAAGAGGTGGGCGAAGCTGGACGTACTTATGCTCGTAAGCATTTTTTGGATGACAAGGTAACAGAAAATATGTTGAAGTTTATTACGTCTTAGTCGCTATCAAAAAGCTCTTCCAAATCAATCGTACCGAATCCAGTATCCTTCTCTGGTCCGATTTTTTTCGCATATTTTTGAAGATGCTCCATCATTTGACGCGGTGTATTACATGGAGTATTGGATTGAACCTTTCGATGTTTAGCTAATATTAAGGCGCAAATTCCTGACATGATTGGACATGCAAAACTCGTTCCGGACATTTTGCAGAACTGATTGTTCAAAAATGTTGAATAGATATCAACTCCAGGCATAGCATATGAAACGTTTACACCTCTGGATGAGAATTTGGCTGTTCGATGTCTGCTATCATAGGCAGCCACTCCAATCACCTCTTGGTAACGAGCAGGGAAGGCTACGTCATAGTTACGGGAGCCAGTATTTCCTACGGCTGCCACTACAATAATATTACTACGATATGCTTTCCTGATCGCACGCTTTAACGGTTTGAAATCAAAAAACATTCCCGCAGAGATAGAGATGATGTCTACTTTTTGCTTCACAGCCCACATGACAGCATTTGCTAGAGAAGAAGGCTCTCCTCGCCCCGCATCATCCATAGCTTTTCCAAATAGCAATTTGGCTTCTGGGGCAACGCCGATGACTCCCTCGTTATTCTTTTTCGCAGCGATGATCCCAGCACAAAATGTACTATGTCCGTTTTTGTCGTCCACGCTGGCTTCTTTAGAGAAATTTTTTGCTCCAATTGTGTTTTCAGTTGTTTCAAAATGACTGCTTTTCCCACTGTCAATGACAGCAACTCTTATATTTTCGCCTAGCGTTTGTTTATGGATTTCGGGTATGTTAAGGTCGCGTAATCCCCAGTCATATACCTCACTAAAGGACTGAAAAACAAATTCGGGTTCTAATTTTGGTATCTGTAGTCGTGGTAGCATTAATAAACATACGATTTTTACGAAGATTGTCCTCTTGGTTTCATAGATCCTTTGCCAAAAAATTCTAGTTTATAGGGAAGAGACTCGGAAAGGAATGAAATCTTTTTACGCAAAGCTATACCAGCATGAGCAACAAAAAGATCATCAGTAACAATTTCAGCATATTGGTTGAGGATATCGATTTGTTTGGATGGTATTTCAGAAAGGCTAATTTCTGGACAATTTCCATCATAATCGCCAATTACATAACTGCCACATTCGTATTGTTGCTTAGTTTTGGGATAGTAACTTAATCCATATCCCTCTCCTTGCCAGCGAAGTCCTGCAATGTCGTAATAGATTTGCAGAATTGTCTTATTGGTTTTTATTTTGTGTCGAAATATTTTTTCTACAAACTCGGCCTCGCGAGAGGTAGCTCCTTTCTTGTCAAAACCAACAATTGTTTTTGCTGAAACTTGTGACGCGAATTGTCTTGCTAAACGGTCTAAAGAGAGATTGACACAAATATCAGAACCAAATGTCTTTTGAAGAAGATCTAGAGTGAATTCCTTATAGATATCAATAAAACTATTAACTCTCTTATTGAATCGAACGAGATTAGCCGTTTCGGGCATTCCTACCCAAGTTGTGTGTATTTTGGGATATTTCTTGTTCATTCCAATGAGCAAGCTCATTAGGGGAAAAACCTCATAATCAGGTCCATTTTGGATAATGATAATTTTCATTCAATTTCGAGCCAAGCATTCAGACGGTCAGTGTTAATATAACCTGAACCTCCGCTGATTGTAGGCTTATAGCCATCTTTGACATCTTCTTCTTCATCTTCAATCCGTTCAACAAGACCTATAAATTCAAGCTTCTTAAATAAAGATCTAGTATTTTCATATGTATGTGCCATCAACTGCTTCTTGAAAAATTTATATCTCTCATCATTTCGTCCTTTTTCGAGATATTTTTGTTCTTCGAGATCCAGGGTAAATTTCATTATAGAAAGCATGGCATGATAAACTGCACGGGATATCTGATTTTCGGTATTATCATTGGTCATATACGTATCTCCTACTCAACAAAAATTTCGATTACATCAGAACCAGATTGAGAACCACCAATTCCACCCGCCGCTGCAACACTTTCTGCGGCTCCGCTTCTGTCGTCTTTGACTATAATTGCGTCTAAAGCAGCGTCTGCCCTTGATTTCTGATGCTTTTTATTTTTGTTCTTTTTCACATATTCATAATCAACAACCTCTATTTTTCCTTTAGCCAGAAGATTTTTTAAAAATCTGCTTTCTTCCAAAACATCTTCTCCTCCCAAATAATCAATCGGAATAAAGTCCCATTTTCCATTCATTTGAACTCCATTAGGGTACTTTTCAGTTACAAGGTCGTTAATAATAATTGTACCATTATGTTTAGGATGAATGAAGAGGCTTCTTTTATATGGGTTTTCTGGATCTTGAGAAACGCTATCTGTAACATTGGGTTCTCGCACTATATCATCACTCATAAATCCCGTAAATCTATGTGGCTCATATTTTTCTTCTTCAGCAAGAGATAATTCACCATTCAGCCAATCTCCGAATTGCCTCTTAGTAACAAAATGAGCATTCTGAACGTAAAGTATATCATCATTAGGGATATGAGATAAAATATCAGGATCATCAACCGAAATTATCTTAGTCCGCTCTTTCTCAGAACATATATGTACTTCATCTTTGTTGGCGTCATAAAAAATAATTATCATGACATCTTCTCCTTAATTTCCTGTAACCTTTTTAATGCCGTATTAGCTGTGTTGTTCCAGGTAAAATTTTCTTTTATAAGTTTTTGAAGGTTTCTATTGCGTTTTTTTGCTTCATCGTAATTTGTAAATACATATCGCATTGACTGGCGGAGATCATTATGTACTTTATCAGAAGTTAATGCTGGGAATTTTTGACCATCCCAAAAGTGAAGATGCATTTGCCCTGGTTTCATTTCTTCTAGCCTATCCATTTCGATACAAAAGGAATTGTCTTTGCGCAGGTACATTTGCTGCCCAGACACATTGGTCATAATAACAGGAAGTCCGCACAATGATGCTTCTACTGGCGGTAGGCAAGAACCTTCTCCGCGACTTGGCAAAACAAAACAATGTGCAGATCGATACAACTTCGGCATATCTTCTTCAGGAGTGACTTGGCTGTATCTAACAAGATGTGGCATATTTTTATTGGGAAATCCTTCCATGATTTTATTAATATCATCCTTGATTCTATTACGATGAAATCTGGACGTTTGACTTTGATACCTGCTAACAATCAACAATGATACATTATCATCTGCACTGAATTCATCAAAATATGCTTTTAGCAAGACGTCGTATCCCTTGCGGTAGGACCATCCAAAGACACTAACAAATACAAAATCTTTGATATTGGGCTTGAAATCGAAACGAGGTCCTACTTCTGTATATAACTCATGATCTACCCCAGCCGGGACTACATAAATAGGAATTTTCGTTTCCTTTTGTAGAATACTAGCGCTCCATGGAGAAGTAACCCATATTTCATTGTAAAATTGGCAGCAATCTAAGAATTGTTTTGGAACTGTATAGGATTCGATAGTGGTATATAGAATACGATATTTGCCAGTACTATATTCCGAAAAAGATGGAATTATGCTGTCTATGCTAATATGATTTCGCGAGAGATTTGTTTTAGTCAACTGAATTATATCTGTTAATTCTGTTCGTTTTAGTTGGTTCTGGCTATTTTTAGGATCAATTTTAACCTTAACTCCCGCTTCGCTAAGTTTCAAAGCGAAATTGCGATTTACTTTTCCGTAACCCCCAGCATCGAAGAAAATTCCATGGACTCGAACTTCTAGCTCATCCGTAGCCGACGTCAATGCCGCTGATTGAGTATCAATGTATTCCGGTTCATCTGGTTTTTCTAAGGTCTTCTTTTCTCTGGCTTTGTTTCTTAAAAACACGATAGAAGACTCTATTGTCTCATTAGGATCAGATTTGACTATTTCTAACATGCCATGGATAAGAAATCCCCTCAGACATTTAGATCGTTTGAGGAGATCTGGTTCTAACTCTTCCTCTTCCCCGTTCTTATAAGGGATGTGGATATCTATATCTGAGAGATATAAAGTATTATTGCTGATATTCCGCACAATCATCTATTCATTATACACACAATGCTACATAAGTTCGTATAATGAAAGGTGAACCTTAACGATCCAGAAATGATTAGTCAAGCCAAAGAGACTACTGTAAAAGTAGTAGAAGTTATGTATTGGCTGCTGGAGACTGCATTAGATGAAGGAAATACGGAAAGAGCACAAACTCTATTCGAAGATCTGGCATATCTTGGAAAATACAACCAAAAAATGATCAAAGAAGGACTTCACCCGCCATACCGAGAAAGACTGAAAGCAATATCTCATGAACTTTATGGGAATGGGCCTTTTAAAAAACAACCCCCTGTGACCATGAAACAAGAAATAGCTCCTCGTAAAATTCCATTTAATATAGAGTCAGAACTTGGAGATTATCTGTTGAATAATCCTGAAATACTGTCGGACGCTTTAGGAGAACATGTTAAAATCACCGGAAGAGAAGTAGAATTAAAGAACGATTATCGGTGCGACATCGTCGCCGAGAGTGACACCATCCTATATCCTATCGAACTAAAAATCGCTCAGAGCACCCACGCTGTTGTAAGTCAATGTTCTAAATATTGCTATTATTTTTATCGCAAATTGCGCTACGATCGCTTTAAGTATGTTCAAGGAATCGTCGTGTCAAACGGGTATGATGCATGGTCTGTAAACGAAATTCGGAAAGAAGGTCACTGGATACTAGAAATCCTTCCTCTGGATAATGGTATTCGCTTGTCACAAGTAACTAACTGACCCAGTCCACAGAAATATCTGGGATTCCAATCGTGTCAAAGGCAGTTCTTATTTCCTGTAATTCATCCGCGTCTCTCATGCCAAAACAAGAAATATCTAAATCAGGAACACTATGCGTCCAACAGTATTTTCGATCTGATTTTTCAGCCATTTTGTCAGCAATAGAAACAGCGGTTCTGTACCAATCATGATGATGAATTATGTCAGCCATTCCTTCAAAAAGACGCACCTGGGGATCAATGTTGTCTCCTACTAGTACAAATCTAGAATCAAATTCGTCGAGTGAATCATTTAGCTTGATTAACTCTGGATCAGAGATGCTGCGAATATACGATGACCTGACAACTGCAACAGTCTTTGATTCTGACATGCTCGCTATTACGTGTTTTATAGTTCTTCCTTCGATAACAGCATCATCGAGGGAAATTACATCAGACATTGAGATTGTGCAAGGAAAATTAGAAAAGCGGTAGAAATATGTGTTTATTCTACGTAAATTCGTAGCAGAAGTTCGAAAATGTATCATGTGCTGCTCATTGTTATCTACTTTGGTTCCATAACAATTATCAAAACAGAGTTTTACGCTATCTTCGAGGATTACATACGGCAGCTCAGATGCCTGGTATAATTGAATTGGTTGTTGTTTTTTTAGCCAAGCCATGGATTATGTTATGAAAATAAAAAACACCATTCCTCTCGGCCCTTTAAGATTGGTCGATTACATAACCGACGAAGCTTCTTTATTGCTCATCGCTGCGAACCCCAGAGTAGACATTATAACACTAGAACCTGAGACTATGGGCGTCATGAACCGTTATTCCGTGGGGACGGAACCACATTTGTATTCCGAAGCCACCACAGATGATAGTTGTATTTATCTTCCTACCAAAGTAGGGCATATCCTTGCTATAGATAAATTCTCAGGACAGATCTTAAACACTATCAACCTTGGACCTATGCACATAATTTCTGATCTAAAACAGCAGGGCAACAAAATTTTCTGCATAACAGGAATTCCAATAAGCACAGGACGAAATATCAAGTTTGACAAATACTCTCTTGTAATTTGCGACGTTCAAACAGGAAAAAAAGAAATTCAAACTCGATATTTTGAAGGGAATCCTTCATTTATTACCTTAAGCAATGAAGAAATCTGGGTAGTCGGCGGTACGCATCTTCTGAAATTCTCCTTGGAAGGAGAATTATCGGAAGAAGTTGACTTAGAAATAACCCCAGCTCATCCGCCGCTGATTACTCCTACATACATTATATGTGTCTCCAAAGAAGGTGATCTAAAAGCTTATGTTCAGTCTGGTCTCACAGAGTATGCATCTTTCAAAACGAGATCATGTTTGTCTGCTCCGCTGGATCTAGATCAGGGTTTAACATGGATGACAGAGAAGGGCATATGCATTGTAGATATTCATACAAAGGTTTTTAGGACAATAGAGACGAATAGAACAATGTCTGAAACGTCTGCTTTACTTAATTCATCTACTATCGTAGGCGGTGACACGGGAGGTTTTCTACTTACTTTTGACATAAACGCAAACACCGTAGATGTCTTGAAGCTAGCTGACAGTAAATTGCTGAAGCCAGTATTAGTCGAAGATTTTCTATTTATCGCTTCTGACTCTAACCTACATCAGATTGAGGTAAAGAATGACTTGCAAGATCAACCCAGATAAAATCAAGATAGATGATAGATCAGAGCATATTTTCTATGCTACCCATAATATTATTATCTACCAAGACGGGCTGAGTATAGTTTTGGGCTCATGCGAAAATGAAGAAATCCTGTCAGTTATTAATTCTTCGTTTGATTACACCAATTATGAATGTATTGATCTAGATGACTCAGTCCTCATAGTTTTTGACCATAAAGCTGTGGTTCTCATAAATAAAAGTGGAATGGAACCTATTTCATATACACTCGATGAACATAAAATAGGCAGATGCTTTACAAAACCATTTCTTTCTAATCATCCAAACAGAATAATTTTCGGGACTAAGCTCCATGACAGATTGCAATTCGTAAATTTTGATTTTATGGAACAAAAACGCATTACACAAAGTAGCTCCTGGAAAATGTCTCGTATTACAGACTTGTATGTTGATGATACTATGGTCTATGCCACTCTTGATAATTCGTTTTTAGTTTGTTGTGATATGGCAACAGGAGAAACCCTATGGACTAGATTCGAAACGGGAAAAATAGGCGAAGGACTAATTCGCTATGGTGATGACCTGTACTATTGCTGTCAAGGAACTCTTAAGAAAACCAACGGAGACACAGCAGAACCCATAAGGATTCCATTTATCAAACCTACTAGCATTGTGGGACAGCATGGCAAGTTTCTATTTTTTACGAATAAGAACGGGAACACTCTCTGTCAATACAATTTAGATGAACATAAATTTACATGGGAAGTTTTTGGCAGCCATCCAGTACAAGAGGCTGTAACTGTAAGTGGGTTAAAATATGGTTCTCATATTATGTTTCTAAGAACATCTGATTATATAAGCATGGTCGATACGGATCGCGGAAATGCTCTCTCGAACATAAACACGAAGAAAGCCAAACGTATGCGTTTGACTGAAGATCATATTATCATTCATAAACACGGCGGGGGAACTATGCTCATCCCCGGTTTGCAGGATTAAAAATATGATTGACACTTTGCTGTACCATTGGGAAATGTTGTGGCTTTACATTAAGGACTTTGTGGCGTACAATTCAGAGGACATAGATGCCTGTTGCCGACGATGAGAGCTTACAATGAACTTAATCCTTGCATCATTCGTAGTGTTCGCTCTTACGTTGATATTGACAAAATCCAAAGTTCTTGCCGGAAAACGTGAATTTGTAGAACTGCGTTATGAAGCCGCTAAAGTCAATAATCAAGACCCAGGATGGATACACCGATGGTGGCATGCAATTTTCACTTGTCCCATGTGCTGCGGATTCTGGGTCGCTATTCCTGTGTCTATCTTTCTGCCATACAAATTTATCATAGTTGATGTGTTGGTCGTTTTCGGAGTGAACTGGCTACTTCATTGCCTCGAAAATCTGCTGTTTTTCGGCGGAGAAATAGCGAAACAGCTAGATGAGAGTGAGTGGTTTGAAGTCCCTGAGAAAATCAGGAAAGCCGACGAAAGACGCCTCGCAGAAAAAATATTAAAAAATCTTGACAGAAAAACAAAAGATGTAGTATAATGTAGCTGTCGAGTAGGTACTCGGCAACTTTCGCCACCTACGGCGAGTAAGAAATAGTAGAGAGAGAGAGAGAGAGAGTGAGTGCTAGAGAGAAGGAGAAAATTATGACTACCACTCCGTCCGTTCCCACTTGGAAAACCGAGTTCAATGAGAGAATCAAGGCTTTTGCTACCGCTATTGGTGTAGAGGAGCCGAAGGTTCGCGAATCCCTTGCAGAACTTGGGGCCGATGGCAAAAGTGAGCAAAGTCTCATTATCATCGATAATGATGATTTCACGCCGATCGGCGATTTGCGAGGAGTTTTTGTTGATACCAAATTGACACGGCTTGGGCAGCTTCGAGCAGGATTGCCACACCTGCGAGGAGCCACACGCATCAATGACGATGTGGCAGAATCCACCAACGGCAAGGACAGTCTCGGTGAAGTCGCAGGCGCAATCAAGGACATGGTCGCTTCAAATCGTCCCAAAAGTGACTGGAGTGATCGTGAATTGCTCGAAACCTATGATGAGGATGCAACTGAAATCGCTGAAGTCCTCCGTAAGCGGAGCAAGGCTCGTTACTGTATCGTTTTCAAAAAAGACGGTACGGTCAATGTCGAAGTCTCACTGGGCTTGCTGAGAACGGCAAAGCGTCAGCCTACCAGCGATGAGCATCGCGTGGACGGACAGGCTGTTCGAGTTTACCGACCGGGCGAATTCCTCGCTAAAGCTCTTGACGAGTCTCCCTTCGCTCCTGGTGTTGTTCTCGTAAGCGATTATTGCTCTACGAGCGATACCGACTGGACAGGCGTCAGCTACAAGAGGCGAGTAATGATCCGACTGCATATACAGAAAGTCGAAACAGCTCAACTCAGCACACGAGAAATGCAGCGTATCTGTAAAGATGCTCATGGAATGGGCGACGAACAGTTCGATAGTGAGTATTCCAAGGCAGCAATGATCTATGCAGAGCTTGAAGAGCAAGATAAATTGCCAAAGCTCAAAATCATGCCGAGCGAAATCAAGCCTACGGGTAGGACGGGATGGCGAACCAGGGATTCAGGCTTCTAAATAAGTCACTTGTAGGGGAGCCTTCGGGTTCCCCTACAAATTTTGATATAAAGGAAAAACAAATGAGACAAAATGGACACGTTGTAGAAGTGCAAAAGACCGACAAGATTGATATCGACAAAGAAGTACATGGACTTCCTCCTGGAAACGGCATAATGCAGGAATTCAAAGTTGCCGACTGGTTCTGTCCTGATGAATGGAGCAAAGATGGTGTCTTTATTCCTGTTGAGGAGAATGAACCGCTTTGGTTTGATCTCCGTGGCAATGGAGAATGCGCCTGTTTGCCAGCCGTTCAACGACTCAATCCAGTGACAGGTGAGCCTGCTGATATAGAGGCAGGATTATCAAAAGATCCCAAGCAAAACTATCTGAAACTTCCGGAGCAGCGATGGTTGGATGGTTATGCTCGGGATGGTCGCGTCTATCAGTTCGTTATCACGAAAGCAGGAGAAGGGCTTGCGGTCAATGAATATGTTCTTCCGAAACACATGCAGGATTCACATGCTGTCGGCTTTGCTTTCTTCGAGCCCAAAAATCCGAAGCCAAAGCCGTCACCGATCAGTAAACATAAATTCATAGGGAGTTCTCTGCTCGGCAAGAAGTATGGCTCCAGCGGCTCCAGCGGCTGGAGGGGACTTAGTGCAGGAGGGGACATATCAAGTGGCTCTTTTAGCTCTGCTGAATCTTTTAGCTCTGCTGAATTATTAGGAGGTGTGGTCAGTTGTAATGTTGGTGGAGCATCTGCAAGCTGTGACGACATTACAGCATCTTCTCTAGATGCCTTTGCAGATGATGGTGAGATCGCTTCCATACTTCTCTGCGCAAACGCCATTGAAACCGAAGAAACAATAGTGACTGCCATTGCTGATGCAGAAGATGCTGCCGTTGTGGAAAACCCTGAAGTCATTGACATCCTGGAGCAACAAAAAGAACAAGATCTTGCGAAGGCATCAATGGGACAAGGTGGTCGAATTGACCAGCTAGTCATGACAGACGAGAATACGGCTGATTACTATCATGAGAAGCCATCAGCGATTTTGACGATCTATTTCGCTCTACCGGGCGTTTTCGAAAGCATTATGAAGAAAGGCAAGCGGCAGGATTCGACTCGCCCTGATAAATATAAGACGTCTGGGCAGGTTGGCGGTGTACAAGTTCCGCTTATCTAAATAGTAGTTCGATCTAAATGAGAGATGCTTGGTTTTTTGAGCATCTCTTTTTTTAGGTCATCAAGACGCTTACTAACTTCGTTCATTTTAGATTTGGCTCTGCATATAAAACCAACCGTCTGGCTCACTTCATTGACATTTTTGCCAATGCAGCCTGAAATATTCAGATGGAGAACTTTCTTAAGAGGGAATATGTCATTACAATGATTATCAAATATGAATATTTTCCCATTCGGATCAGCAGCTCTTATTCTCTCTATGCAGCTGATTACATCATCAATTACTTCGCCCAAGAAATAGAAATCATAGTCTAAGCACGATTCCACTTTGTTTGTTAAATCTATTTCTATATTGAAATCAGACAGAGCTTCTTGTGCATGTCCATAAAACTTTACATCAGTATCTACAATGAGTACTTTAGTACTGTCATTTACCATATGGAGTTAACTCCTATGTCCCCATTATCTTCAGCACAACCGCGACGATGGCTGCTATAACTCCGAATAGAGATCCTATCAACATGAAAGCCTTAACCCATGACCAAGGATTGCAAATTGCATCACTAATTCTCTCCAGTTTTACTAGTAAAGCCTGGTATTTTTCCTTGTCTTTGAGAACATTTGTTTCTATCTGTGCTTCTATCAACTCTATTTCTTTGCTAACGTGTTCTTTGAGTTCTAATCTGAATCCATTGGAGAAATGCCTACTTACTTCGTCTAGCAGACGATGAAGCTCTTTCAAGTGTTCGTTATTTGATTGTACTTCCGTCCTAAGTTCTGACGTTGCAGCGGCGCTTTGGACTTGAGTGTCGATAAGTTTATCTAACACATCAGAAAGAATCTCAAATGAGCTATTTTCGCCTGCCATATTTTATCCTCAAGTTGTATAGGTAAACCAATATTTGAACTGTGTATAATTAACCAGGAGGTACCAATGTTCCTTGTTGGTCTAAAACTACAAAATTTTTGCAGCTATGAGCACCATGATTTTAGCTTTAAAAAGCCAGATGGCACGCCATTTCAATTCATTTGCTTTTTTGGCCCGAACGGGATAGGCAAATCGACGCTTCTAGAAGCCATAGCTCTTTTGACTGCCAATCAGAGTGGTAGAGACCCAGAAAATGTCAAGAGATCCCTACGTAAATACGTAAGGAATAAAGACTACGACCCTTCCTATGATCGTGTCGCTGGACACAATTATGATAGTGGATTTGCTATATCTAAAGAAGACGATCTCCCTCAAATGATCATTGAAGGCACATATGAAATGGATGGCAAATCCTATATTGTTAGACTTACTCAAGACGGATTTGAACGAAATGATCTTGCTCCCTCAAGTAATACAGAAGGTCCATGGGGAGAAGATCATTTACTATATCGGCAAAGGGTAGCTCACTTCGTTGCATCTGATAGCGATTTGTCCATGGCAAAGTTTCAACTTCACAGAGATCAGATTAAAAAATTTGAATCTATCACTTCTAAGATTATGAGATACCCAACTAAATGCCTTGCACCTTCAGGTTTCTTGCCAATGGACGAAGAATACTGTACGGACTTCGTCATTATCAAGAAAGAACATCGAATCCACTACAAGAGAATGAGTGCTGGTGAAAAAAAGATCTCCAAATCATTCTCAGAGCTACTCAATTTGACTTATGATTTAGCCCATCCAGATCCTGGAGAACCAATTATGGATGGTTGGCCTCCTCTGCTTTTATTAGACAATATAGAAATGCACATCTATTATGATCGACATGTAGACATGGTCACGTGTATGAAAGCATATTTTCCTCAGCAACAGATCTTTGCAACTACGCACAGCGGTGTATTGATCGAACGCACCTTGAGAGGAGAAAATGATCAACACTCTGAGTTAATGATAAACCTCGAAGAAATTAATGGCTAGTTAGTCGATATCTGAGTCGAAGAACTCAGAATTATCATCGGGCTGTAGATTTTGAGATAAGATCATTTTTGCGGTATCAAGCGTTCTTGAAAAAGCCAAACGTAGATCTTCGCCATCGGGCTGCTTATGTTTCTTCGCCATTCTTCCCTGAGGCGTTGATTCTAGAAAATGAGTTCTCATGCAAGATTCTGTGTTAATGGCAGATTTAACAGCCTGTTCCCATTTCTCTAATAATTCATCAACGGCTTCATGCTGTAGCATATACGTTGCCATATTGTACAGAAGTAGTCTATCGAACATCTCAATATAGCCATTGAGACGCTCAGGGTCTGATTCTGTTATCCGTTGTTTGAGTTTGTCTGTAAACTTCTTTTTTTTCATTCTAACGCTGCCTTTAATCCTTCAGAATACCCATTCCACCAAATTCGTGCTTTTTCCTGACTAATAGATTTGTCACTAAGAAGCATTACTACCTGTGACTCATTTTTATCTATCATACAAATGTCTTTAATTATACCTCCATTATGGACAAATTCCTGTATCTTATTTATTACAATTTCGGCATCGTTTTGGCAAATTATCGGTTTCATGTATCTATATCCGCATATGTCATTTCCGCTAATATGGCATAATTTCCGGCTGGACGCTTATGAATTAGTCGCAATTTCCAAAAATCTCCTCTTCGGAATACCATATACCAGAGATCATCGAATGGGTAAATGTTCTTTATGTCTATATCTTCCGGTTCGATAGCTTGATCATAAACAATCCGACCGTCTGGCAGGGAGCTATCGAGCCGGTCTTCTCTATCCATTTTTTTCATTACTTCCAAAGCCCATTGACGGATACGAGTATCGTCTTTCGGTGCAACTTCTTTGGGATCTACAATGAACTTTGGTTTGCGGCGTTTAGATAGTGTTTCTTCATCAGGGATGGGGTCTACTTTGGCCATATCTATCTCTCCTCCTAATTATTATACACTGTATAATGCTTCAAATAGGAGAAGTACATGCCGATTTATGATTATCGATGCCCGAAATGTGAACTCGTGGAAGAACAATGTCATTCTATTCACGAAGATCCCAAGTTTAAATGCTCTGAATGTCAAACCCATATGGAGCGGCAAATAGGGACAGGAGCATATATAGCAACTGGACTAAAGCCTTCTCTCGCCGATGTGAGAGAAACCGAACACGGCAAAAAAGTAAAAGACCCTGAGAGAGCGATACGAGCAAGAAAGAAGGTATTTGGATCGGATGACGTTGGACATCCAGTTTCTGAAGCTGATCCTCGACATATTATTAGGAGGGGACGGACTTTAGGTGGTCAACAGAAAGAAGTAGACAAAGGTGAGTTTATAAAAGCTGCCGCCAAAGATCCATTACTAGTCAAGAAAGCTCAAGAAGCATTGAAAAAACCAATTTAAGATTGGCAATAAATAGGTCGAGATAAATGATATATATCGTACTGCAATTCAGAGAGCCAATAAATCGTGTTTGAAAATGTTCTTTGTACAATTAACTGCGTGGGGCATATCGATCGTTGGATTGGCGACGATATAGTTCAGCGAGATAATCCTATTTATGCGGTTGTGTTTGTTGACCATAGCCTTGAAAACCCTACATGTGAGCATTTTGATTTGGAAACTCCAATCGAATTAGAAATTAACGAACAGAATGATAAAATATTTTGTTCTTACACTAAAAAAATTGATATGTTTTCTCTGAAAACAATGATTATCATAAGCCCTACAAGTATAGAGTGGACAATTAAAATAAATGGAGAGTTTCCTAATAATTATCGTTTTGGTGTAGTATACCCATGCAAAAAAGACAGTATTTTTACAAACTATAAGAATCGGCAAATATCAACGCCTATAGGTAATTTTTTTTCATGCTTTGAAAAAAATTATAGAGATCAAACTTTATTAACAATACCTATCATTTCTATTGATGCAAATTCTCCAATGACGTTCATGTGTTCAATGGACACTAATATTCAATTTTTTACTTATACAGGCGGTATTAGAATTACCGCTTCAACAAGTACAGCAAATCAATTCAAATCCTCTATTCATAATACGTCTTTTAATCACTCATTAAAGAGTTATTATTTTCAGCATAATCCAAGAGCCGACAAGATTATTAATAAATGGAAAAGTTTACTTAGCAAAGCTCAAAATAGATTTGGTCTATCTGTACATATATGTTCACAAGAAGATGCTGTAGTGTACAATAAGTTTGCAGAAAAATATTTTTTCAATTCACCATCAGAGAATGAAGTAGAAATATTTTGTACTCTTTTAATTGAAGAATTAAGCAAGTATTGTAGCTATGCCTTTCAGGAATTGTCTATTGATGCAATTTATTTAGCTAAAAATATCAAATTTGGCAAAAATCAAACAACCCGTCCGATTCATGGGGCAGCATTTCCAACCGATTGTTCTACGAACTGGATACTGTTTGATTTGCGGTATAATGATAAACGAGTTATACATCATGAGATTTTTCATTATATTCGAAGAAAAGTCACCACAAAATTACCCACTTTGGATAGTAAGTCTGTCATTAAAAGCCAAATTAACGCCTCTACGCTACATGTGGATCAATATACAGACGAAGAATGTTACGCCGATTTATTTGGATTGTACATGATAAATTCTGATAAGTTACAACAGTGGGAATATCAAGGGATACTGAATTCAAACACTTTACAAATTTTGGAAAACATAGCAAATGATTACGTTGATAAAGATTGGTTATTAAATCACAGGAAATCAGAGCTTCTTGAAGAAAGAGTGGTTTATAAAATAGTAGACAATGGCGTGCATATTGTACAATTCGGCAAACTAGAAAAGGCAGATGCATTTGCAATTCAAAAACAAAATTTACCTAGCGGCAATCACAATAAAACAGAAAACAAACATTTATTACTATTGGGAACAAATTACGTCGGCTTATCTTTGCTAGCAGGAATTCTTAATTCTTCTCCAGAAATTCAGGTTAAAAAAATATCAATAGACAATTTGAATATAAAATCAGATCCCAAACCCATGATCTGTTTATTACCGATAACAATAAAAGACTATGAAAAGCACGGAATTAATATACTAGATAAACTAACTTCTTTAATCGGTAGCTATAATTTTGTTCAATTAATTCGTGATCCTTTAGTGTGTGTTTCATATTATGTTGCTAATTATGAAATTTCATCTAAGTTCGCTTTTCAATATTGGTGTGACGTAAATACAATCTTGTGGTATTTAATTGAATCGTCCAAAGGAAAAACTATCAGATATGAAGACTTATTGCTATCTCCTGAGCCTATTATTAAAAACCTATGCTCTCAAATGAGTATTAGTTATTTAGAACAATATTTACATTATGGAGATTTCCCGCAATTTGAAACAGATAGTCGTTCTTTCTGTTATGGAAAGATAAACGTAGAGTTAATTGATCCGCACCCCAAACCAGACTTTGAAGAATGGGGGAAATATCGCCAATATGATATTTGTAATTTTTTAAATTATAAGGAAGGATAAAAGCATGGGCATACCTACTACGAGTTGGGATTACGGCGAAAAAGTTCACGATACTATCGAAACGCTGACCGAACTGGTTAAATTACAATTTTGTAATTTAACCAGTGATACAGATGTTACTTTGTGGATGGATCTAATTAGAACGTGTAGACATCCACAAAGATTTTGGGAAATTGATTATATTAGACCGAGATTTGAATTGAATGCAATTAATGAAAAAATTCGTCAATCGGAAATTATACTATATGGCAACAAACGCAATTTACAGCTTAAGGATGGATATACAGCGGACATTTTTCAAGAGGTTGTTTTCCATACTATTCGAGGAAGATTGAGGCAGGAAGAAGGGGAATTTAAACTAAGTGTTGAGATTTTTAATGAACTTTTGGAAGAATGGTTAATTCGAATACCCCGCATAAGACAAAGCAACCTTTTAGTTCACGCTTGTATTACATTTTTATGCTGTAATCTTTGGAATGAAAGCTTCGAAGCCTTGCAAAAACATTGGGCTATAACAAAGTATACTAACGCACGAGAGAGAGACTTAGAAGGTATCTGGGATAATGAAATTATTCTTAGACAAATATACTGGTTCTTTATGAATCATTCTAACGCCTTTCGTAATTTTTATGCTGCAAAACTGTATATATCACCATCATCAGATTTATGGAATCATAAGAAAATAGCACTGTTAAATTGCTTATATTATGACGACACATGGGTAGTCTCTTTTTGTAGTTTGTCTTTGTACAATCATGCTAAAAGCTTAATCTCTGGACTCCCGGCATACTCTCCCAAGCCTACTACTCCCTTGAATTTTAGTAATACTATTTATAAAAGCAGTGAAAATCGTGTGATGAACCCGGTTCAACAAAAATATCGTGATGAATTTCTTAGGTTGTCCAAAGGTCCACAGACCGCTAGTGTTTGTAACTCTGAAGCAAACAATTACTTGTTTTCCTACTATTCATATAGAGACGAAGATTCTGATTACATCGGCGATGCTAGAAACACGAATTGTTTGTTTACGTTAATTTCTTTTGCAGACAATAAAAGAGACCAACCTTTATCGATTATGGACACTGCCACAAGTATTTTAGATGCAGGATGTGGCTTATCTTTTGGCTTTCTTCGAAGGGGCGGGATTAGAGGTAAATATGTTGGTGTAGATATCGCAGAGCAAGTTTGCAATACACTAAAAGAACTCGATATTACATGTGTTCATAAGGATATAAACGAATACTTAGAACAAACTAGCGAAAAGTTTGAATTAATTTTGTGCTCAAGGTTACTGCCCCATTTGACAGAAATAGAGATCGATCAATTCTTGCGCCATTGTTCTTGCCACTGTCACTATATAGCTATTGCGCTCGATACTGTTGACGATATTCGTAAAGATATTGGCATAGAAGTGAATCTTCACAAAACTGTAAAAGATGCCGATTGGTGGAAAAACAAAATTGATGAATATTTCGATTGCTCCTACAAAGAAACTCCACCATATTTTTACGCCTATGGCACGACGAAAAATAACTAAGCATCATTAGCGTCAATTTTATCACCCAGTTCTCTAATGTACGCTTTTAATGATTCTTCACCACGATAACTCTCTCTAAAGTCAATATTTTCTGTAATCCAATAAGGTGAGTCTTTTTCATTGGATCGGTGAACAACATGACAACTACTGTTAAATTCTTGTTTAGCCAGATCCGCTACTAGTTCTTCAGAAAAATAACGATCAACACAATGATAAATCTGTCCTTTGGTGTTTTTTGTTTCTACAATACGATTAATAGCTTTAACTGCATCGTATATATATATGTGTGGAATAAGCATATTAGGCTGACAATGGTATATTGCATCTTGTTTGACACTTTTTATAGCGATGTACCACCAACTTCTATCCAAAGGCTTGTCTATTCCGAAAATTTTCGCTAATCTAATGGAACATGCATCAAATTTATATTCATTTGAATAACTATTTATGAAACATTCTATTGAATTTTTCACTGCTCCATAATGTGTAACCGGCAACGAGAAATGTTTATTTATCGCAGAAATAGACGATATATAAATAAACTTGCTGATTTGGTGAATTCTAGACAATTCTAATAAAGCCAAGCTGCCTAGAATATTTTTTTCTAAGAAAGTAAAAAAATTCGATTGATAATAATTTCTATCAATAGCAGCATGAATTAAAATGTCGCAGTTTTTACAAAGGAGATCACATGAAGTTCTGTCAGCTAACTCGCCTCTAATCCATGTTACATTATGATTATTTGCATCAAAAACTGATGAATGGTACCATGCTATACAATGGTATTTTTGTGACAAACTTGATAATAAGTATCGGCCCAGGAACCCATCAACACCAGTAATACCTATTTGCATTCTAGGTTCTCTACTAAAGTAAGATATCGAGAATCTGCTGCTAAGATTATTTTTTTTGCAACAAGTAGATCTAATACCTTTTGCTGATCACCAAACTTTTTATCAATTTGACGTTTAGTACGTGCAGTATCACAAAATTCTAAAATATTTTTTTCTATTTGGCTTATAGTGATTGTTTCTTCTTCTCCATTTCGAGAATCTTTGATTTGGTTATTTTCAAAAACCAATCTAGCATCATGGTCATAATACCTCTCATTCCAGTAATCAATACATTTAAAGAACTCTTTGTAACATTCTTTTGATCCCCATCCGCTATAATAGTAATAATACGCTAGAACATCTTTATTAGCTTGTGGAGGAAAAATGTAATCATACTCCCAAAAATATCTAAGGTTAGGAAAATTATATTTTTCCTTGTCCGTCCAATACGGAGACTCTTTTCGAATGCCAATGGGTACAACATAATTTGGAGGAAGTAAATGACAAATTTTTGGGATCAAATCTATCATATCGTCATACCAAGCCTTATCTTCATCTGGAATCTGATATACGCAGTTCCATTCCGGCAAGAGTCCATAAAATTTGCACCACTTAAGAACAGCTAGTGCTTGGTTGATGGAGTGCCCTTTGTCCATACTGATGATCGCCTTAGGATGCAAGTGCTCTATTCCTAAATACAGTGCGTCAACACCAACATCATATATGTGTTTAACGTCAGATTTAGAACACCACGGCATAGTCTCTAGCCACATACAAGCAGATGGGATATTGAGTTCTTTTCTGCGAAGCGACCATGTTTTAAAAACCTTTTCAGGATAATGACTTGGTAAAAAATTATCACATAGAACAAAATGAACTTCATGTGCATATTTTGAGTACAATACTTCAAAGAATTGGAGGGCCTTTTCTACACTACATTCTGTAGATCGGAATCCAATAGATTCAGAAAAAGAACAAAACTTGCAACACTTTTTTGATCCGTATTTACATCCACGAGAAAATTCAAAGCCCACACTAAATTCGTAATTTGTTCTACAGACTCGTCTTTTAGATGTTACTGGACTAAAATATTGTTTGTATGGTTGAATTGCTTTAATGTAATCGTCATAATTCGGAGCGATTACTTCATTCATTGGGATATTGTCAGGATCAAAAGAATATCTTACATTCTTGCCTTGACGAACAGCAATACCTTTTATTTGGGTGATTTTATCTAAAGAATTATCTCTAGTAAATAATTGACAGAATTCGGGAAAAGATCTATCGGCTTCACCTAGAAAAACCACGTCCATCCAATCGAAGTTTTTCATTAATTCGATACCATAAACATTTGCAACACTACACCCACCATAAACAATAAGAGACCTAGGATTTTTTTCTTTAATTGCCCTGCCCAAAGCAAGTGATGCATTTAACTGAGGAAAAGTTGAACTAAATGCTATAATGTCGTATTGGGACCAATCCTGAGAACTAAGTTCAGTTATATATTGATTGCACCGTTGTTTTAGATGGTATAAAAATACGGGATCACTATTAGTTTTAGAAAGATATTCTAAACTGTTTTTTAGATTAAAAACCTTGTCAGTAAATACCCAATTTGCATCAAAAACGTAGTTGTGTCTTTCCAATTTACGATAATTGTCTATGCCTATTTTTACAGAAAAATCTAGATTAAAATAAAATGTGTCGCTTTTAATATCTATTTGATTTAAATATGCCTTCATTAACGCCAGGCCCGCTGAACAAGAATTGGCTAAGAAAAATGGCATGTCAATAAATGCAACCTTCATATAACATTATACTCGGTTAGGTATAATACTCCATGCAAACACATCGATGCTTGCAATTTATCTCGCAATATTCTTATAGAAAGTGGTACCAGCCAGTTATATTCGAACCCGGAGTACTTGAAATTAGAGGATCATGGGATAAAGCTACTAAGAGTCTTGCACAAAAAATACTATGTGACGTCAAAAACAAATCTATTCTGGATGTTGGCTGCAATACGGGATTCTTCCTACAAGAAGCATTCCATAGAGGTGCCACGAGATTAGTAGGCATTGATAACGATCCAGATATTATAAAACTTGCCATTGAAATTACAGGCATAATGGATATCGGCCCTCTAGAATTTCAACATGTCCCAGCCATAAATTATTCCCCGCCTCAAACATTTGATATTGTTTTAATGCTCAACGTTCTTGATTTTACTGATAACCCTACATCGTGCATTCAAAAATACTTGGACAAATCTAGAAAACTCATCATTGAACATGAGTTAAAACATCTAAATCTTTTCCCGCAATCACCCAATCACCAAGACTACTCCAAAAGAGCGGCAGGCAGAATTCTGAGCATATTCAATGTATAATGACCCATGAAAACTATACAAACCAACGACGCGGGTGGGATTATATGGAACAATATTCCTATCTCATTCTTCAAAAAAACGCCCAACAAACAGGTAGATCATTATTTCAATGCAACTGAAATAATGATTCAGGAAACCGAATGTGGCTGGAAATTCCAAGTTCCTGCAACAGATAATCCTAGTATGGTAGGCGTTATGATTCCTGTTCAGTCATTAGAGGTAGAGGTAATGGTTGATAATTCCCCTTTGGACTTATATAAATCTAAGAAATATTACTATGCTCCAGCAAGAGAACTAGAACGACTCCTAGAGCTAAATCCGCATGACTATAACGATCTCGAAAGACCTATTGTGCATATGATCGATAAGGATAAAGCCTTTGCGTGGTCATGCCCCAATGAATGTATTATTTCAAGCTTTATTTATCAGTACCAATGGCACATTAATTTCACTGCAATTGCATGGGAAGATATAACATTCTTTGTAGATCAGTCTTCGAATGCTCTTATAAATATTCAACGTCATTTGCCCAATAAAAAAGAAGTTTTAATCAATGAGGCTACCAGCATAAAATTCATGCAGAATGCTTTATTATCAGGGGCAAAACCTCGAAAACACCCAAACTCTCCACATCCTCTTATCCAAGAAGCTAGGCAAATACAACTAGAACTAAAAAATCACCATCTGGACTCAGTGATTATCGGCAGTATGGCTCGACGTCTAAACTCCGTTCCTGTTGATGTTAATGATATTGATTTAATGATTCGTGATAAAGATCAGCTGAACGCCACCATAAGCATACTCGAATCATTTGCAGATCGTATATCTTTGCATGACATGCATGCAAAGTTTATATCCAAAGATTACACTATAGATGTTTGCTACGATAACTTTAATATTATGTCTGGAGCTGGACATCTAATAACCCGACATGGACTATCATATCTGGGAGTGGAAGGTCTATTGTGGCTATACATGATTAACCGATTTGCGTGCGAAATAGATGAGCATTCGGATGAGTATAAAGATCATGTCAACAATGCAATAACTTCCCTATGCCGAACTTACTCTCTTGGAGAATTTGCGTTAATACCACATGGACGTACTATTCCAGATTACAGTGCAGTTTGCTTTGACCTCTGTTTGTTATTGTCGGAATCAAAGCTAGAATATCGAGACATTCGTATTAACAAGCCATTTTTAGTCCGTCAATTCAGAAAAGAAGACGAATTTTTCTATGTAATCGTGAATCTAGGCTCTTGTTGTGATGCTGAAATTGTCATCGATCAAATTCCTACTACTGCAACTTGGCAAGATATCTCTGGAAGCACAAAAATTATAAAACCAATTCCTGATCAGAATTTTAGCGTAATTCATATCTCGCAAGTTTCTCTACCTGGAGTACTTCGATGTCAAAGATTGCAGTAGTTTTTGGGTATTCTGAGCAAGGGGAACATCTAGCTAAGCGACGATATGACATCTCCAGCTAAACCAAGACGATGGTTGATACTTTCAATACATTCAATACGTCAGGATTACCTCTTCAGACCTAATGACGAATTATTTTTTTTGATTAGATCATTCGATATGGAGGGCTTATTAGAAGACCTCGAAAAACACCCTCCACAAATAAAATATCAAATCTTAATTACCGAATTCCCAATAGATAACAATGACAATACATATGTAGTTCGGCCAAACGATCGCGAAATAGTAAAATTTAGACTAAATGAACTAGATTTTTGCCAAAAACTCGATGATTTTCGAATAGATGCATTTTTTAGCTACACTACATTTGCTCCAATGCTTATGCAAATTCGGAATATTTTATTGAACGATAATTATTTTAGTAAAATAATGCCCATATGGAAAGCAGACCACCTTCTTATGAATGAGCATTTTGACTGGATGGGCACTCTACAAAATAGCAGTTTGGCCAAAATAAATATCAATAACATTCCAGATATAAACGCCGATCAAACTGATGTTCTAGATCAATTTATGACAACAGTATTTTTACCTCAAAAAATCGACACAAATAAGATATGCGTGCGTTCGATAGAGGGAATTCAAGACACATTTAAAACTAAAAAACCAGTAGCAGTTATTTTGCAGCAAGTTATAGGTGATACCGCTTTAATTACATCCACCGAAAAAAAATATCACGATTACACATGGACCTTTGACTTTATATCTAAACATCCAGATGTTTTTTTTATAGTAAAAGATCATCCAGAACAACATTTTATAATCGCGAATCATCCTCATGAAAATTTCTGGAATCACCATGAGGGAGAAAACTGGGTATACTTACCTCCAAATAGTAAATATGATACTCTTTCTTTATCCATGAACGCTGATTTTGCAATTACATTTAATTCTAGAGCTGGCATTGACACTCTCTATTGGACAACGCTAGTGTCTGGTGGAGATAGATACCGCCACAAAGAAATTTGTTATTATCCCGAAGATTTTCATGCTAATGCACCTCCTAAAAAGAGGAGTGATGTATTGAAGTTTATGTATTACCTAATTACTCGATGTTTGTTCATTCCAGGAATTAATGGAGACGAAGAGCATTTTGATCGATGGTTAGATTGGACTAACGAATATCGTTTATCAGTTGGAATTTCTCAAACTAATTTAAAACAGGCTACTTTGCAAGAATTAAATTACTTAAGTAAGCGTTGAACGTATGGAAAAAGAACTGATACAAAGTTTCCGTCAAGGCAATCCAGTACGTCTGGATAACGTTTTTGAAACCCAAGATGAGTGGTTGTCAGTGATTCAAAATACTAATTTGAAACCTTACCTCCAACTGGCTAAAACCCAATTGGAAGAAAACTATAAAATTTCATACCCAGAATACCCCGATATGCCATCTGATATATACGGATCAACAGGTTTCTTTCTAGGAACGAAAATACACAGAGAAGTTGATTTCCCAACCAAAAAATGGGAGGAAAATATGTCTCAGTTAACCGGAACCAAGACTCGGATGTCCTCAGTGTTCGGCGTCGTACTAACTCCTGGAGGCTGTATGGGTCCTCATTTGGACGAAACATATGAAATTTCAATGCAAATATACTTAAACCCTGTCTGGAAAGAACAATGGGGAGGAATATTAGAATGTGAAATAAACAGCCAATGGAAACCGATGGGCCTTCCACTGAGAGGGACTGCATTTGCGTTCCTTAGTTGCAAAGCTTTAAATCACCGAGTAACACGTACTTCTTTGAACGCCCCGAAGCGAATTTCGCTGACAACTCGATGGAAAACTGAATAAAAAGAGGGTTAAATGCATGGAAAAAGAATTGATACAAAGTTTCCGTCAAGGCAATCCAGTGCGTCTGGATAACGTTTTTGAAACCCAAGATGAGTGGTTGTCAGTGATTCAAAATACTAAGTTGGAAACTTACCTCCAAGTAATTAAAACCGAATTGGGAGAAAATTATAAAAAAATTCCATGCCCAGAATACCCCGATATGCCATCTGATATATTAGGATCAACAGGTTTATTTATGGGAACGAAAATCCACAAAGAAATTGATTTTCCAACCAAAAAATGGGAAGAAAACATGTCTCAGCTAACCGGAACCAAGACTCGGATGTACTCAACGTTCAGCGTCGTACTAACACCTGGAGGCTGTATCGGTCCTCATTTGGACGGAGAATATAACTCACGGATTAAGAATGCATGGGTCGCTGCTGAAGTCTCAATGCTAATATACTTAAACCCTGTCTGGAAAGAACAATGGGGAGGAATACTGGAGTTTGAAATAGACAATCAATGGAAACCAATGGGCCTTCCATTGAGAGGGACTGTGCTTGCGTTCCTTGGCAGTAAAGCTTTAAATCACCGAGTAACACGTACTTCTTTGAACGCTCCGAAGCGAACTTCGCTGACAACTCGATGGAAAACTGAATAAAAAGAGGATTTTCTGCTTGACATCCAGAATAGGTGTTGTATAATTACCCACAAGCGGTCGAGATGACCTCGATCGACGAAAGGAAAAGAACGAAATGCTCTGTTTATGTCTAGCTAGCTATGATTGGTTGTACCTCCTGAAAGGAGGAGCTGCCTAGACTGCGCCGTAAAATAATCGGAAATTGCAGGTCTCGGTGGCTCCAAGCCACTGAGACCTTTTTTATTGGGAATACCCATGAAGCAATATCCGAGCATGACCGCCGATATACGGCGGAGCTTACCTGTCTACGCTTTTAACAAGCTGGACGGAAGCAACATAAGAGCAGAATGGAGCCGAAAGAACGGCTTCTATAAGTTTGGCAGCCGAAAAGTACTGATAGACGCGACTCATCCGCTTGGCGAAGCAGAAAAATTAATATGCACCAAGTACGAAGATGACTTGTCTAAGATCTTTCGAAAAGCCAGATTTGAACGAGTAATCGTCTTCTTCGAGTTTCTCGGCGAGAATTCATTCGCCGGGAGACATACAGAAGAAGAACACGACGTCGTGCTGTTTGACGTCAACCCGTACAAGAAAGGAATTCTGCCGCCAGCAGATTTTCTGAAACTTGTTGGACATTTACACGTACCTGATGTACTATATCACGGTAACGTGACCCAAGAATTTGAAGAGTCTGTACTGGCAAGCACCCTCGAAGGAATGAGCTTCGAAGGCGTTGTCTGCAAGACAAAGAATCCCAAACGAACGCCGCTGCCGTTGATGTTCAAGATCAAAAGCCGAGTATGGCGTGAACGGCTGAAGGTTTATTGTGCAGGTGATGATGAATTGTATCGGAGGCTGTTATGAAGGACTCCGTGCGATTCTATAACTGTAGTCAATGTGGACATGATTGGGAAAGCAAAATTGAGCTTCCCTTTTGGACAAAGGAAAGAATCATCGAGGAGAGAGTGGATCTCGATAAGCTCTTTGGCGATCATCTTTGTCATCGATGCACATGGAGAGATATTCTCATCAGTCTCAGTGAAAACGCTGGCAAAAAAGCGGATCTCAAAAAGATTGATGCACAGTTGAAAGAGAAGTACGGATACTGAGCGGATGTGGCGAAACTAGGCAGACGCGCGAGTTTTAGGTACTCGTGTCCGAAAGGACGTGGAGGTTCGATTCCTCTCATCCGCATCGATCTTTGACAACTGAATACAAGCGGACGTGGTTTAGTTTTGCTCCCGTGGCCCAATTGGCATGAGGCGTGTGATTTAAGTTCACATAGTTGTGGGTTCGAATCCCACCGGGAGTATTTTGGCAAAGGCAATATGCATGTGTTAGATAGGCCAAATGACGTAATTGGCAGCCGTGCGGATCTCAAGAGTCCGTGTCCGAAAGGGCGTGTGGGTTCGAGTCCCACTTTGGCCATTAGTACGATGGAGGCGGTTATCCGCAGAACGCTGGAGGAAACCCCGGTGAGACCCGGCCAAGCTCCTCTGGGTAGGGCTAGTCTGTCTCCGGTAGTCCGGGCTAGAGGCTCTGTCGTACTTTTAAGCGGTCGTGGCGGAATGGCAGACGCGCAACGTTGAGGTCGTTGTGTCCGCAAGGGCGTGGTGGTTCGAATCCACTCGACCGCAATTAGTGGCTAGGTGGCCAAGAGGATCAAGGCACGGATTTGCAACGTCCGTTATCGTGGGTTCGAATCCCACCCTAGCCTTTTTAAAGTGTCGGTTGGGCAATTGGTGGCCCGCGTGACTGTAGATCACGTCCGAAAGGCTTGTAGGTTCGAATCCTACCCGGCACATTAGGTACGGTTGAGCAATGGTGAATCCCTCTCTGCCCATGTATAATGTCTCATGCGAGAGAAAAGAAGTCGCTCCTTAATAAAAACAATGACGTGGCGAATTATAGCTCTTGGTTTGAGTTATTTAACGGCTATAGCTTTTGGAGTTGATTCATGCACTTCATTAAAACTCGTTCTCGTTGCCAATGGATGTAGTACGCTGGCATATTATATTCATGAACGAGTTTGGGATAAAATTGGGACTCACTAAGTATGGTTTATATCAAACAGTATGGAGCCCCACGAACTGGAACGAATTATGTCAAATGGGTCATTCAAGTAAACTGGCCAGATGAAGCAAGGGTATTGTCCAATATATTGGGATCAAAACATGGTCCATACCTGGAAAAAATGGACTGGTCTGGAAAAGGATGGATTCCTAAAAAAGCAGGGATTCCACAACTCGTTAAGGCTGTAACGCCAGAAATAAGACAGGCGTATGACAATGGAGAACTCCGCTACGTAGTAATAATCAAAGATCCTTATTGCTACTACTGGAGTAATAAAAGATTATTTTACCAAAAAGGGTGTTCCAAAAAAGGAATTCAACATCTCACTACGGCGTGGAATAAGCTATATCTTAATTGGTGGGATTTGGTCGTTAATAAGAGGCCCGCCCAGTCTATTATTATTAGACACGAAGACCTCTTAGAAGATTTAAAAGGAACTCTGGATAAAGTTGCTAAGAAATGTCAATTGCCAATACAGGATTCTTACAAGAACACAACAAAACAAATGAGGACATTGAATGACGCGAAGTGGCATACAGAAAAACCATTAAATTCTAAACGAAAACGACTCGATCCGACTTTCTATACGGAAAGAAAGTATCTCAAACAGTTGAGGGATGAAGAAGTAGGAATCATAACCAAGTTTTTGGACAGAAGTCTTATGGATGAATTCAGGTATGAAATAGTAAAGAGATAAGGAGATTGCGACCTGACCGTTGTTGCGTACAAACATTTTGGGTTCGAGTCCCAATATTGCTACCATATTGCAATATAGCCTAATGGGAAAGGCAACTGAGTTGAAATCAGTGTAACTTTTCGCAGCAAGAACTTTTGCGATCTCTTTTATAGGTCCATGGTGAAATTGGCATCATAATGGTCTCCAAAGCCATCGTTCTCCGTTCGAGTCGGAGTGGGCCTGTCAAAGAATGAACAAAAAATATATTTGAGATCTGCGACCTGACCGTTGTTGCATACAAACTGGGTAAAATTGCCTTGAAAAAGCAAATTTGAAGGTTCGAATCCTTCCTTCCCGGTCTTCAGTCTGCTAAGGCTTCCCACTGAGCCTTGATCAGTGGCTATTATGGGGAAGTTAAGTCTTTCCGCAACAAGAACTTTTGCGGCTCTCAAATATTTTCGCCCGTTAGTGTAGCGGCCAGCACAACTCCCTGTCGAGGAGTCAGCATGGGTTCGAGTCCCATACGGGTGGTTTGACAAAAGAGAACAAATCTCGATCCGCGATCAAAACCATAACTTGGAGAATCATAGCTTTTGTGTCTTGCTATATCATGCTGCTGTGCTTCGGAATAGAATTTTGGACATCTGCTAAACTCGCCATCGTGACAAATATAGTGCATGTTATCATGTACTATGCCCATGAAAGAGCTTGGGCCCCCGCATCAATTTTGGCCTAGAATAGCCATTCATTTCTGAATTACTCCTTGACATTTTATCCAATCGTGCTATACTATTCATTATGGCAGACGTGCGCGAACAGTTAGTCGGCTGGTATCAAGAAATGGCCGACATGACATTGCCTAAATGTAAGCAATGTCGAGTCCCTTTGTCATGCTGTTCGCCTGAATATTGCCACATGGCCATACAAATCGCTCATGAAGATTGGGGCGTAGAGCTGAAAGCAACTGGCCATGAAAGATTGCCACTCATGGGAGAAAATGGGTGCGTGGCACCACCGCATGTGCGGCCCCTTTGTACGCTGCATGTGTGCTGTATCAATGGATTGGGTTTCGATCCACACGATAAGCCTTGGACGGAGAAGTATTTTCAGCTTCGAGCGAAAATAACAGAGGCTGATTTTGAACTTAGTTCGGTGGTGAATGATGTTTAAGTATCCGAGGACAGCTCATATTGAAAGCTCTGCGTTGCAACCCGGCGATCATGATCTCGACAGAGTTCCATTCTCCGAGATCCAAGGGAAAGTCCTCGTCATAGAGGAAAAGGTTGATGGAGCTAATTGCGGACTCAGTTTTGATGGAGGCAATCTGGTACTTCAAAGTCGAGGACATACATTAACAGGTGGCGATCATCCTCAATTTGATCTATTTAAATCCTGGGCATTTAGTATGCAGAATCAGCTGTACGCTGTTCTTGCGAATAAATACATAATGTTTGGAGAATGGATGTTCTCTAAACATACTGTATTCTATGATGGTCTGCCCCATTATTTCTTGGAGTTCGATATATACGACAAAGAGTTGATAGTTTTCCTGAGCACTCCAGACCGCCATATCCTTCTTGAGGGTATCGGTATCGTACATGTCCCTGTTTTGTACGAAGGAGAGGTTAATGATGTCGATCATTTGGTAACATTTGTGCAGACGTCTCTGTTTAAGACATCTAAGATGATAAAAAATCTGCGGGAAGCTGCTGAAACACTGAAACTCGATCCTGAGGAAGTAATGAAACAATCAGATGTTACTCTGCTCGGAGAAGGGCTATATATTAAGGATGAGACATCAGGAATAGTCAAAGGTCGATATAAATGGGTTCGACCTGATTTTCTTCAAACGATCAAAGACTCTGGTTCTCATTGGATGGGCAGGCGTACATTGCAGAATCAGCTGGCTTTTGGTGTGGATATTTTTGGGTGAGTATCGTGATCGATCACGACCGGAAGTCTACAGGTTGTCTGCTAGAGTACCCAATAACTGAGCGGATAGATGGGGCTGCTTTTCCGACCTATATAATAAGGCATGGATTGGAACCCATGTGCTCACCCGCCAATTGATGAGAGCCCGCGATCACGCTGCTTGCAAAAGCAAGTAGAGGAAACTCAGGAGTCCATTGTTCAATGTGGTAGGCGATGAAGCCCAGAAGGTGGAGCCTGTGACCACAGAGGGACCAACCCAAATTTCCCTAAAGTGGATGAACAACACGTTGATGGGATGGTTGGGGCATCTGCTTCGGCAGGCACAGCGAAAGCTGTGAGATAAATGTGATTGTAGAAACAGAATCCTGGTTACGAGGCTCTCTTTTGTCAAAAAGAAAGGGCGGCATATGCCGCCCTTTCCCGTTCAGTCAATCAAACTAAACTTACTTCGGTATTGTATTAACAGCGTCGTTGACTGCTTTCACAATCGCTGCCTGAATAGCTGCCATTGCGGGCTGAGAAACCAATTCACGCAAAAGTGCTCCTTCGCCAGCTGCTTCGGAGGGCTCCATATTCCACTGCTGATCGGTTGCGATCTGGCTATGGCGTACAGCGTCCTTCCCACGCAAGTTAGCTGTTTCGATTGCATTTTCGGAAGCGCGAACAGCCTGTTTCCCGATCATGTTGGCTGTCTCTACTGCATTTTGAAGAGCCTGCAATGAGACGCGTTCTAATTCCCCACGATGGGTACGTTCGCCAGTTACGATTGCATCGTAATGATCCTGGCTGCGACGTGCTTGAGTGGCGAGAAGATCGAGATGAGTGTCATAGGTAAGCTTGCAGTTATTGAACCAAGCTTGGTAATTGTCTTCACCTTTTTGCGGATTTATTTCCGATGCCGTGCGCTGAAATTCACGCTCTTGTGAAACGTGTCCACTTGGACTACCGTAGTCACTTCCTTCTTTTGTCATATTCTTTCTCCTTTAAAATGACCTATTACTTATACGGAAAATCGCCGAGCTAATCCTTTGTGTTTAAGAATTTAATTTGCTCTAAAAAATCGAGGGTTAGGCGTTGTGTGGTATTGATTGCCCTATTCAATGCATCAGTAGCCTGTTTATGATGTTTATTTCGCCGAACGCTAGTTGCGAGCAACTCAGAATATATTTTAAGAACCTTATTTTCCAGTTCTTTTACCCATTCTGGCTTATCGTCATCGGGCTCGGGCTTGCTCTCGGGCTTCTCGGGCTTCTCGGGCTTGCTCTTAGATTTGTTATCAGGTTCGTCCATGAGAGATTATACGGAACTTTTTGCCTTCTTTCCTGTTTTTGAAAAATATAGCTGGACACTCGATCGAGGAAGCTGGGTGGATAGAATTCAGTATTGCTTTTTTGTATAATGAACTAGCCATAATGGAGGATATTTTTATGACTAAAAAAATACAGCGGATTCCACATCCAAGAGGGGAAGATGATCGCGCTGCCGAAATACAAAAGCTCACAGATGATTTAAGAAGAGCCCAAACAAAACACACGCTAGCTAAACTCTATGAAAAAGTCTTAGATTACGGTTCAGATTTAGTTTTACGAGAATGCAAGTGTGTTGACAATCAAGAATCAGAACGATTTTTGATAGAAGATGATCCGCTCCTTGGAGAGCCCAGTTGTTTAATAGAACCCAAACAACATAATCCCGAAGAGACGCTAAAAAAGAACGCTAAATTTCTCGTTGAATCTTCACGTAAACTCCCTGATTATTCGCCAGAATTATTGCATTGCATGGAAGACGCCTTCGAAAGATCTGATTTCCAGGCAGTGATCGAATTTGCTATACAAAACGATTCGTATCAAAGGCGACAAAGAACAAAATTTGATAGAGAATCCGATCAAGGAAAGACTAAAGAACAAATTCAGCATGAAATAAATGAAGTTGAGAGAGAACTTTCTGTCTCCTGCAATTGGGGAGCCTTATTGGACGAAATTCTGGCTGAAAAACCGTTAGAGAAAACAGCGTTAGGGCATTGTGTAACCGCCATGAAAGCTCTATCAGGTGAACTGACATACGATTCTCGTTCTAAAGCTAAAGAGTCGCTTGCAAAAGCTGTCGTCATGTTAGAATCTGAAGACGAGTCTTGACAAATCTATGAATCGGTGTATGGTCTTGGTATGGATACTGCGAGATTTATCCGACAAATGGAGAATCCCGATATAGACTTGTACGTTCTGGCAGAATGGTTGCGCAATCGGAAGTTAGAAGTGGATCTTTACGAGCACTGGTCTGTAGCCGAAATTCGAAATCTGAAAGAACAAGGTATTGATATGCCTAACTTTTGTAGCCCTCATCAACTTGATGTGAGAGGAACATTCGGATGTATTTCGGTTATAAGGGGTAGGGCTAGTTTAGGCGACTATGAGATTTACTGTAAAGAAGGAGATCTGTTTAGTGGAATTCGTCGTTACAGGGAAATCGAGCATGCAGGAAAAACCATTTATGGACTCCTGACAACAGGGATGTTTGATGAGGATGTTCCCTCTGTTTTCTGTGTCCTTGAATATTTATTTGGGCACTCAGAAGGGGGTGATGGTCCATTACAAGAGTACGTTGAAGAATAATGGCTAGATCTTTTGACCAATTACTTGTTATCGATATTGAATCCACATGTTGGAAAGATCATCCTCCGAGTGGACAACAGAACGAGATTATTGAAATAGGAATAACCCCTGTAAATCTTATTAATCTTCTTCCCGAAAAAAGTTCGTGCATCATGGTACGTCCAGAGATCTCCACTGTAAGCGAATTTTGCACATCGCTAACTTCACTTACACAACAAGACGTTGAAAATGGAATTCTGTTTAGCGCTGCTTGTGACCAATTAAGAACATTCGGAAGCAGTAGTCGTACTTGGGGTAGTTGGGGAGATTATGATCGCAAGCAATTCGAAAGACAATGCCGACAAGAGCATTTTCATGCTCGATATCCATTCGGTCCTACGCATTTGAATATCAAGAATTTGTTTGCCCTTCATATGGGACTCAAAAAGGAAGTTGGAATGGATAAGGCTCTAGAAATTCTAGGCATAGAACTTGAAGGGACTCATCATCGAGGAATGGATGACTCTCGAAATATCGCTAAAATTGTTTGTCATCTATTAAAATCATCTCGTATCTCGCTTAATGTGAAGGGTTTCCAAGTTGTATAATACCGTATGATATTTCACTTATTCACGGACGGAGCTTGTCAGCCTAATCCTGGAGAAGGCGGATGGGCTTTTATTGTTTATCCAGAAACACACTCCGAAAAAAGGGTAGCCCGTTGTGGATATGAAGCAAATACGACAAATAATCGAATGGAAATAACCGCTGTTCTGAAAGGACTCGAATATTTATCAACTTGGAAAGGGTGTGCTTCAGAATCGTTACGCAATTCATTTGAAATTATGTTATTTTCCGATAGTAAATATCTAATTAACGGATTAAAGATATGGATGCACAATTGGGTGAAAAATGATTGGAAAAAGAAAAATGACAAGGTTATTAGTAACGATGATATATGGCGGCAGCTATATTCTATGTACAAAGGAATGACGATTAATTGTCAATATATAAAGGGACATTCAGGGCATCTAGAGAATGAAGAGTGTGATAAACTAGCAATAAAGCAAATCAAAGACAATGCAAAAGCGTGACTACTACGAAATTCTATGCATAGAAAAAGAAGCTTCTCAACCAGAAGTAAAAAAGGCATACCGACGCCTTGCTCATAAATATCATCCTGATAGGAATCAAGAAGGTGGAGCGGAAGACAAGTTTAAGGAAGTTTCAGAAGCCTATCAAGTATTGAGTGATCCCCAAAAAAGACATAATTATGACACCTTTGGTCATAGTTCTTCTCAAACCTCTGGATGGGTTGATTTTGATCCCTTTGATATATTTAAAAGTACCTTTGGTGGATTTTCTCGTGGAAAGAGACGCCGAGGACGCGATATACGTACCGAGTTACAGGTTAACCTTAAAGATGTACTTACGGGCACACAAAAAGACTTTAAATTCGAAAGACAACGTCAATGCGAAACATGCAAAGGGCTCGGGGGGCATGGCTCTACTTGTGATGTTTGTGGAGGCTATGGACAAGTTCGACAGCAAAACGGAGTTTTCCAAATGATTACTACTTGTCCGCAATGTAGAGGTAGTAAGGTCAAGATAACTAATCGCTGCAAAAATTGCAAAGGGCAGGGTAGCATCGCCGAGCATCGTAAAGTAACAATAAAAGTACCTCCAGGTGTGCAGACAGGTACGCAAATTCGTGTCACGGGTGAAGGAGATGTCATTGATGCCTCATCGCAACCCGGTGATTTGCTCTGTGTTATTAAAGTCCGACCTCACTCTCAATTTGAGCGATCTAAGCGGGACTTGCAATACACTAGCCCTATTACTTTCACAGAAGCCTGTTTAGGAGCAACTATAAAAGTTCCCACGCTAGATGGGAAAGATAAAGATCTAAAAATTCCTCCAGGCACACAATTCGGACAGGTCTTTCGTGTTGAAAAACAAGGGGTTCCTGCTTTGAGAGATAAAAAAAACCGAGGAGATCTTTATGTAAAAGTCAAAATAGAAGTACCGAAAAATCTCGGGAGTAAAGAAAAAAACCTACTCAAACGATTCGACGAAGAAATAAGAAAAAAGAAGTGACTTGCGTCATAATGAATAGTAGAATACACTAGTCGAGGAGAGTGGAGAACAAGGTGTCAACTGACGACGAAGAAGGCGAATCTGGCCCTAAACCTAGTTTAAATAGTTTAGATAGTATAATGATAGCATCGTGCATAGACGATTGGGGAAGCAATGGGATGGTTCAGTCCATTTTGGAGTACTGCTGGAGCTGGCATCATCGCCGGATTAATAATAGTGCTCTGGGATGTCCTGAGAATATGGTTTCAGTCAAAATGGCTGGTCAAGAAACTAAAACAGCCAACACAGCATGATGAAATACTGAAACAACTTAAGGCTATTAGTGAAAAAATAGGAGTTGACGATGAATCAGGACACACTAGTTCTGATCAAACCTGATGGCGTTCGCAGGCGAATGATTGGACAGATCATTACTGCCATAGAAAGCCGAGGACTTGCCATACAACACCTTGAACTGATTAAACTCAATACTGAGCAAGCAGAAAACCTCTATAGCGAACACAAAGGCAAATGGCATTTCTCTCGCAACATAAAACACATCACTAGCGGGTTAGTTGTGGTCATAAAAGTCCATGGAAATGATGCTGTAAATAGATGTCGTAGCGTGATTGAAAGCTATCGAGAAGCTAATGAAGATATCATCAATCTTCCGCGAAATTTAGTACATGCAACTGCCGAACCTTCAAAAGCAGAGGATGAACTGAATGCGGTATTGACCCATGAGCACTAAACCAGAACGTATTACTCAACAATTATTAGAGTCGCTTGGTTTTTATGTCAAGCCCTATAAAGATCGTTCACATTTGGATGATAGAAATACCTTCTATACTGAAACTCCCCATAAAACCAAAAGACTCGACTTCGCGTTAATAAAACACAAACTAGCAATAGAAGTTAACGGGGATTATTGGCATGCCACCGCCAAAAAGAATGTTAGTAACGGACAACTCAAGCAAAAAATAAGCGATGCTGAAAAAAAGCACATCTTAACCAATGATGGATGGTCACTTCTAGTTATATCAGAACATAGTTTATTAAATTCTGACAAGTGGCGTGAAAATCTAAGATTATGGATCTTAGAATCCATCGATTTGTAGCTGTAAGTTTGTTCTTAGTTTTGCTATAGCGATATGCTGAATCTGTCTTGCTCTTTCTCTGGTCATGCCTAATTGTTCGCCCGCTTCTTTCAAGGTTAGATTATCATTGTATCCATAACAACCAAATCTCATAGAGATAATCTTTTTTTCCCGTTCATCTAGAAGATCTGAATCCAGTATCTGAGTCAGCTGTTCAACCGCCCATTCTTCATCTTCATCTTCATCTGTTGAAGGAGTAAATACATCAGTAGCCATATCAATTAACTCGGTAGGGAGTGTTTTTCTATGGCGATAGAAGCTTCGCTGAATTGAGGTACAAGCATAGGTGCTTAGACAAACACGACGCCAAGGATCAAAGCCATCTCCTGCCGCTAATAGTGCAAAATATCCCTGCTCGAAGAGAGACGCAATATCTACTCCAGGAGGAGTCCTGCTAAGATGTTTCTTAACCAGTGATGCCACGAGTGGCCAATTGCAGACTATTGCTCGATTTCGCATAGCCAGGAAAATCTTATAGTATCGCTCTCGTTGTTTTTGTTGATATGCTTTTTTGAGCCGATATTTAACAAAATGAAGAGAACGAAAGAGATTCATTTCTTCGTCACGCGAGAGAGGAATATTTGTATTTCCAAATTCTTTGGGAGGGACTTTTAGTAATGATAATCCCCATGGTGCTAAATATTTTTTCTCTGAGGTTTTTCGTGCAAAATCGGAAGCATGTCGCTTGTTATATGAGTTCGACACTCTCTCCAAATGGGTGGGACGTCGCATTTTACAGCCTCCTTCAAGGTGACTGTAGTATACCTCCATCCTGGGCCTAGTCAAGAGTCAAGTGTAAAATTGTTGAAAATCGTTTTACCGGACGTTAATCGTCGAATACAAGTTCACAGAGAGCTAAGACATTTATATAAGTGTAATCTGTGGTGCCGGGAGTTGTCGTAAGCAATCGGAGCCTTTGTCCTGCTGTAAAGGTATCTGTGCCTCTCGCTTGCGTGTTAGATAATGTTTTAATACCCGTTGAAGTGATAGTAAGAGATAATTGGCGAACTTCCGAGTCATCTATATATGCATTAAGTATCAAGATATCGGAGTCGGCGGTGGAAAACGCGGTAATATCTACCGACATTGAGAGACTAAGAAGACTGCCCGCTCTCATCAGTATATAGCCAGCAGAACTGGCAAAAGCAACTCCGTTTAGTTCTAAGTCAGCGCCCACATTTGTATGGGAATTAGGATCAGCCCCCGCAACCAATATTCTGCTGCCTTGCATCTCGCCGGTTACTGTGAAATCTCCTGTGACTTTCACATCAGGTGCAGTCATATTGATGTTTGCGTCTGCGATGATTGCCATATCTCCATCAGCATCAGAGTTGATAGCGATAAGACTATCGCGGAATTGCAGATCGGTATCAGCTTGGATAAGGACAGGAGCCGATCCACTAGTTCTCCCCATTTTTATATTATCAGTGAACGCCGAGCCCAAGAAAAGATCTCTAGTGGGATTAATTGTAATATCATTATTAGAACCCTCAGATCGGAACTCGCAATTTGCCCCGAAAGTCATCAGGGTACCATCACTATTTATAGTGATATTACTATCCTGTACCCATTTCCCTTTAGTGCCATTCCAAAGAACAATTGCCTCATCGGTTGACTCATGTGGTTGCGGACCAGTTTGACCTATGGTCCCTTCAGCAGAACGAGCAGCCAACTCATCGAGAGCATTGAAAACTCCGGTTGGTCCATCTACGTCGTCCCAGTCAGATACGTTAGCAGCTGTATAACGAATTATTCCTGTGCCATCATAGACGTCTAAATCTGCTTGTGGGCTTGTAACACCTATACCTACATTACCTACATCATCAATGGTCATGTGTATGGGTATATCCCCCACTGAGACCGAAGAGATTTTTGTAGCAAAATGGAGTTTCCCTTTATCCTCATTGCCAGTGCGTTCATGGACGATAGCAGCTCCGACGTTGTTCGGATTTGTAGAATTTCCAAAACCAATACCTGGACCTGCATCTAGAGTGTTGCTAAAGTTGTGAAGCCTCAAGGCTATTTCACTGACATCAACTTCATCTCCCGCACCTAATGCATCATGATCAGAGCGTATTACAACTTTATGATTCTCGTCATTAACCCCAAGATAAATAGTGCCCTTGGTGGCGTGGTCTGTACTCTCAAGAATTAGATCTCCGCCAGATGCTACTGCTCCTATAAGCGTATTTGTACCAGTTAGAGTTAAATCTCCAGCGATATCAACTGCTTGATCGAAATCAAACCGTGCTTCATCTTCCATGTAGGTGATAACGCCAGCACTGCTTTGTCCGTTGAATGTAAGAGTGTAATCTTGTCCTACGTCTCCGTCTCCTATGGTAACATTTTCATCTAGTTGTGTAGTTCCAGCAACAGTGAGCGTACCAGTGCCACTAGTACTGAGGTTTCCAGCAACTACCAAGTCAGCTACACCAGCTCCAGCATTGGTAATTGTCAGGGTTTCAGTGGCTCCACTATTAAACGTAATAGCGAAACTATCAGTTCCAGATGTT